>Ga0256832_1001133_pt1 | contig 17984 bp, 11 predicted proteins | sample 134614metaG_FD_190534 | JGI IMG/M metagenome (GOLD analysis project Ga0256832, IMG submission 190534) | Hydrothermal vent microbial communities from Lau Basin, Pacific Ocean - 134-614 | ecosystem: Environmental > Aquatic > Marine > Hydrothermal vents | place: Pacific Ocean: Lau Basin | collected...
GCATTTTTGTGGATGTTGAAGCTACAATTTTTGAAGCGTAGCTGGGCTACGTGAGAAAATTTTAGCAAAAACAGGCGCAAAAAGGGCATTTTCTAGCAAAAATTAGCGGGTGGCTAAATAGTTACAAACTAATTATTTTTTACTACATTTGCTCTAGACACAAATTTCTAAGCGATATGAAAAAATCAGCTTTTCTCTTCCTTATCTTAAGCATCGTTCTATTTTCCTGCAAAGAAACGACCCCGCCACCCACCCGCACCCAATTGCTTACGGATGAAAATTGGTTTCCTGACGGTGACGGTTTTGAAGAATGTGAAAAAGATGACCCCTTCGATTTTGAGGACGATGGAACTTTTGTCATTCTCATTGATGAAGGCATCCCTTGCGACTCTGTCCCTGACAAACAGCGTCTTTCCGGATTTTGGACTTTCTATCTCGATAACAAATTAATTCTCTATTATGATGCGGACGAGTTGGATACCTTCTTGATAGAAAATCTGACCGAAGAGCAACTTATCCTTTATAGCGGAGTCGGTGATAGTTTGATTTTTAAACATTAGTGCCTAATTTTCGGGCCACTCCATCCTTTTTCATTCAAAACTAAGCGCCATGGTTTTCTCTATTAGGTATGCACAGCAAATTTTTCTACTTTCCTTACTGCTTCTTACAGCCCCTTTAGTTTTTGCAGGGGATGTATCACTAGACCCACCGACCAAAGTGGTCATTTCCGGTAAAGTCAAAGATGCCGATACCGGAGAAGATTTATTATTTGCCACCGTATCTGTCGTGGGTACTACGATTGGGACGACCACCAACGAATATGGTTTTTACTCCCTGACCTTAACCGGGGACGTTTTGGCGCAAGCCGAAATCAAGCTGCTCTACACTTATCTCGGTTATGTCTCTTCCGAGAAAAAAGTCCCGCTTGCAGCGTCCGTCCAATTGGATGTCGCCTTATCGCCGGAATCCACAAAAATCGAAGAAGTCGTCGTCTCCGCATCCAAACAAAAGCAAAAAGAAGAACTCAAAAGTGCCGAGATGAGCACGATTCGCTTGCAGATGAAAGCGGTAAAAAATCTTCCGTCCTTGGGCGGAGAAGTGGATTTGGTCAAGGTCGTACAACTTTTGCCCGGGGTAACTTCCGGCAATCAGGGGACGACCGGCATGTTGGTACGCGGGGGTAGTGCCGACCAAAACTTAGTTTTATTGGATGAAGCCACCGTATATAATGTCGGGCATTTATTTGGTTTCTTTTCGGTGTTTAACTCGGAAGCCATCCGGGATGTCACCATGGTCAAAGGCGCATTTGGGGCCAATTACGGCGGCCGGTTATCATCGATTTTGGATGTCAGAATGAAAGAAGGCAACCTACAAAATTATCATGCCCAAGGTGGAATCGGGTTGTTGGCTTCTCGCATCATGTTGGAAGGGCCGATAAAAAAGGAAGAAGCTTCCTTTGTGGTGGCGGCAAGGCGCTCCTATGTCGATCACGTGTTGCGGGCGGCCGGATTGAAAGTGCCCCCTTACTATTTTTATGATTTGAATGCTAAAGCCAACTACATACTGAACGAGCATAACCGGTTGTTTTATAGCTTTTACTATGGCCAAGATAAGCTCTCGTTGTCTAAAGATGCGGATGAAGAAGATATTGGGATTAATTTTGGCTTTAACTTGAATAATTTAACCAACACCTTGCGGTGGAATCACCTGTTCTCTCAAAAATTATTTTCTAATTTCTCTTTGATTCACACCAATTTTGCCTACGATATATTGGGGACTTTGGGCAACAAAAACATTTTTGTAGGGTCTTCGATTTTTGATTTAGGAGCCAAATTGGACTTTGATTATTTTAGAAATAATAGCAACCATATTCGATTTGGTGCATCGGTGGTCTCCCATCATTTTAAACCCAATGTAGTCAGTACGTCACAGAGCTTGCGCAAAATATTGCCTAATTCTAAGCCGCAAAATTTGATTTCCAATGAGTTTGCGGTGTATGCCCACAGTGATAAGGATTTTACCAAATGGCTGCGGGTAAAATATGGTGCCCGGTTGACGGGAAGTTTGGTTACCGGCAAGACTTATGTCGATGTAGAGCCTAGATTAGCCCTTCGTGTACTCCTTTCGGAAAACGATGCCTTAAAGTTGAGCGTCTCCAAAATGAATCAATACATGCACCGGGTGTCGAGTTCTTCGGTGTCTCTGCCCACAGATTTGTGGTATCCCATCACCCAAAACATTACGCCACAATCTTCCTATCTGTATTCGGGGGGATTGGAGCATTTATTTGAGACATACAAGACGAAAGTGGGCATCGAAGCCTATTACAAGACGATGACGGGGCTGATTGAATTTAAGGAAGGCGCCAATGTCATTTTTAACAATAATTTTGAAGCAGAATTGCTGCAAGGCAAGGGGACATCTTACGGTTATGAATTTTTTGTCAAAAGAGACGAAGGACGATTTACCGGCTGGGTGGGCTATACGCTGGCTTGGGCTACTCGTCAATTTGACGGCTTAAATAAGGGCAAGGAATTTCCATCCAAATTTGACCGAAGACATGTGATTTCTCTGGTGGGTAGTTATCATTTTTCAAAAAGATTAATTGGTTCGGCTGTTTGGGAATATCAAAGTGGAGCTCGCTTTACCGCACAAGTTGGCCAACATGTGGCCTTTGACCCTGCATATAATGTCAACCTGATTCCGATTTATTCAGACCGGAATGCCATTTCATTGTCTCCATCCCATCGTTTGGACGTAAGTCTGACATGGAAGGGGCGTACAGACAGACGATTCAGTGGAGATTGGAGTGTGGGCATTTATAATCTGTATAATTATGCACAGCCCTACAAAATTAAGGTCGTGAAAGATGGCAATTCTTTCCGCTATACCCAACCCGGGTTATTTGGGTTGCTGCCGTCCATTTCGTACAATTTTAACTTCACACAAAACAAAAAATAATGAAACAGATTTATACCACTTTGTTTTGGACTCTACTGTTGATGACACTTTTTACTTCTTGTAAACCGAAGCCATTGGAGATAGATATTCCTGAAGAATCGCCGAAGATAGTCGTCAATTCGTTTGCTGCGGAAGGCTACATTGTACTCTACTTGACCAAAAGCTTTAGCCCGTTGGCTGACACCGCCGATCAGGATTTTGTGAAGAGTCTGGGCATTGCCGGAGCAGACGCAAAACTAATTTATAAGGGGACAACTATTTCCTTTGAAGAATTGCCGGATTCCCTAGAAGCCAATGGCGTTTACCTTGCTCAGGTGGATAATCTTGCACCCAATGAAACCATTACGCTGGAAGCCAGTGCCGATGGGCTACCACCCATCAAGGCCACAACTTCTGCCTTGCCGCTTATTGAAGACTTTGATTTTGAGTTAGTCCGCAATCCTTTTGACTCGGCTTACGCAACGTTATTTTATAGCTTTAATGATGTGAATGTCCACGCACACAATTACTATGCGATTGCCATTTCAGGCGGGAAAGAAGAAGAGATTTTTCAAGGCGTGGACACCTTAAGAGATTTAAATACATCCAAATATGTTTTGTTTGATGATTTAGAATATCCATACGCTACCATTGATGGCGCCATAAACATCCTTGCCGACCCTTACGACACGCTCAATATCAGCTTAGCCCAAATCAACCAAGAGTATTACAAATATCTCCAAGTCTCCCAAAAAGCCGGTAGTTTTTTCTCCAGTATCACCAAAGAACCCATCAATTACCCGTCAAATGTGGAAGGCGGATATGGCTTTTTTAATGCCTTTTTGCCGTATTTTGCAAGAGTTGTAGTGCGGGAATAGGCTGTTTTTTTCGTTCAACCCCAGCCTATTTGAAATGGGATGATGAGAAAATCAATAAAACCCGTCATCGAAAGAATAATACCGGTATTACACACCGACCCAACCATTTGTTTGGTTCGTGCTGTCCTATTGGATACATGTTTTGTTAAATAGTTACACTTTAAAAACTAAGAAAAATGAAGACCTATTTGTATTTTTTTCTCGTGATTGCCTTTTTGACGAGTTGTGATAAAAAAAAGCTCACTCCACCCAATGCGCCAAAGTCCTTTGAATCGACAGATTTTGTTGTGGATATTTTTAAGACCATCGTAAATGATGAAGAGAATGAGAAAAATGTTATTCTTTCGCCTTTGAGTATCAAATCTGCCTTTTTGATGGCCGCCAATGGCGCTAATGGTGAGACAAGAAATCAAATCCTTTCCGTTCTAGGGGCTCCGAATAATGACATGGATGCCGTTAATGCTACGTATGCATCTCTTTTGGAAAGCCTTGACTATCAAGATGATACGACTAGATTGGAAATGGCCAATGCCTTATTTTGGGATGCCAATAGAATTGATGTGAAGCCTGAATTTTTGACAAAACTTGCGGAAAATTATAAGGCGGAGCAATATACCTATGATTTTAGCCTACCCGCCACTAAGGATGACATCAATGGTTGGGTTGATGAAAAAACAGAAGGCAGAATAAAAGAGATTTTGGAAAGTATCTCAGGTGATGATGTGATGTTTTTGATGAATGCACTTTATTTTAAAGCGGATTGGAAAAATGGTTTTGTAGAAGATATGACTATGAATAAGGATTTCACCAAGTCTGACGGTACGGTTTTGTCTATACCTTTCATGAATAACGATGGGGCTTATGATGCTTACGCAAATGAAGAATACCAAGCTTTGGACTTAAAGTTTAAGAATGATGATTTTTCTATGACTTTCTTAATGCCAAGGAAAAAAAGTATCAACGAGTTTATAAATAGTGTGACTTTGGAAATGCTTGATGACTTATATGATTCTAAGCTTAAAAATCAGCGTGTTCTTGTGAGCTTACCAAAATTTGAAGTGGACTATAAAATATTACTTAATGAACCGCTCAAAAGTATGGGGATGACATTGCCATTTGGAGATGCAGATTTTTCTAATTTAGGTGTTGCTCGTGGACCATTAAAAATCGGTCAAGCATTGCATAAGACATTTTTGAAGATAGATGAAAAGGGAGCGGAAGGTGCAGCCGTAACATCGATTGGGATATTTGTTACTTCTGTTCCACCCCCAATGTATTTCAACAGGCCATTCATGGTGATTTTGAAAAATCACAAGACTGATTCTTATGTGTTTATGGCTAAAATTGCGGCACCTTAATTCATATTTGCCCTGTATTCATGTAGCACTTGCGTACTATGTGAATACAGGGCAAATGTTGGGAAAACCCCTTCGGGGTTAACTGTCCTAGCTGCTAGGTTTGTTTTTTGGGGGGCAAGGATTATAACGGACTCTATTCTTCCCTTCTCCACTCTTAATTCTGCATTCTTAACTCTTAACTCCTGTTGGGGTAGTTCCTAGGAAAGCCAAAGCAAAGTTGGATTTTTTGTCGCAAGCCCCTGCCGATTCCTTCCTGTCGGTAGTCCGCTGCGCACCAAGCTTAGTAATCCGTTTTTGTGGAAAAGCTTGAGCATGGTGTAGTGGATGCTTTGGTCTTTAGTGCGTGATTCTTGGCTCACCTGCCGATTCCTATCGGTTCTGCACTGTGTTCCAAGCTTAACGATCCAAAACGTCCACTCACCGGATCGCTAAGCTCGTAGCCTTTGGAGACGAAGTCGACAAAGATGGCGGAGCACCGATAGTGATGCGGTGGGTGAGCCAAGCCGTTCGTACAAGACCAAGAAAAAGATACTACATTTGCTTGGCTTTATGTATAATTTCCGTAATTTTTGCAAAAAAGTTAAACATAAAGTATGTGGATGCTCTAATCCCCTGTGCGTGATTCTTGGCTCACCAATCTTTCCGCTGCGCTCCAAGCTTAGCGATCCGTTTTTGTGGAAAAGCTTGAGCATGGTGTAGTGGATGTTTTAATCTTCAGTGCGCAATTTTTGGCTCATCTGCCGATTCCTCCTATCGGTACCCTTTGAAAATGGGGGTTAATGGTCAACGTATAACGGTGTAACGGTTTAACGGGTGGGTACTAGGTTTATTTTGAGAATCTGCCCGTTTTTGGCTATTCGTCCCCAAAATATTTAAAGGCCATAAAGTCCCCTTTCTGCAAAGGGGATTTTTGGGGCTTTCATAAAAAAAGTCTTTAAATATTTTGGGGATTCGGAGCAAGAACTATAAATAACGGGTATGACCCCATACTTCTCCACTCTTATTTCTGCAATCTTCAATCTTAACTCCTGTTAGGGGATGCCGGATTGATTGAAGAGTTAAGATTTACGATTTACGATTTTTGAAGTGATTAGATTTGGGATTTTGATTAGATTGTCCCTTTAAAAACCAAAGCAAAGTTGGATTTTTTGTCGCAAGCCCCTAACCCCCCTTTGCGAATGGGGGTTAAAGGTCAACTTTGCTTTGGCTTAGTACTAGGCTTTTATTGGGGGTGGCTATTCTTTCTTAGACCGCTCTCCCCAAAATATTTAAAGGCCGTAGGGGGGTTCCTTGTGAAACTCCTACGGGATTTTTGGGGCTTTCATAAAAAAAGTCTTTAAATATTTTGGGGATTCGGAGCAAGAACTATAAATAACGGGTACGACCCCATACTTCTCCACTCTTATTTCTGCAATCTTCAATCTTAATTCCGGTTGGGAAATGCAGGATTTAAGATTTTTGAAGTGATTAGATTTGGTTTTTTGATTGGGTAGTCCCCAAGAAAGCCAAAGACCAAAAGCGCCACAGGCGCACCCCAAAGAGCAAAGCCCAAAAAAAAAGCAAAATTCCAAAAAATCCCTTTACCTTTGCAAATGGAAAATAGCAAAAATCAAGACTGGTTGGCGGACGGGATTACTTTTGATGATGTTTTACTCGTTCCTGCCTATTCCGAAGTCCTTCCCCGAGAAGTAGATCTTTCGGCTCAACTCACCAAGAAAATAAGATTGAACATCCCGATTATGTCGGCGGCAATGGACACCGTGACCGAAAAGGCAATGGCGATTGCGATAGCCCGGCAGGGAGGGATTGGTATTATTCACAAGAATATGTCCATCGAGCAGCAAGCCGACCAAGTGCGCGCCGTCAAACGCTCCGAAGGGGGCATGGTCATTGATCCGGTCACCCTTTTGGAGACGGATACGGTAGCGGATGCGCTCAAGGCCATGGCTAAGTACAAGATTGGGGGAATTCCCATCGTCGATACAAACAACAAGTTGGTCGGCATCTTAACCAACCGGGATTTGCGTTTTGAGACTAGATACAACATTAAGATTAAGGAAGTCATGACCTATGACAACTTGGTCACCGTACCGGAAGGGACTACTTTGGCGCAAGCCCAATCTACTCTCCAAAAACACAAAATCGAAAAATTACCGGTAGTGGATGAGAGCAATCGTTTGATAGGACTGATTACCTACAAGGATATTCTAAAAGTCCAAAACTATCCCAATTCCTGTAAAGACCAACTAGGGCGCTTAATTGTAGGCGCAGCGGTGGGGGTCACCTATGACATGATGGATCGAGTGGATGCATTGGTGAAGGTGGATGTGGATGTCATTACGGTGGATACGGCACATGGGCATTCCAAAGGTGTTTTGGATGCCGTCCGGAAAATTAAATCCATTTATCCCGACCTTCAAATTATCGGTGGAAATGTAGCCACCGGAGAAGGCGCATTGGCTTTGGCAAAAGCCGGAGTAGATGCCGTCAAAGTTGGTGTCGGTCCCGGTAGTATTTGCACGACAAGAATTGTTGCCGGTGTCGGAGTCCCCCAATTATCGGCCATCTATCGAGCCGCCCAAGCCTTAAAAGGACTGGGCGTTCCGATTATTGCAGACGGCGGTGTCCGGTTTACGGGAGACATTGCGAAAGCTCTGGCTGCCGGCGCAGATGTCATCATGGCCGGTGGATTATTTGCGGGCGTGGACGAATCTCCGGGAGAAACCATCATCTTGGACGGCAGAAAATATAAAATCTACCGCGGCATGGGTTCCATCTCCTCCATGAAACTCGGCTCCAAAGACCGGTATTTCCAAGACGTGGAAGACGACATCAAAAAACTAGTGCCTGAAGGCATCGAAGGACGGACTTCTTACAAAGGCTCTTTAGCCGAAGTCATGGTACAATACACAGGCGGATTGCGAGCCGGCATGGGCTATTGCGGAGCAAAAGACTTGAAGTCACTCAAAAATGCAGAGTTTGTACGGATTACGGGAGCAGGAATCAAGGAGAGCCATCCGCATGATATTGTGATTACGAAGGAGTCGCCTAATTACTCAAGGAGTTAATTAGCGGTATTCCGGCGTAACGGTATATCGGTGTAACGGCTATCAACACCTAGGCTGGTTAACAATGAAGAGCCAATGCACAGAATATTTCAGGCAACTATTTTTGCAAGAAGTCCCGAAAATTTCAATAACCCGGGGAGTTTGTATCCAAAACTTGAGTTCAAGGAGTTGACACCCCCAAATTTGGTGATTTTTGAAAAGTTATCAAAAAAAAATGGGTCTAACTCTTTACAAAAAGCAAAATAACTCTTAGATTTGCACTCGCTTATGGCATTGGCCCATGGTGTAATGGTAACACAGCGGTTTTTGGTGCCGTCGTTCTAGGTTCGAGTCCTAGTGGGCCAACGGAGACCTTCTCGGCAGAGAAGGTCTTTTTTCGTTTTATGGTCTTTTCTTCACTTCTCAACTCTTAACTCTGCATTCTTCAATCTTAACTCCCATTAGGAAATGCAGGATTGAAGATTTACGATTTTAGATTTTTGAAGGAATTAGACCCCCAAACAGTTTCCCATATCCAATGTAACGGCTGTTTTAACTGCCGATATAGCTATGGTGTGGAGCAACATGACACTACGGACCAACAGCTGAATAAAAATCCATACTTGGTTAGTTGGTAGTTCCAAATTTATTTGGAACAATGTAATTTTAGCCAAATAAATTTGGCTGCTACCAATCAAGCTCCTGCCATTACCGGGTCAAAGCCCTGAATAGTTCCCTTTTATATTGACCTTTGAATTTGAATTAAAGCCAATTCCAAAAAAAGCCTTACTTCCTAACTTGTTGATTATCAGTATTTTAAGATTATCATTCTTGACTTTTGGTTGACTTTCGTCAAAGTTAGCAGTACTTCCCTACGATTGTGCTTAATTTAGGCATTGTGTTAAACTTCAGGCTTTGTCAATATCAAAAAACAAGTACGGGATGAAAGTTTCAAAAGATTTAATCAATGTTCCCAATATCCTATCCGGCTATCGCCTGCTGTCCTTTCCGTTTGTCTTGTATTTGGTACTGAGCCACCAAGAAAAGCTATTTGCCGGTTTTTTAATTTTCAATTTATTGACAGATATCTTGGATGGCTTGATAGCTCGGCGATTTAATTTACAAACCGAATTTGGAGCTCGTTTAGATTCTTTGGCGGATGATGGGACTTATATCTTGGCTATTTTGGGTGTTATTATTTTCAAAGCAGAAGACTTTGCACCGCATTTGTTGAGTTTCTATATTTTTATTGGGTTATTTTTAACGTCCGTTATAATCTCTCTGGTAAAATTCAAAAAAATGCCGAGCCTACACTTGTATTCGTCAAAAATCGGGGGCTACCTGCAAGGATTTTTTTTCTTTATCCTGTTTGCCTTTGGCTTTAACACTCCTTTTTATTACTTTATGATTGCGTGGGGGATTCTTTCATTTATGGAGCACATTGCCGTTCAATTGCTCCTTCCGGAAATGCGCTCAAATGTCAAAGGTTTGTATTGGGTTCTAAAAAAATAGATATATGGAACTATTACTTTTCAAGACGTTGTTAGCTTATTTTGCTTTGGGTGCCATCATCACTCAAATAGTCAATCAAAACCAACTAGAGACCATTCGTAGAAAAAACTGGTTAAAATACTTTACTTATTTTCTCATCGTCAATATTGTTTTTCTATCGATTCTGATGCGACCTAATTATTTCTCTTACGTAGCAAGTATTATCATCTTTTTTGGTGGGCTAGAGCTCCTAAAAAACTTAAAGTACCATAAAAACAAAATACAAAGCACCGTTATACTTCTCGTTTTTATCTTCTTTGCCTTTTGCTTTTTTTTGTTTAGCCGGTTGTCTGTACCTATTATTTTTTACACGTACTTTTTGGTGACCATATTTGATGGATTTAGTCAACTTTTCGGACAACTTTTAGGTAAAACAAAGCTCATCCCATCCATTAGCCCAAACAAAACCGTAGAAGGACTTTTGGGGGGTGCTTTGGTTACCGTATTGACATCTGTTCTTATTAGAAGTGTTCTAGAACTCTCTGTCTATCAATCTCTTGTGGTTGGTATAGGTGCCGTTATCTTTTCCTTTTTAGGCGATTTGCTAGCCTCCTATGGCAAGCGCAAATTAGGCATCAAAGACTACAGTCGATGGCTTCCGGGGCATGGTGGATTTTTGGATAGGTTTGATAGCTTTATCCTTGCCGGATTCTTTGCCCTTTTGCTTGCCAGATACGTAGGAATATGAGTACATCCGGCCTATATATGGTATTGTTGATGATTGGACTCTTGCTCATCTTGGGGCTCTCTGAATATCTCTATAAAAATAAACAGGTTGGCTCAGAGTACACCCGAAAAATAGCCCATATTTTAGGCTCTTTATCTAGTCTTATCTTTGTTTATATTTTTGATTCTTATTGGTATGTTGTGGGGATTGGGGTTTTCTTTTTTGTACTTTTATTTTTTGGTAAACGCAAAAACATGTTTAATTCTATTGATGCTGTACAAAGAAGGACATCCGGTAGTTTCCTATTACCCATCGCCATTAGCGGGCTTTTTATTTCGGCTAAGATTCTGGACAATGACTTGTTTTTTGTTTTACCGGTTCTTATTCTAGGGATAAGCGACCCATTGGCGGGGATATTGGGGATTTATTTCCAAAAAAGAACAAGCAATATTCGTCTATTTGGTCATACACTTCAAAAAACCTGTCTAGGCTCCACGGCCTTCTTCCTGTCCGCTTTACTTTTATCCATTATTGTACTGACTATACAAGGATTGCCTTTTGCGCAAGCAGTCATTTTTGCGGGGATTATTGCGATATCGAGTACTTTTGTTGAGATGATAAGTACGAAGGGTTTTGACAATATTTTGGTGCCGGCTACTGTCTTGGTGCTTTTGATTATGCTTAATTATTGACTTAACCCAAGTTGAACCAGAAGTCCCCAACTCCGTGGGTTGACAGCGCCAAATTCTTATGGCAAAGCATTCATTGCACTTAATGCCCAATGCGCTTTACTACTTGGAGTGCAAAATGAATTTGACTCTGCCTTCAATATTGTAGTATTGGGGACTACAGAACGTGAAGAAACGTCCCAAGGTCGTTTTTAGGGTTAGTTATTCACAAATCAACCTAGATTTTTGCTCAGTATCCGCCTATTTGTGCTTACGACAAAATACCCCAAGAGTGCATATTCCAGTCCAATCAACCAAAAATGCTCAGACATTCCCCCCATCCAATAATGGCTATAACTTAAGTAAATCAACCCCGCCCAAACCAAGCCATACCGCTTGCCCGCCATCTCACTCAATACCAATACCGGTATCACATACCAAGGATGCACGATGGCAGAATCCAATAAGTAAATCAGCCAGACCCAAGCCATATTGACCATCAATTGCTCCCAATCCTTCGCTTTTTGCCGAAAGGCCCAATAACCAATAACCAAAATGGTCAGCCCATTCGTAATCAAACCGATGCGCCAGCCTTGGGGTATCAACCATTTCAAGACATAATAGACACTTGCGTTAAATTCAAAACTTTCAAAATACAACCAAATACTATCCATCAAATGCCCCAAAGAACCCATCCGAATCATGGGCAGCCAAAGCACCACATTCACCAGCAAAATCCATCCTAAAAATCGAAGGAATGAAGCCCATTTTCCCTTTGAGAAATATCGCCAAACAAGCGGTAAGAGCATCAACGGCAGAAGTTTGGTCGCTATCGCCAATCCCCAGCCCAAGCCCGCCAACCGAACATCATTTTTGCGCAAGCCGACTATCCCCAAAACTAAAAACAAGACCATCAATCCTTCAAAATGACCATTCCCCGCAATCTCCAAAACAACCAAAGGATTCAAGGCATAAATCACAAAAAGTCGCTGCCACCAACCCATTCTTTTCAGCTTGCGCAAAAGCCACAACAAACCCACATCAGCCAACACCAAAGCCGACTTCAAAATCAACACACTCCCCAAAATACTTGTAGAAAATCGCGCCGACAGCCAAAAAACAGCCTGATGTACCGGCGGGTAAACCGTATAATTGTCTGCATAAATCAAGTCATGCAATTCCGAATGAATACCATTTGGCGGATGCGCCAACGCCAGCCATTCACTTGGACGCAGAGCAAAAGGATTTTCTCCGGCCACCAACAACCGGCCATCCCAGATAAAGCGATACACATCATTGGAAAGCAAAGGAAGCGCAAAAACAATGGACACCCGGACCAATATCCCAAAATAAAAAACAACATCATCCGACACATCCCGGCGAATAAGCCAAAGATAAATCCCATAACTCAATCCATAACCACTCATCAAAAATACAAATTGCTCCCGCAGCACCCACCAAGCGATTCCCACGAGCAATACGCCCAATAGAGCCAACGCAAAGTATTTTTGATACGGCGTATTTTTCATGCTGCAAAATAGATATTTTGGGTCAAACCCAAACTGAAAGTATTCTCTCTGCTTGGCTCTACGTCTAATTCGAGAATTTAGCGAAAAAGGTTAAACATAGGATGGTGCACACTCGAAACTTATGTACGTTATTTTTGGCTCACCTGCGGATTCCTATCGGCATTCCGCTGCGCCCGGATCGCTAAGCTCTCTGCTATTTTAGCGACGAAGTCGGGAAAATAGTAGAGAGATTGGTGAGCCAAACCGTTCGCATTATAACCAAACTGAAAGTATTATCTCTGCTTGGCTCTAACGCCTAATTCGAGAATTTAGCGAAAAAGGTTAAACATAGGATGGTGCATACTCGAAACTTATGTGCGTTATTTTTGGCTCACCTGCGGATTCCTATCGGCATTCCGCTGCGCTCCAAGCTTAGCAATCCATTTGCGGAACATTTTAAACATAGGATAGTGCATATACGCAAAAAAAAGACCCGCTAGACTAAAGTCCAGCGGATCTACCAAAAAACAAACCGTACAAATCCTAAATAGAAGGATCCGCAGGCGTATTCGAATTATTCAAACGCTCATCCGCAGGATAAGGGTAGAAATTACGACTTCTTTCGCTAGTGTAGTCCACAGCGTCAGGAGGCGTTGGGCGGCCAAGGCGGCGGCTATCTTCCATACCCATTCCGGTCAAATACAGCTCGATGCGACGATTTTTATAAATTTCATTCATCAAGGTAGGCTTATCACCCCCGGCAGAGAAAGTATCTCCCAAGCCGGCACCAATCCCTAAGACATCAGATGCGGCATCCTTGTTGCGCACTAGATTTAAAAATTTCTCTGCATTCGTAAAGTCATTTTTATTGGCGTAAGCTTCGGCCTTTATCAAGTTGGCTTCACTTGGATAAATAATGGGGATACCGGCACTGGCAGCAGTAAAAAACGGAGCCACTAGACTATCCACGTCAAAATGGTTTCCGGCCTTGGTCACACCGGCCAAATAAAAGGCAACACGCTGGTCTCCGGCATCCGGTGCCAAACTAGCAGGCAACCCAAAGTCTTTGCGGGGACCATACTGTACAGTACCTTCAAACATAGGAGAGTACACAGGGTTTACATTCTTGGAGTCAAAGAAAAAGAATCTAGGTGCAGCAGACATATCCACCGCATCAGCCATTGCAATAGCTTTATCATTATCACCAACGATAAGTGCAAATCTGGCAATATACATTCTCAACGTATTTTCCAAGTCAATATCATCCAAAGACTTATTAAACTCACTACTAACCGGATTAGCCGAAAGTCCGTCTAAAGCCGATTCCATCCCGGAGATAGCTTCACGTAAAGCAGCCATTCTATCCACAAATTTTGCATCATTGTTTTTAGAATTTTTCACAGGTACTTGCTCCCAATTGTAGGCTAATATTCCGATACACATACCGCGATACAAGGCGGCCATCGCTTTCAAACCGGATTTTGTACCCGGCAACATACTCACATTATCAATGTTATCTTGCAAGGTCTCTGCCATACCTTTGGTACGCATTGTCCGAGCAAACAAGCGAGAAACACGCTCATTTTCTCCGGCTAATTGTGCCCCCCCATCTTCTAGTTCTTCCAAAGAAGAAAAAGTGGTCGTGGCGGCTACTTCCCTTCCGGAAACAGCAGGAGTCAGAATAGCAGCTCCTAACGTAGAAGTGGCATAACTTTGTTCTACGCCTTTGGCTAAGGCCAATAGACCATCCTTGGTGGTCAAAACGTCTGCTTCTGTGGCTGCATTGGGATTCGGGATGTCCAAGTTGCAGGATGCCAGAGAAGTCAGCACCGTTAGAAAAAGGAATAATTTTATGATTTTCATTTTCTTAATTTTTCAATTTGAGTGAATTAAAGATCCATCTTTAGACCAATTAGGATGGTCCTCGGAATAGGTACTTCGTTAAAGTCGAATCCGCGTACTCCGTTGGTTTGTCCGGATGTGCTTACTTCTGGATCCCAGCCGGAATAATTATCAAAAGAAAGCAAGTTTCTTCCGGTCAAGTATAGTTTGACACGACTGATATTAGGCGTCGCAGGGTTAAAAGAATAGCCAAAAGACAACTCTCTTAACTTGACAAAGGAACCATCTTCGATATAGCGTTCCCAGATATTATAAGCTGCCTTGTTGTATCCGCGAACTAAATCTCCGCGGATTTCAGCAGCATCATATCTGCCACCACCAAAAATCGGCCTGGAGCTTACCCGGTCAGTAAAGTTAAATACATCAAATCCTTGAACCGCATCAAATTGGAAGCTTAGCGAGAAATCTTTATAAGTCAATTCATTAATCAGACTACCTGTCCAATCCGGATTAGGGTCTGCAATAATTTTACGGTCATTGACTCCATCTTTTTGGGCTCTACTTGGCCAGCCGTTAGCATCTAATTTGATGCTACCATCATCGTTGCGGGCGTAGTAATATCCGTTAATTACCCCGAGTGGCTCCCCATTCTTGGCAACAGAAATACCAAAACTGTTGGGCAACTTCAAGATACCTCCTTCGATGCCATTTACTTCATTTTTCACCTTTGAATAGTTGATGGTCGTCAACCAACTAAAGTTCTTTTGTTGGATAATGGCTCCGCGAACTAATAATTCGATACCGTTATTGGTCATCGTACCGACATTCTCAAAACGTGTACTAAATCCCGTACTTGGTGCCAACACTCTTTTGAGCAAAAGGTCGTTTACCTTCACATTAAAATAAGAAAATTCAAATCCTAAACGATTATTCAAGAAACCGGCATCTACACCAAACTCTAATTCTTTTTGACGCTCCGGCTTTAGATTGGCATTACCCATTTTGGTACTCGGCTGCAATCCCGTAACACCACCGTAAGGCTTTGGGATGTAGTTATCAAATTTTTCATAAGCACCCAGTGCGGTCATATTACCTGCTTCACCATAAGAAGCTCTAAGCTTAAAGGTATTCATGGTACTACCCATACTTTCTTTCCAGAAAGGCTCTTCTGATAAAAGGTAAGACAAGCTAACTTTAGGATACATGGCCACACCGGCATCGCTACCAAATGGAGATGCCGCATCCAAGCGAATGGCTCCTGTCAAAAAGAGTTTATCATCATAACCAAATGATTGCTGAAGGAAAGCACCTTCAATCACTCTGTCCACTTTGGCTTCTCCATAGGAGACAATTTCTCCTGCTCCCGTAGAATTTACAACCGGAGAGAGATGGTCTGAAGTTTGAGCTAAAACAAACGTATGGTCTTTTTGCAAAGAAAATCCTAACCAACTGGTTGATTTTAAGGCAGAAGTCAATTTCGTTCTATACTTAAGATTCAAGTCGTGATTGATTAAGAAAGATGTTTTGACAGCTGATCTTGCCCAGCCGGTTCTGTTGCCGTAGTGGGCGCCAATCGGCAAAAATCCGCTGGCGTGATGCGTGTATCTATCAATACCCACCAAGTAGTCAATGGTGACTCCCTTGACCGGTGTCGCTGTCAATTTAAAATTACCCAGCATCCGGTTGACATCCTGACCAAATTTAAAAGTCTCAATAGCCTCTACCGGATTCGGTACCCAGCCTTGCGGCGAAATGTAATTGCCTGAAGCATCGGCTTCAGGATTAAATGCATTGTGGTTAAAGTTCATACCCGTCAAAGCTCCATAAAAATAACTAATCCCACCATTTGGGACTTCTTTACTCTTCGAAGTGATGAAATTGACACTGGCTCCTGCTTTTAACCAACTGTTAATGCTTTGGTCCAAATTAATCTTAGCATCGTAACGCTGGAAGTCAGAATTACGGATGATTCCTTCATTCTTCATATATCCCAACGAAGCATAGTACTTGGTCTTTTCATTACCACCGGATACAGACAGGTTGTTATTTGTTCCCATGCCGGTATGGAAGATGTAATCTTGCATTTTGTACCGTTTGGTAGGAATCAATCTGGTACTGTCCGGATTTCCGGGTACAGCCCATTTGAAAGGCTCCATGTTTTCTTCAATTTCTTTGCGCAAGCTATTCCAATTCACGCTAGTACCAAAAGAAATCTTAGGTTTCCCGGACTTTCCACGCTTGGTAAATATCTGTACGACACCGTTAGATGCTCGAGACCCATAAATAGCCGCTGCCGAAGCCCCTTTGATGATTTCAATCCGGTCAATATCATCCGGATTTATGTCCACCAAACGGTTTTGAGCATATCCACCCAAATCAATCAATTGGGTCGAAGAGTTGTCAATAATCACTCCATCCACAATATATAGCGGATTAGAATTACCTACAATTGTACTGTATCCACGCAAAGTCACCGATACACCACCTGCCGGATTACCCGAATTCTGACTAATCAAGGCACCGGCTACTTTTCCCGAAAGGGCCTTATCAATCGCCGATGACCCTGAACGTGAAAGCTGTTGAGCATTTACGGTGCTGATGGCATTGCCATACTGTTTTTTAGTTGTCAAATCAGATGCACCGGTAACGACTACCTCGTCCAATCCGATAAAATCTTCTCCCATAGCCACATCCAATGGCTTGTTGATATCACCCGCCGGAATGGTCTTTTCAATTTGAGAATACCCCAAATAACTAAATACCACAACGTATTCATCATGTGGCTCTGTAATTCTCAATGCATAACTACCATCAAAATCCGTAGCTGTACCGATAGTAGTATTCTTCAATAACACACTGACCCCATACAATGGCTCGCCGGTGTTTTCATCTGTAACGATGCCCTTAAGCACGTTTTGTGCAAACGAAGCCATACTAAAACTAAGCAGTAGGCCGATTGCAACAAACCGAATAGCCGATGTCCGAGACACCAGATACCCTAAAAATCTGTTTCTGTTTTTCATAAAATTCGTTTAAAGTATTATTCGTTCGACGTGCCAGACGCCGACCGGAAAAAAGTGAGTTAACAGTATTTCAGACTAGCATTTTTCAGCCAATAATACTGTGAAGAGCCAAGGTATGGAAATATTGATGAATTTAAAGAAAAAAATCGAGTGATTTTAGCAATCTCCTATTCAAACCCAACTATCCCTCACAGAAAAAAGGAAAATCAGCCCATAGCCAATCACCAAGATTCCATGAAAAAACACAAAGCCCCATTGCTCCATTTGCCAAGAATGCACCCACCCAAAAGCAAAATAAATCGCCAAAAGCCCTTCAAAAACAACTATCTTATCCAATTTTGCAGAGAAATAAGACTTTTTGCGAAAGCTGCCGGATTCCGACTGTAGCCCAAACTTAGGTGTGCGCACAAACTCCGACGGCTGCCCAAAATACCCTTTGATTACCGCATACGCATTGTGCAGTGACATCCCCAACGACAAAGCCATAAACAACGGAAAAATA
>Ga0256832_1001134_pt1 | contig 17981 bp, 18 predicted proteins | sample 134614metaG_FD_190534 | JGI IMG/M metagenome (GOLD analysis project Ga0256832, IMG submission 190534) | Hydrothermal vent microbial communities from Lau Basin, Pacific Ocean - 134-614 | ecosystem: Environmental > Aquatic > Marine > Hydrothermal vents | place: Pacific Ocean: Lau Basin | collected...
GGCAGTCTCTTCGGCAGTCTCTTCGGCAGTCTCTTCGGCAGTCTCTTCGGCAGTCTCTTCGGCAGTCTCTTCGGCAGTCTCTTCGGCAGTCTCTTCGGCGGTCTCCTCGGCGGTCTCCTCGGCAATCTCTTCCAGGGGCCCCGGAACGACTTCTGCCTCAACGGATCCCATCGAAGCGGTAACGATCGATGCCACGGTTCGATCCTCTTCCTCCGCCGAGGAAGGGGATTGGGTGGGGGCGAGGGATTCTTCCAGCCAGGAAGCGGCGGGTATCACGGGTTCAAGCAGCTCTTCGGCATCGATCTGTCCCTCGGAAAACGCCTGCAGGCTGAGTTCTACGCCGGCAATCAGCTCGACAACCCGTTCCACCCCGGCCGAATCGACTTCGGAATGCTCTTCGAGATAGCGGCGGCAGATCTCGATCAGGCGGCTCGCTTCGTGGAGTTCCAGCATTTCGAGAGCGCCGTGGACCCGCTCCAGTGCTGGAATGGACTCCTCTTTCTGCCGCCCCAGAGCGGGGTGTGCAACGAAGGCTTCAACCCGATTCAGCTCGGAGATGAGCTCATTCGCCACCTCCTGCAACACGTTGCGATGCTCGACCCGGGCCAGAAGAGCACCGTCGCCGGATTCCCTCTCCAGCAGTATGGTCTCTTCCCCTCCCTTCAGCACGGACTCGACCAGAAGCAGGTTCTTTGCGACCTCCATCAACCGTGGCTCATCGGCGGTCTGCCGGGCGTCGGCAACCGGCTCGAGACTCTCGATCTGCTTTCTGATGATGTCCGCCGAGATTTCCAGCCCAAGGAACTCCAGCGTCGTGGCACATTGGCGAAGCTCACCGAGCAGCTCCTTCCAGGGCTCTCCCTGCAGGGTCTCCTCCGTAAGGAGCCGCTCCAGAACCTTTTTGATCCCCCCAATCTCCCCTCTCAGCGCCGAAAAGGCGCTTTGCAGCGAACTCTTGTCTGGCCCCGAGAGCCGGCTCTGGCGCTGGATGGAGACACCATCATCGGCGGGAAGTGCCTGCGCCAGCCGATAACGGGCCCGTATCCGATCAACCTTTTTACCGCCGCCTGAAACACGCGCAACGTGGTAGAGCAGACGTCGCATAAGCTCCTCTGGAGGCTCCCGTTGCAGTTCCTGTTCGCCTTTCTCGGCCAGTCGTTTCAACTCCAGATTGAGCCGGCCCAACAGCTGATAGAGGGATTTCTCTGGCTGCAGAATCTCTCTGTATAGCAGGCGCATGACCGCCTCGGCTATCTCGAACAGCTGGTGGGGGATCGGAGCGCTGCTGGCCCGTTCCAGGGCCTGCAGCATGATGATGAGTTGCTTTTCGTAACCCTTCTCTTCCGGCCGCCGGATCCACTCGAGCAAGGCCCGTTCATAGACAGGACGCAGTTTCCTGACCAATCTTTCCAACTGGCCAGGTTTCCCCGGAGGCGGTGGATGATCGCTATCGTCCAACTTGAGTTCCGGAGCAAAAAGGACCTCTTCGGTGAGAGAGGAGGCCCCCCGCGCAGTGCGCAGCTCCTCGATCAACGGTTGTATCAGAACCGGAGAGTCGCTTCCCCCCTCTTCTTGTTGGTCCAGGTAGGCCGGTAGCTGCAAGAGGGCATGGATCAGTGCCTCGACGGCCGCCCGGGGCACGGCCACCTTCCCTTCCTCGAGTGCCGCGGCCAGCTCCATCATCTCTTCCAGCACCTTGACCGCCCCCGGCACCTCCACCATCTCCATGGCGCCGTGCACCTGCTTCAGTTGTTCGACGCAGACCGGAAGTCGCTTTCTGACGGCCGAGAGATCGTTCGAGGTCACCAAGGCGATCCGAGCCGTCATCAACGCAGCATCCACCTCTTCGCGGATCCGGCCCAGCCATGACAGATTTTCCCGTTTGGCCATCCCTATCTCTCCCTATTCGGGAAGCCTGAATCCCGCCACCGAACGCTTCAGGGTATTGACCGATTCGGCCAGGTTTCCAATGGCTTCGGTCACCTTGTCCAGTCCCTCGGAGGTGAGCAGGCTGAGAGACTGGATCTCGTTCATGCCGGCAGAAACACCGCTGGCCTCTTCGGCGTGCTTGCGGGCCTCGGCGGAGATGTCTCTGATCAGCTCGGCCAGATGTTGTGCCATCCGATCGATATCTTCCAGATATTTCCCTGCATCCTTGGCCAGGCGTGTACCCGCGACCACCTCCTCGGTGCTCTGCTCCATGGAGATCACCGCCTCCTGGGTATCCGCCTGAATGGTTCTCACCAGCGTTTCAATGTCCCGGGTGGCGCTGGCGGTGCGCTCCGCCAGCTGCTGTACCTCTCCGGCCACCACGGAGAAGGCGCGGCCGGACTCTCCGGCCATGGCCGCCTGCAGCGAGGCGTTGAGCGCCAGGATGTTGGTCTGCTCGGCAATGTCATTGATCAACTCCACGATATTGCCGATCTCCTGGGAGCTCTCCCCAAGCCGCTTGATCCGCTTGGAGGTCTCCTGTATCTGCTCACGGATGGTCTCCATCCCCTGAACCGTGTCGCGCACCGCCTTCGCCCCTTTGCCGGCACTCTCCACCGAGCGGGTTGCCTCTTCCGCGAGAACCGCCGCATCGGCCGAGATCTTTTCGATGGCCTGAGCCATACCGGTGATCGCCTCGGCCGACTCCTGGATCTGCTCCGCCTGCCGACCACTGTCTCTGGCCAGCCGCTGGGTGTTGCTTTGCACATCCTGGGCCGCCACTGAAACCTGGCCGGTGGTATCGTTGATGGAGCGTACCAGATGCCGCAACGCGTCCACTGCGTAGTTGATGGAGTCGGCGATGGCGCCGGTGATGTCTTCGGTGACCGTCGCCTGGACGGTGAGATCTCCGTCGGCGAGGGTCCCCATCTCGTCCAGCAGGCGCAGGATGGCTTGTTGATTGCGCTGGTTTCTCTCCTCGCTCAGCCGTTTCTGCGCTTCACTCTCGGCAAGACGCCGCTTGTCTTCTCGACGCAACTGAAAGGCAATCAGGACCAGAAGCAGAAGAGCGAATGCACCGAGCAGATAGTTGAACAGGGTCCAGCGTTGCAGCTGCCGATCGAAGGCCACATAGCTCTGCTCCAGTCGGCCGACGGCATCGAGCAACCCCTCCACCGAACGGTCGATCTCCGTCGCCGCTTTACCCACCTGGGAGATTACCGAATAGGAGGACTCGATACCCGTCTTGCTGCCTTCCAGTCGGGCAGCCAGTGATGCGAGCTGCTCCAGCTGACGGCGCACGGTGCGGTAGCGCACTCGCGCCACCCCCAGCGACTGATCGCCGTTCAACATGCCGTTGACCACCCGGGTGAACAGATCGAGATCCTCACGGAACCGCTCCAGCGCCTGCTGGCCCTGTTCCCCCCCACCTGGAATGCGCTCGATGTTCTGTTCCATACGCTCCAGCAGGAGAAGCTGCCGGCCCGCGATGTAGACCTGGCCGGCATATCCCCCCTGCTGCACCAGAGTAGTGGTTATCTCCTCGCTCAGTGAGGCCAGCTGGGGAAGTAACCGCTTCACCGCCTCCAGCGTCTCCCGCAGGGCATAGATGTCGTCCTGATAGGCCAGGATGGTATCGGCGTTGTTACGATATTTGCGCCACAGGATGGCGGCCTGCTCCAGCGACTTTCCCTCCGCTTGCAGAGGGGGAAGACCGGCATTCGTATCCCCCCCCTGCAGCCGAAGGATGGCCTGCTCGAACTGATCCCGATATCGTTTCAGATTGCGAAAGGCCGAGACGTCACCGCTCGCCGCCAGCTCCGCGTACTTGTCGATCTGCTGCGCGCTGGAACGCATGCTGTCCGACAGCTTTCTGTACTCCTGGTAATGGCGCGCCTGAATCGTGGCATAGCTGTAGATACCCACCATGGCGGAAACGGCGCCCAGCAGCAGGATCAACAGGATGACTATCCCACCCCCACGTTGCGTTCTTGTCGTTCTGTATTGCCTGTTCATTTTTTGCTTCCCGCACGCTCCGAAGAACGGCACGACCCGCCCCCTTATGGTGAGGTATCGAAAGACTTTCGGTTCGCTACCCGAACGAGGCGGGAAAAACGTTTCCGCGCCTTGGAGGAACCTGTGACCGACAAGTCTGAGCCCTCTCCAGTCAAGCCCCAACGAGCCGCCGTGCCTTGTGACCGAAGCCCGGCCATCAGCCGATGCTCAGATCGATGATGCCGGGGCTTTCCAGCAAGGCCTGCATGCTGAACTCCCCCCAGGCCACCCCGTCGTGCCGCCGGTACCCCACCAGATAGTCAGCCAGTTCCGGCGGAAAAGGGCGGGGTTCGGTGCATTCGTCCTGGGGAGAGAAGTGCCGGATGCCCGCCACTTCGCTGACCAGTGCCCCGCACTGCAGATCATCCCGGGATATGAGCAGGACCCTGTTCGTCGGCCGGGACGGCAGACGTTCTCCCCAAAAAAAATCCACCAGGTCCACTACGGGGAGGGGACTTCCATGCACGTTTGCGATACCGAGCACCCAGGGATGGGTTCCGGGTACCCGGGTGATGCGAGGGGGAATGAGCACCTCGCTGACAATCCCCTGCCGCGCAACCAGCGGCCATTCCTTCAGATAGAATGCGATCCCCTTCCACTCTCCCGGCCCCATCTTCCCTTCCGGCAACGGGGCTGCGCGCTGCCGAATCTGTTGCTCCAGGCGACTCAACAGCTCAAAGGGACCACTTATTCCCGGTTCACCCATGGCAACTGCGCTGCTCTTCGCCCAACAGGGAGCGAATCTTGCCGATCAACTGCTCCTCGCTCACCGGTTTGGCCAGATAGTCCTTTGCCCCCTGACGCAATCCCCATACCCGGTCACTCTCCTCCCCCTTGGTGGAAATAATGACAATGGGTATCGAGGAGGTTTCCGGATCACGCGTCAGCTGGCGTGTCGCCTGAAACCCGTTCAGCCCCGGCATGACGATATCCATCAACACCAGATCGGGCCTCTCTTCCCGGATCCTCTCCATCCCTTCTTCGCCATCCCCGGCCACTGATACGGTGTACCCATGTTTCTCGAGTATCGTTCTGAAGACGTAGACTTCGGTTGGTGAATCGTCAACGATCAATATATGTGCCATTTTCCCCCCGCGAGTTCACACTGTGGCTTCTTACACATATCCAACGATAATACATCCATCGGGGCCGGCGTCAAAATACCGACGTGTGGCCCCACAATGAAGAAAGCCGTGCTCGCTATTTCCTGCAGCGACCCAGCACCTCCAGAAGTTCCTCCTGAGTGAAGGGTTTGGTGATGTACTGCTCCGCCCCTAACAGCTTGCTGCGGGCCCGATCGAACAGTCCATCCTTGCTGGTCAGCATCACGATGGGGATATGGTTGAAGCGGCTGTTCTGCTTGATCAGGGCGCAGGTCTGGAAACCGTCCAGGCGCGGCATGGTGATATCGATGAAGATGACATCCGGTTGATGTTCAACGATTTTGGCCAAAGACTCGAAACCATCCGAGGCGGTAACCACGTCACAACCCGCCCGTTCCAAGAACGCTTTGGCACTCTGGCGAATGGTCTTGCTGTCATCGATCAGCACCACCTTCAGACCATCGAATCCTCTCGCCTCCATACTTGTCGCATCGGCACTGGTTACATTAGTCACATCAAATCACCCATCATGGTATGAACTGTCAGGACACCGAATCCCAACCGGTTCGGCAAATGATATAATGCTGGACTATGCACAATATGTGCCGCCCTGTTGTGCACCAGTGCCGATGACCGGCCCGTTGCAAGGCCGTTGCAGACCGGCCACGATTCCTGTGCATGAAATTTAGCCGAACTGCCGACGAACACTCCGGGAGCCGAGTCCGCCTTGATCACAGACAATCTTTCCGCCGTTCCCCATCTGACCACGGCCCTCTCCGGGCCGCTCCAGGAGCTGGAAGCCCATTTTCTCGGACACCAGGCCCAAATCGAGGGCTGGTTCCGCAACCTGTGGCTGCGCTATCCCGCCCCGTTCTATGCCTCAGTCGATCTGCGCAATGCCGGCTTCAAACTGGCGCCGGTGGACACCAATCTGTTTCCGGCCGGCTTCAACAATCTCAACCCCGCCTTCCTGCCGCTCTGTATCCAGGCGCTGCAATCCGCCGTGGAACGCAGCTGCCCGACGGCAGAGCGGGTGCTGCTCATCGCCGAGAGCCACACCCGCAACCTCTATTATCTCGAGAGTGTCGCCACTTTGCGAGACCTGGTCCTCAAGGCCGGCTTCGAGGTCCGCACAGGGATCCTGACGGACAGGGAAGAACCGCTGGATCTAGAGCTCCCCTCGGGCAGAGAGGTTCGTCTGGAACCGGTGGTACGAAAGGACCGGAAGGTGGGGGTCGAAGGATTCACACCCTGCCTGCTCCTGCTCAACAACGACCTCTCCGCCGGCAGACCCGCCGTGCTGGAAGGGGTGGACCAGTGTATCGTCCCGCCGCTCCAATCCGGCTGGAGCAACCGCCTCAAGTCCGAGCATTTCAAACACTACCGCCAGGTCGCCCGGGAGTTTGCCGAACTGGTGGAGATCGATCCCTGGCTGATCGACCCGCTGTTTCGCAACTGTGGCGAGATCAACTTCATGAAACGGGAAGGAGAGGACTGCCTGGCCCGAAACACCGATATCCTGCTGCGTGCCATCCGCCAGAAGTATGAGCAGTACGGTATCGACAGGGAGCCCTTCGTGGTGGTGAAGGCCGACGCCGGGACCTACGGGATGGCGGTGATGACCGCCCACGACGCCGACGAGGTGCGGGAACTGAACAGAAAACAGCGTACCCGCATGTCCGCCGGCAAGGGGGGAAGGGAGGTCAGCAAGGTGATCATCCAGGAGGGGGTCTATACCTTCGAGACCTGGGGTGAGGATGACGCGGTCGCGGAGCCCGTGGTCTACATGATCGACCACTTCGTGGTGGGTGGCTTCTACAGAGTGCATACCGGCCGCGGGCCCAACGAGAACCTCAACGCCCCCGGCATGCACTTCGAGCCGCTGGCCTTCGCCGAACCGCTGAACATTCCCGACGCCAGTCAGGAGCCGGACGCCAACCCCAATCGCTTCTACGCCTACGGGGTGGTGGCCCGCCTGGCCCTCCTCGCCGCTGCCAGGGAGTGCGCCGCCTCATGACACTGCGCCTCGGTGTGGTGATGGACCCCATCGCCACCATCCATCCGAAAAAGGACACCACGCTGGCGATGCTGCTGGCCGCCCAGACCAGAGGGTGGCAACTCCACTATCTGGAGATGGCGGATCTCTGGCTGCAGGACGGACGCGCGTTCGGCAGGATGCAAGAGCTACGGGTCCATGACGACGAGCGGCACTGGTTCGAGCTCCGGGAAGCGCACACCGCCCCGTTGGCCGAGCTGGACGTCATCCTGATGCGCAAGGATCCCCCTTTCGACATGGAGTACATCTATGCCACCTACCTGCTGGAACAGGCGGAGCGGGAAGGGGTACTGGTAGTGAACCGGCCGCAAGGGCTGCGCGACGCCAACGAGAAGCTGTTCACCGCCTGGTTCCCCCAGTGCACCCCTCCCACCCTGGTCAGCCGGGACATGGGACGGCTGCGAGCGTTCGTCGAGGAGCAGAAGGATACCATCCTCAAGCCGCTGGATGGCATGGGAGGCGCATCCGTCTTCCGTCTGCGGCTGGGGGATCCCAACCTCGCTGTCATCCTCGAGACCCTGACCCGTCACGGGCAGCGCTATATCATGGCCCAGCGCTTCATTCCGGAGATCAGCGAGGGAGACAAGCGCATCCTGCTCATCGACGGGGAGCCGGTTCCCTACGCCCTGGCGCGCATCCCCGCCTCCGGTGAGACCCGCGCCAATCTGGCAGCCGGCGGCACCGGCGTGGGCCGGCCGCTGGGCACGCGGGATCGATGGATCTGCCAACAGGTGGGACCCACCTTGCGCGCCAGGGGACTGCTGTTCGTGGGGCTGGACGTGATCGGGGACTTCCTCACCGAGATCAACGTCACCAGCCCCACCGGGGCGCGGGAACTCGACCGACAGTTCGGACTCTCTATTGGGGACCGGTTGATGGAATGCATCGACCGCAAGATCCAGGAGACCCATGGCTGCTGACCCGGCGACCCGATATCCCGGCCTCGACGACGGCGCAAGACCTTTGCGACGGCCCGCCCGAGCTCTTCCCCTGCTGCTCGTTCTCCTCCTCTTCGTCGGGGGATGCAGCCGGGAGGAGCTGCATCACGCTCAGCTGTTCAGCTTCGGCACCCTGGTGGATATCAGCCTGTGGGGGGCCTCGTCCACACAGGCGGAGCATGCCGAACGGATCATCCAGGAAGAGCTGCAGACCATGCACCGCGCGTGGCATCCCTGGCTCCCCGGTCCCCTCACCGAAACCAACCGCAGACTTCAGACCGGAAGCTGGTTCGACTGCCCGCCGGAACTGCTGCCGCTGATCATGCAGGCGAAACGGCTCTACGAGCTCAGCGACGGTCTGTTCAATCCGGCCATCGGCAAGCTGGTGGCCCTGTGGGGGTTCCACAGCGACGTCCCGCCGCAAGGACCGCCGCCCGAACCCGCGGCCATCCAGCAACTGCTGAACCAGCATCCCGGCATGGACGACATTGCCATCGACGGGAAACGGCTGCGCTCCCGCAATCCCGCCGTACAGCTGGATCTCGGTGCCTTCGCCAAAGGCTACGCCGTCGATCGCATCATCGGACGGCTCGAGAGGATGGGCATCAAAAATGCCATCATCAATGCCGGTGGTGATCTGCGTGCCATCGGCCGCCACGGAAAACGTCCCTGGCGGATCGGAATCCGCAACCCCCGGGGGCCGGGCGTGCTGGCATCGGTGGAGCTCAGCGGGGACGAGAGCGTCTTCACCTCGGGGGACTACGAACGCTTCTACGAATACGAAGGGAAACGCTACCACCACATCATCGATCCGCGCACCGGCCACCCCGCAGCCGGCGTCACCTCGGTCACCGTGATCCACGACAACGCCGCGGAGGCGGATGCCGCGGCCACTGCGCTGTTCGTCGCCGGTCCCGACGGGTGGTATCCCGTTGCCCGGAAGCTGGGGATAAAATATGTGATGCTGGTGGACGATAAGGGAGGAATCCACATGAACCCGGCCATGGCCGAACGGATACGGTTCGAGATTACCGACAGACCGGAGATCATCTACAGCAAGCCGCTATGACATCCTCTCTCCTAACCCGCTCCGACTGGCTGCTCCTCATCGCCTCGGTGGCGCTGCTGCCCTGGCTCTACGGCAGCTTCTGGGGCAGCACCGGCGGAATGGGGGAAGAGGTACACATCATGGTGGATGGCAGAGAGCTGCCGCCCATCTCCCTGTCCAAAGACCAGACCCTGACCATCCAGGGAAGTATCGGTCCGAGCGTGCTGGAGGTTGCGAACCACGGGATCCGCTTCATCAGCTCACCTTGCCAGGGCAAGCAATGTATCCACAGTGGCTGGCACACCCATGCGGGGGAGTTCGCCGCCTGCCTGCCCAACCGGGTGGCACTGCTGATCACCGGCCGGGAGAGCCGTTACGACACGTTCAACTATTAAATCCGGACACCCCGTGGACAAAACCCTGGTCGCCACCGTCGAGGATCACCGTATTGCGCTGCTCGCCGCCCTGGCGATCACCATCCACATCGCCGAAAGCGCGCTGCCCACGCCGCTGCCGGGCATCAAACCGGGGCTGGCCAACATCATCACCATCGCCACCCTCTGCCTCTACGGCTTGCGCACCGCGGCCTGGGTGCTGATGCTGCGGGTACTGGCGGGTAGCCTGCTGCTGGGAACCTTCCTCTCTCCCACCTTCGCGCTCAGTTTCAGCGGCGCCGTCGCCGCCCTGCTGGTGCTCTCGGTTGCCCGCCTCACCCCGGGGCTGGGTTTCGGCGCGGTGGGATACAGCCTGCTCGCCGCCATGGCCCACATGGCGGGACAGTTCACCGTCGCCTACTGGCTGTTCATCCCCCATCCGGCACTGCTCCAGCTGTTCCCCGTGCTGATGACCGCAGCAGTGCTATTCGGGCTGGTGAGCGGTATAATCGTGGCAACCATGCTGAAACATTTCCGATGACTGCACACAACCCCTCCACATCGATAACCGCGTTCGATCGGCTGGCGTTGACCGTGTTTCTGGCGATCGCCCTGCACATGATCTTCATCCTGGGGGTTTCCTTCGACCTGGAGCTGCTCCGCACCCCGGAGGAGAGCCCCCTGCCAACCATGGAGATCACCCTGGTACACAGCCGCAGTGAAGAGGCGCCCGAGCAGGCCGACTATCTGGCGCAGGTCAACCAGCGGGGTGGCGGCAACAGCCCGGAGAAGGTGCGCCCCTCCAGCCAGAACTTCAACCCCCTACCCATCCCCAAACAGGGGGATGCGCCACTCACCCAGCAGGCCGCCTCCCCCCGCCCGCAGCAGGACCCACTACCCGCCATGCAGATGATAACCACGGAGCATGCGGAACGGGCCATCCCGGAACTGGAGGAGAAGAGGGAGAAACCCTCCCGGCCGGAACCGGTCACCGCCGCCCGCTTGATGGAGAGCAGCCAGGAGCTGGCCAGCCTCGATGCCGAGATTCGCCAGCTGAAGGAGACCCTGGCCAAGCTGCCACGGGAGAAGCATCTGAACGCCAACACCCGGGAATACAAATATGCCGCCTACATGGATGCCTGGCGAGCCAAGGTGGAACGCATCGGCAACCTCAACTATCCGGACGAGGCCAAGAAGCGGCAGCTGTATGGGCGGCTGCTGCTGGATGTGGTGATCAACGCCGACGGCAGCGTGCGACGTATCGATCTGCTGCGCTCTTCCGGCCACAAGATCCTGGACGACGCCGCCATTCGCATCGTTACCCTGGCGGCACCGTTTGCCCCCTTCCCGGAGCACATCCGCAAGGATTTCGACGTCCTGCACATCACCCGCACCTGGGTATTCGAAAATACCAACCAGCTACAGACCCGTTGAAACCGATGGAACAGACCAACCTCACCAACCAGTTTCTCATCGCCATGCCTGCCCTGGCGGACCCCAACTTCGTCCACTCCGTCACCTATATCTGCGAGCACAACGAGGACGGGGCGCTGGGCATCGTGGTCAACCGCAAGACCGATGTCCATCTGGCCGATCTGTTCCGCTCCATGAATCTGGAGGACGCCGATCCCGAGATAGCTGCCCAGCCGGTGTTCTCCGGCGGCCCGGTCCATCCGGAGCAGGGGTTCGTCCTTCACCAACCGGCCGGTGACTGGGCCTCCACCTTGCGGGTCAGCGACGAGATCAGCGTAACCACCTCCCATGACATCATCGAGGCCATTGCGCACGGGAAGGGACCGGAGAGATATTTCGTCGCGCTCGGCTATGCCGGATGGGGTGGCGGACAGCTGGAGGAAGAACTGGCCGCCAACGCTTGGCTCAGCGGGCCGGTGGACAGCAGGATCATCTTCGAGACGCCGGTGGAACAGCGCTGGGAGGCGGCCGCCACCCTGCTGGGCGTGGATCTCTCCCTGCTCTCCAACGACATCGGACATGCCTGAAAACGGCTGTATCCTCGGTTTCGACTACGGGGAGCGCCGCATCGGCGTCGCCGTGGGAGAGCACCTGACCCGGACTGCCCGTCCCCTGACCACCCTCACCAGCCGTGACGGCAAGCCGGACTGGACGGCCATCCATCGTCTGCTGGAAGAGTGGCATCCTGCCAGACTGGTGGTCGGCCTACCGCTGCACCTGGATGGAAAAGAACAATCGATGACCGATCGGGCAAGGCGCTTCGGCAACCAGCTGCATGGCCGTTTCGGATTACCGGTGAGCTATGCCGACGAACGGCTCACCTCCACCGAGGCGACGCGGCTCCTCGCCGGCAAGGGTCGCAACAAGGCGGCCATCGACAAGGTGGCAGCACAACTCATCCTCCAGAGCTGGCTGGAACAGGAGTACCGCGAGTGAACGATCTACCCGTCGATCCCCTGCTGCAGGAGATGGCCGCGGAGCTTCAGCGCCATCTGCACAGATCGCAGATCTCCGCCCCCCTGATGATCGGCATCCATACCGGGGGGGTATGGGTGGCAAAACGGCTCCATCGGCAGATGGGGCTGGAGGAACCGTTGGGAACCCTGAACATATCCTTCTATCGCGACGATTTCAGCCGCATCGGGGTGCATCCCCAGGTGAAACCGTCCCGGTTGCCGGTCACCGTGGAGGACCGCCACATCATCCTGGTGGACGACGTGCTGCAGACCGGTCGCACCGTACGTGCCGCACTCAACGAGATATTCGACTACGGGCGACCGGCGTCGGTGGCGCTGGCCGTCCTGGTGGATCGCCCGGGGAGGGAGCTGCCCATCCAGCCCACCGTAGCTGGCATCCACCTGCAGCTGGAACCGCATCAACAGATCAAGCTGGAGGGTCCGGAACCGCTGCGTCTCATCCTGCTCGAGTCCGTAGAGAGGGTCGAGCCGCAATGAGATACCGCGATATCCAGCTGGACGAAAGCGGCAGGCTTCGCCATTTCCTCAGCATCGAAGGGCTGAAGCGCCAGATGCTGATGGACATTCTCGATTATGCGGAAAACTTCATCACCGTGGGCGGCCGCAGCATCAAGAAGGTCCCCTTGCTGCGGGGCCGCACCGTCACCAACCTGTTCTTCGAACCCAGCACCCGCACCCGCACCACCTTCGAACTGGCCGCCAAGCGGCTCTCCGCCGACGTGCTCAACATCAACATCAGCACCTCCGCCACCACCAAGGGGGAGAGCCTGCTGGACATGCTGCGCAACCTGGAAGCGATGCACTGTGACATGTTCGTGGTCCGCCACGCCCAGAGCGGCGCGGCCCACTTCATCGCCCGCCACGTGGCCCCCCACATCCGGGTGATCAATGCAGGGGACGGCAGCCACGCCCATCCCACCCAGGCGATGCTGGACATGTTCACCATCCGACGCCACAAGGGGGAATTCGCCGACCTGCGGGTGGCCATCGTGGGCGACATCCTCCACTCCCGGGTGGCCCGCTCCCAGATCCACGCCCTCACCACCCTGGGCGTCCACGAGGTACGCGTGATTGGGCCCGAAACCCTGCTGCCGCAGCGGGTCGAGGAGCTCGGAGTCCACGTCTGTCATCATCTTCCGGCCGGACTGGAAGGGGTGGACGTGATCATCATGCTGCGCCTGCAACGGGAGCGGATGCAGGGAGCCCTGATCCCCAGCGAGCGGGAGTATTTCGAGCTGTACGGCCTCACCGAAGAGAAACTCGCCTTCGCCAAGCCGGACGTCATCGTGATGCACCCCGGTCCCATCAATCGCGGCGTGGAGATCAGCTCGGAGGTGGCCGACGGCCCCCGCTCCGTGATACTGGAGCAGGTCAGCAACGGCATCGCCATCCGCATGGCCATCATGTCCATGATCATGGGCAACCGTTTCGGCAGCGAAGAAGAGGAGCAATGAAACTACGGATTCATGGCGGCCGGCTCATCGATCCGGCCAGCGGTCTCGACGAAATCGGCACTCTTTGTGTCGCCGATGGGCGCATCGTCGCAGCGGGAGAAAGCCCGGAGCCGTTCACCGCCGACCGCGAGATCGACGCCGGCGGGCTCGTGGTCTGCCCCGGCCTGGTGGACCTCCAGGCCAGGCTGCGCGAACCGGGCCAGGAGCACAAGGGCACCATCGAGAGCGAAACCGCAGCCGCTGCAGCCGGGGGTATCACCACGCTCTGCTGCCCGCCGGACACCGACCCGGTCACCGATACGCCGGCCGTCGCCAATCTCATCCAGGAACTGGCTCGGAGGGCCGGCAACACGCGGGTACTGCCCATCGGGGCCATGACTCCCGGGCTGCGGGGGGAGCAGATCTGCGAGATGTTCATCCTCAGCCAGTCCGGCTGCGTGGCCTTCAGCAACGCCGAGCGGGCCATCGTCAATACGGAGGTACTGCGGCGGGCCATGGAGTACGCCGCCACCCACGACCTGACCCTGTTCCTGCGCCCGCAGGATCCCTGGCTGTCGGCCAACGGCTGCGCCCACGAGGGTGCGGTGAGCACCCGGCTGGGGCTGCGCGGCATTCCCGGATTCGCCGAGACCATGGAGGTGGCACGTCTTCTCATCCTGGCAGAGCAGACCGGCGCACGGATTCACCTCGGCCCCCTCTCCACCGCCAGGGCCATACAGATGATCGGCCGGGCCCAGTATGACGGGCTTCCGGTAAGCGCCAGTGTCTCCGCCCACCATCTCCATCTCACCGAGCTGGACATCAACGATTTCGACAGCCGGGCCTACCTGCGTCCCCCGTTGCGTACGCAGCGGGACCGCGAAGGACTGCACCGCGGACTGGTCCGCGGCGTGATCGGGGCCATCTGCTCCGACCATCAGCCACACGACATCGACGCCAAGCTGGCCCCTTTCGCGGAGAGCGAACCCGGTGCCACCGCAGTGGAGACTCTGCTGCCGCTCAGCCTGCGCCTCGCGGACCAGGGGGTGCTCTCCCTGTCGGAGGTGATTGCCGCCCTCACCTGGCGGCCGGCACGGATTCTCGGCATCCCGGCGGGGACTCTCTCCCCCGGCGCCGCCGCCGACATCTGCATCTTCGACCCGGAACGATATTGGACAGTGGCCCCGGAGACCCTCATCAGCCAGGGCCACAACACGCCGCTCATGGGCTGGGAGTTGAAGGGAAGGGTCACCCACACCCTCCTCGAAGGACGGCTGGTCTACCAGTTGAAGGGGTAGAGCAGCGTCGTGCCACCGGCAGCGAGCGTAAGCAAAAACACGATCGCCACGCGCCACCCCATCTTCCCACCAGCCACCAGGAACACCAGCAGCCCCTTCACCACCGTATTCACCGCAGCCGCCAGCAGGATGGCCCGCGCGGCCAGCTCATCGGCCAGCTCCGTCCTGGCCATCCGGGCCAGCGAAAGAACGATGGCATCCACGTCCCCAAGGCTGGAAAGCACCGTCAGCAGGTAGATCCCTTCCTCCCCCATCCAGGCGTAGAACGCCTTCGATGCCAGCATGACCAGCGCCAGCAACAAGCCGAACTGCAGCGCCGGCAACAGTTCGAACGGATTACGCAGCGGCGGTTCGGCCAGCTCGTTGCCACCCCCTTGCCGAGAACAGAGCCAGCCGGCACCTCCGTATGCGATCACCGTCATCACACCCAGCGGCAGGAGCAGATGGGGTAACAGTTGCGCGTTGACCACCGCCACCTCCAGCAGGATACGGGGAAACATGGTGGCCGACGCAGCGATCACCCCGGCGGCAAGCAGACCACTCAACACGCCACGCTTGCCGATGCGGGAAAAGCTCAGGGCCGTTGCAGTGGAGGAGACCATCCCGCCCAACAGCGAAGTGAGGAGGATACCCCTGCGCGGCCCGGCGATCTTCATGGCGAAATAGGCGGCGAACGAAAGACCGGCGATCAATACCACCAACCACCAGATGGCGTAGGGATTGAGCGCCTGCCACGGTCCATACCCCCTGTTCGGCAGCACCGGCAGCAGGACCACGGAGATCAGCAGCAGCTTCAGTGCACCATACAGCTCGGCCGGCTCCAGACGCCGCAACCAGCGGTGCAGTACCGGCTTGAGGCTGAGCAGCGTAGCGGTGACCACCGCAACCGCTGCGGAGACGGCCAGGTAACCACGTACCGCCAGCGCCCCCAGGGCAAAGGTGATCAGGGCCGCTACCACCGTGGTGATGCCGACATCCTTGTGGATGAGCACCGCCTGCCGGTGAGCAATGATGATCACGATGGCCAGGGAGACAAAAGCGAAGCCGAGCAGCAACTCACCGAGTTGCTCGGCCACCAGTGCCCACAACCCCCCGAGCAGGCCGATGAGACCGAAGGTGCGAACCCCGGCGATACGGCTTCCCTCCTCGGCGGCACGCTCGTGCCAGCCCCGCTCGATGCCGATCAGCAGTCCCACTGCCAGTGCTACGCCCAACGAAAGAAAAGTTTCCACACCTCTTCCCCATCTTCCTGTCCGGAAGCCGTCCATATGAGGGATTCGAGTCGGCCGGACCCGCAATCGATGTAACCATTCAGCATGGTGTGAAACAGGCCGGTAACTGTTCGGTTCGCCCCTGAAATTGGTCAGTTCAAGGCGAAAAATGTGAGTTTACGAGTGTAAATGACCATTTTTCAACGCAGAAACGGCAGGTTTCAGGGGTGAGCTGAATAGTTACCAATCGATGATAGCCTTCTCCGGCCCCGTCCGAAAGAGTCCCTTTTCCGGGCAGCCGAAAAAACGCGGCGGGGTTCGCCGATCAGGCAGGATGCAATAAAGCGGGATTGCTTCAGAAGTCGGACAGCTGGAAAGAGCGTCGCCGCCCGGAGGAAGCACCACTCTCCTCGACCGGTGGCACGAGGCGGAACAGAGCCCCCTGTGGATGGCGCTCCGTCTTGTATCGCTTGGTGTAGCCGGCGGTCGACTCGGAACTCCCCAGGATCAGATAGCCATCGGGATTCATCGCCTGGGCGAGGCGTTCGAGAATATCCCGTTTCGACTCTTCAGAGAAATAGATCAGGACGTTGCGGCAAAAGATCACATCGAAGTGGCCCAGGGAGGCAAAACTCTCTTGCAGATTGAGCCGGCGGAAACTCACCATGCGACGATACTGGGGCTTTACCACCCAGCTATCCCCCTTGCGATCGAAAAAGCGCTCCTTGTGCTGCTCGCTCAAACCACGCCCGATGCTCAAGGTATCGTATTCGGCACGCCTCGCCGCTTCCAGCATGGAAGGAGAGAGGTCGGTTGCCACCACCTCCACGCGGCTCGGCCCACCCCCGTGCTGCTCCCGGTAGGACTCAATCGTGAATACGATGGAATATGGCTCCTGCCCGGAAGAGCAGGCGGCCGACCAGATCCGCATCGGCCGCCCGTCGAATTCGGGAAGAATCACCTGCTCGAGCAACTGGAACGGCTTGCGGTCACGGAACCAGAGCGTCTCATTGGTGGTCATGGCGTCGATCACCTTTTCCCGCAGTGCACCGGCACCAACCCCCTCCACCCTGGACAACAGCTCTTCCAGGGTGGCGATCCCCTCCTCGGCCATGATGCCCGACAGTCGGCTCTCCACCAGGTAGCGCTTGTTGTCACCCAGCACGATCCCAGCGCTCTGCTCCAGAAAACGCTGAAACCGCCGATACTCTTCCACACCGATTGCTTTGGCCAATGTTCTGCTCCATATGGGGTGGCACCCTTGCGGCCCCAAAAAGGGCCAGGCCACCGGGATCCGAGCCCCCGCCGCTTTCTTGACGGGGTCGCCGTACTGGGATATATCGAACCGATGCGCAAAAAACTTGACATGGGCTGGTGGCATCTTCCCCTTTCCGCCTGGCTGCTCCTTGTGGCAGGGACGACCGCGACAGCCCAGGGAACGCTCCAGGACCAGATCCACACCGCCATCACCGCCTTCATCATCGAACAGACCCGGCAATACAACAGCCCTCCACGCATCGAGGTGGGACGCCTCGGCCCGAGATTACGGATTCGGCCCTGTACCGTTCCTCCCTCCGCCTTCCAGCCACCCGGCAGCCGGTTGCTCGGCAACACCACCATCGGGATCCGCTGCAACGGCCGTTCTCCCTGGACCATCTACGTTCCGGTTCAGGTCCAGCTATTCCAGCCCGTGGCCATCGTCGACCGCCCCCTGGCCAGAGGAGATACGATCCGTGAAGGGGACTTCAAGATGGTGGAACGGGATCTGGGCGCGCTGAAAATGGGGTATATTACCGACGCCAGACAACCCATAGGCATGGTGGCAAAGCGACCCCTGAGGATTGGCGCCCTGCTCACCCCGCAACTGCTGGAGGCACCACGGCTGGTACGGCGGGGAGAACAGGTCACCATCGTCGCGGAATCGGGTGGACTGGAGATCCGCGCTTCCGGTGAGGCCCTTGCGGATGGTGCTCGGGGTGACCTCGTCAGAATACGGAATACCACCTCCAGAAAGGTCATCGAGGCGGTCGTGGTCGAACCGGGGGTGGTGAAAGTGAGAACCGGATCACACTTCCCGTAATCTTGC
>Ga0256832_1001135_pt1 | contig 17979 bp, 16 predicted proteins | sample 134614metaG_FD_190534 | JGI IMG/M metagenome (GOLD analysis project Ga0256832, IMG submission 190534) | Hydrothermal vent microbial communities from Lau Basin, Pacific Ocean - 134-614 | ecosystem: Environmental > Aquatic > Marine > Hydrothermal vents | place: Pacific Ocean: Lau Basin | collected...
CTCCACGCCTTTATCGCCAATACCGTAAAAATCAGTGTTATAATTAGGCACATGCTCATATTGTATCTTAGAAGGGGATATATTGGCAAGAGGCGTTAAGGAGAAGAAAAAATATCAGATCATGGAGGCGGCTCTCAAGCTCTTTAGCAAAGAGGGGTTTTTTGAGGTGACTATGGCAGATTTGGCCAAAGAGCTTGATATGAGTGTAGGAAATTTATATAACTATTTTAGCTCCAAAGATGCTTTGGCCAAAGAGCTCATACTCTACATTTCCAAAATCTTGGGTGAGGAAATTCGTCGTATCAATCTTTTACCTATCAGTGCAGAAGAGAAAATACATAAAATAGTAGATTTTTATTTCCATACCGCCAAGGAGCGGCCAGAGCTCATCGAATACTTTTTGCGAATCTATCTCTCCCACAGAGAAGTCTTTAAAAATGGGTGTGAGGGGATGATCTGTGTGGGGCCTTTTGTGACGGAGATTATGATATTTTTCGAAGAGGGGGTGCGCAGCGGTGAGCTTAGAGACCAGGACTTTTTCAGCGCTTTTGGACTCTTTATGGGATACTTGGGAGGTATGGTCTTTTTGATGGGCGAAGGGATGCTACCAAACGATATCGAGTATTATACCGACGAGATAGCCGAAAATATCTACAGAGCGCTCAAAAATGAAACCTAAAGTCGTCTGGCTCCAGGGCGTCACATGTAATGGCAATAGCCATTCGTTTGTAAATCTTAGCGGATTAGATACGCTTTTACAACGCTACGAATGGCTTTATCATCCGATACTGCCATCTTCGTTGTCTCTTATGCAACTTTGGGATGCGAAGTGTGATATCCTCGTCATAGAAGGAGGCGCCAAAAAGGGGTGGCAAAAGGGTGAAGGTGAGTTGGAAAAGCTCTTTTTGCATCTGGCGCAAAAAGCGAAAAAAGTGGTGGCGGTAGGCAGCTGTGCGGTCTATGGAGGGGTCTTCAAAGAGTTCGACGACACGATTTGTGGGGTGCTTTTCGATGGAGAGAATAAGAGTAGATACTATGATATGCTTGCCGATAAAACCATCAATATCCCCGGCTGTCCCGCACATCCTGAGTGGATAGCCTTTGCTTTGGAGGCTGAAAATCCTTCGTTGGATAGTTTCCACAGACCTAAAGAGCTCTATGCGTACACGGTGCATAGCGGATGTGTGCGCAACGAATATTTCGAATGGAAAATAGATGCCGAAGATTTTGGCACCAAAGAGGGGTGTCTGTTTTATAAACAAGGATGCCAAGGACCTTTTACGCATGGTAGCTGCAATAAAATACTTTGGAACGAGACGGCATCCAAGACACGAGTAGGTACGCCATGTTTTGGCTGTACGGAGCCAGACTTTCCCAAACAAGATCTTTTTAGCACTAAAACCTATATGGGAATTCCGGCCACTATGCCTCTTGGAGTACCGAAGCGTGCCTATCTGACTATCACGGGGATAGCGAAGAGTTTTCATATTCCAAGACTTACAAAAAGACTGCTCGATGAAGATTGAGCTTATAGAAAAGATAGAGGGTGAAGCCTTTTTAGATGTAGAGTGCAAAAAGGGGCGCATCAAAAATGCCTATGTCCGTTTTCCACACTATAGGGGCATAGAAGAGATTTTGCGTGGTCGATCGCCGCTCGATGCTCTCGTGATAAATCCTCGTGTCTGTGGTATTTGTGGTCACGCACATCTGCACGCTACGGCACTGGCGCTCGAAAAGCTCGTAGGATTTGGACCAAACGAGAAGGTACGTAAAATTCGTGAGATTACACGCTTTTGCGAGATGGTACAAAACCACGTCAAATGGTTCTATCTGGTTATCTTTACTACATTGGATCTGCCATACGATTTTCGCTCCATCCAGGCAATTATCCAAAAGATCAATAGACTCTCGGCTATTTTTGGTGGACAGTGGCCACACTCGAGCTACGTACTGCCAGGTGGGATCACTTGCGATCCTTCTGTGCTCGATATAGTGCAAGCCAAAAGGTTGTCGAACCAGTCACGAGAGCTTTTGGAAAAGCTTTTGGGTGATTTTGAGTTGAAAAATCTCTCAGGCGATTTGCGAAGGCTTTTTGATGCACTGGATGCAAAAGGATTGCTTTATGCCGGCAAGAGTCTCGATCGTTTCATCACCTTTGGAAACGACTCGTATGTGGAGAGTTTCAAGATACTGAGTGGCAAAAAGCGTCCTGCGAAATTGCACTATATAGAGGAATTTTCACAGCCAAAGAGCCGTGCGAAAGGAGTGGTGTACAAAGGGAAATTCTATGAAACTGGTCCGCTCGCGCGCACTATGCAAAGAGGTGAGCGTTTTGTCAAGCAGCTTCATCGTCGTTATAAAGATAGCGTCACCACACGCATCTTCGCGCGTATCTACGAAGCACATCTGCTTTTAAAAAAGATACAAGAGCATCTACAAACTCTCGATATCGGTATGTCAAGCTACGAACCTATAGAGATAGGTGATGGAGAGGCTATTGTCGCCGTCGAGGCTGCACGGGGTTCTCTCGTGCATAGAGTATGTGTCAAAGAGGGCAAAATCGTAGACTATTCCATCATCACTCCTACGCAGTGGAATCTCGCCAATGGCCGTGATGGTGAGCCTTCGCTGATACAAACGGCGTTGCAAAATGCAAGGTGCGAAGAGAGTGATATCATATTTCGCTCTTTCGATATCTGCAGTGTCTGCACCACACACTAAGCCTGGTCCCAAAAATATATAAGAATAGGTCTCTCGATAAGGTTTTTTAATCTAAAGGTAAGTTCTTGGCGGTACAATAGTGAATAAGTATTCAATCATAAGGAGCCATCATGAATAGAGAACATCTGCGCTCTCTCTTTACCACCAAGAGCGCCAGGGTGGATACCAACAAAGGTGAAGCATACTATAAAAATCTCTATGAGAGATGTCGTGCACGACTCGATGAGCTAAAAAAGATGACCCCCATGCGTACTATCGATATCGCGCAGGTCCTCGAAGATGAAGGTGTCTCTCGTAGGGACTTTTTGAAGTGGGCGAGTGCGACGACAGCGATGCTGATGCTGCCAGCATCCTTTACGCCTCTTGTGGCGGAAGCTGCAGAGCTGATGAATAGAATCCCGGTCATCTGGATAGAGCTCCAAGATTGTGCGGGCAATTCCGAAGCGCTGCTTCGCTCTGATGGGCCCAAAGTAGATGAGATTATCCTTGAGATCATCTCGCTCGAATTTCACGAGACATTGATGGCACCGGCCGGCCATCAGGCCGAAGCGCAGCTCGAAGATGCAATAGAGCATTTCAAAGGAGAGTATCTTCTTTTCGTCGAAGGAGCCATTCCGGTAGGACGAGGTCGAGAGTGGTGTACCATAGGAGCCAGTGGCGAGACTTTTGAAGAGCATTTGAAAAGACTGGCCAACAATGCTGCTGCTATCGTAGCGGTAGGGACATGTGCCACTTTTGGAGGAGTACCCGCTGCGGCTCCAAATCCTACAGGAGCTGTAGGTGTCATGGATGTGGTGGGCAACAAACCCATCATCAATATTCCCGCCTGTCCTGCAAATCCAGCCAATATGGTGGGAGTGATTTTGCACTATGTCCTAACAGGACAGATTCCCGAGCTTGACTCGCTTCTTCGACCAAAATTCGCCTTTGGATATCGTATCCATGACAACTGTGAGCGCCGAGCCCACTTCGATGCGGGCGAGTTCGTAGAGGAGTGGGGTGACGAAGGTGCCGAGAATAACTTCTGTTTGTATAAGATGGGATGTAAAGGTCCGATGACATTCAACAACTGCTCTATCATTCGATACAATGAAAGCGTCAACTGGCCGATTGGGGCTGGGCATGGATGTATCGGATGTAGCGAGCCCGATTTTTGGGACAAGTATGCATATGAGCGACCTATGGCCGATGCCAATATCAAAATGGCTCCAGGTGGTGGAGTGGAAAAGAGTGTGGATGAGTTTGGTCTGGCTCTGTTGACAGCTGCTGGTGTGGGTATCGCCATACATGCGGCTGCCAGTGCTATTGGAGGGAAGAAAGAAGGAGAGGAAAAATGAGCAAGAAGCATATCGTCGTAGATCCCATTACTCGTATCGAGGGACATTTGCGTATCGAAGCGATCATAGACGAGAACAACACCATCGTAGACGCATACAGCTCTTCGACGATGTTTCGGGGTATCGAAGAGATTTTAAAGGGAAGGGATCCAAGGGATTGCGGACTTTTGGCCATGCGTATCTGTGGTGTCTGTACGGGAACGCACTATCAGCGAAGTATCGAAGCGGTAGAGCATGCATTTGGTGTCACCATTCCAAAAAACGCAAGGCTTGTGCGAAATCTTATCCAAGGCTCGCTCTATTTGCATGATCATGTGGTACATTTTTATCATCTACATGCGCTCGATTGGGTCGATATCACCAAAGCTCTCGAAGCCGATCCCCAAAAGACGGTGGATGAGGCCAAAAAATGGGCAAAAATAGCAGGCACCACTCCTTGGGTAGCCGATAGTGCCAAGTTTGGTGAGGTCCAAGATCGCCTCAAAAAATTCGTCAAGCAAGGACGGCTTGGGATCTTTGCAAAAGGATACTGGGGCAATCCCCACTATAAGCTCACACCAGAGCAAAACCTTCTGGCTGTGACACACTATCTCCAAGCGTTGGATTTACAAAGGGATGCGGCGAAGATGATGGCGATTTTTGGTGGGAAAAACCCGCATCCGCAAAGCATCGTCGTGGGTGGGGTGACCTGTGTGCAAGATCTCAAAAACCCATCACGTATCGCACTTTTTAAAGAGCTGCTCAAAGGTTTTCGAGCTTTTATCAAAGGAGCATATCTCCCTGATATCTATATGGCAGGTACGATGTATGCCGACGAAGCTTTGGATGGTACGGGCAGAGGCCTCAAAAACTATCTGGTCTATGGAGGATACAGACTCCAAGATACTGGATTTTACAAGTCTGAGCTTCTCTTTCCAGGCGGTGTGGTAGTAGATGGCAAATACAAAGAGTTCGACCAGGAAAAAGTAGCCGAAGATGTCACGCACGCATGGTATGAGGGTGACAAGCCCTTGCATCCTTTCAATGGCAAAACAATCCCCAACTACACCGGCTTTGGTAAAAAAGAAGGTGGTATAGCCTATCTCGATACCAAAGGCAAATACAGCTGGATCAAATCGCCAATCTACGACGATACGCGTGTGGAGGTAGGGCCACTGGCTCGGATGGTGGTTGGCTATGTCAAAGGGGACAAGCGTATTACGGAATATGTGGGAAAATTCCTCAAAAACGGCAACCTACCTGCCAAAGTGCTCTACTCCACAGTAGGACGTACGGCCGCTCGTGCTATCGAAACCGATCTCATGGCCGATGTGATGATGGAGTGGGTGGATGAGTTGGCCAAAAATACGGCTGCAGGAGATCTTTCTACCTGGACGGAGTTCGATTTTAACTATGTGAGCAAAGATGCGCAAGGGTATGGACTCGAAGAGGCGCCAAGGGGGGCTTTGGGACACTGGGTAAAAATTAGAAACGGTAAGGTGGAAAATTATCAAGCGGTGGTGCCCTCTACTTGGAATGCGGCTCCAAGAGACTACAAGAACCGAATGGGTGCGTATGAAGCGAGCCTGATCGGTACGAAAGTGGCAAAGCCTGAAGAGCCGCTGGAGATCCTAAGAACCATCCACAGCTTCGATCCATGTATCGCTTGTGCGGTGCATATCGTAGATACCAAAGGTAAAAGCTTGGGAGAGTTCAAAGTCAACACTTCCTGCTCTATCTAAGGGGGCGACAATGCGAGGAAAATATCAACCCATCAAAAGGATGACGCTATTTATGCGTCTCAATCACTGGGTAGTCGCCATATGTATGGTGGCTGCCGTCATTACCGGGCTTTATATCGGACATCCTTACTATCAGACGTTGATCAGCGAGCCGGCTGTAAATAAGTTTGTCATGGCATGGAATAGATGGATCCATTTTTATGCGGCGATCATTTTCGATGTGAGCTCCATCGTCATCGCCTATCTCTACTTCTTTAGCCGGTTTGATAGACCTATCAAAAAACTGGTCCCAACAGCCAAAAACATCAAAGAGTTTTGGGAGGTCTTTATCAACCTTATCACCCTCAATCGTGTCAAACGCTTCGATAGCTCCCATGAAGATAGTTTTCATGTGGTCTATTTTACGATATTCCACCTGCTGCTTGTGTGGATGTTGCTCACCGGCCTGCAGCTTTATGTGCATGGGTTGGAGTCTGGACTTAGCAGTATCGGTAAGTGGTGGCCGGCGATGCTCCATCTTGCGACCGACTGGACGGTGCCGGTGTGTGGTGGGACGAAGATGGATGTGCGCTACGTGCACCATCTGACGATGTATTTCATCATCGTTTGGGTGATGTTTCATATCTACTATGTCACGTGGCGAACCATCTATTGGCAAGAGGGGGATATCGCTATCGTATTTGGTGGTTATAAGTTTAAAAGAGTCAGAAAGTGAAAACGGCGATCATCGGCATAGGCAACATCCTTTTCAAAGACGAAGGACTCGGTGTCTATGCCGCTAAATATCTTGAGGCAAATTATCGTTTCGATGAGAATGTGGAGATCGTCGACGGCGGGACGCTGGGCTTCAAGCTCATGCGCTACTACCAAGAGTATGACAAGGTGCTCATCTTCGATACCGTATCCATAGAAGACGCTCCAGGAAGTATCTACAATATCCCCAGCGACGTGCTTTTGGGTCTGGGGGCCTATCGAAAGACGGCACACGAGGTGGAAGTGGTGGAGATGCTCGAGATCTGTTCGCTTTTGGAAAAGATTGCCAAGACCAATATCATTGGGATGGTGCCCGAAGATATAGAGAACGTAGAGATTGCACTCTCTAAAAGCATAAAAGACAACTTCCCAAATCTTATCGATGCGGCGCTTGCGGAACTACGTAGTGACGGCATCGAATATGAGGAGACTCCAACTCTGAGCCTCGAAGAGATAATTTTTCAATACCAAAATCCTACGATGGCCGATGCTGCTACGCTTTAAATATCCCTCCCACACCACCTACTTTATCGCCGCTATCGAGGCGGTGGCGAAAAGTTGCGGCGTAGAGGTGGATACATACTACTCCTATCCCTACATCTATCTTCGTAGTGATTTGAGCGAGGAGTTTGTTCAAGAGCTTGAAAAGCAGCTACCAAACTCACTCTTTTTGGAAAAGGTAGAGGCGAGCGAAGAGTTCGCCGGCCAAGAGCCGGTACCGCTGCCAAACAACGTGGGGCTGTGTCATCGATGTATCGCCGAGATGTTGGACCCGGCGTCTCGGCGCTACTACTATCCCTTTACGATGTGCAAGGCGTGTGGAACGCATGCTGCCTTTTTGCAGCGCTACCCTTTCGTGCGCCAAAACACCCTTATGAGCGTGTTTCAACCATGCAGCGCTTGCAAAAAGGAGATGGCTTCCAATCCATGGCGAGAAGATTTCGCGCTCATAAGCTGCTCGCAGTGCAACATCCCCGTGCGACTATCCAATGCTTCTAAGACACGAGTACTCTACGCCAACGAAAAAGAGGAGTACAGGGAGCTGTTTGGATACGTAGCCGGTATGTTGCGCGATGGCAAAAGTGTGTATATGAAGACCTTGCGTGGTAGCTATCGTTTTTATCTCGCTCCCAAAGAGCACTCCAAAGCTTTGCTTGTACGCCCAAGCGAGGAGTTTTTGATGCTTGCAAGCGAAAAGCGTGCACTTTTTAGCATCGAGCGACCTTGGCTTCATTTGACGCACAACAGCGGCAAGGTCTACGAAGCAGCAGCCGTGTGGGATGGATTTACCACACTGCTTGCAAACGAACTGCAACAATATGACGTGCTCTATTTCGATGAGGAGTTCCAAGCCGATTTCGTGCTCGATTTCGATCTACCCATCACTCCTTACACAGCGCCTCGTCTTTTTATCAACAAGCACAAGCGCTGCTTCCAAGCAGGCTCCCAAGCGCTCTTTCCCAAGCACTCATCCAGCGAACATACAGCCCTTTACGGCGACTGGGTACTCTATGATGGCATCGTGGATAGAGTGGAGCACTTCGATGAGATAGCTGCCAAGAGTGTCATCACCTTCAAAGATGAAGAGATCGAACATTCTCGTATCGTGCGTAAAGATTTTGCAGCTATACTACTAAAAGGGGTGCTGCGCCAAAATATGTATACCGGATCTGCTGTGGGTGTCTATTTTGGTGACGAGCCCGCCTTTTACTATCTCGAAGACAAACGTACTACCAAGATCTTTACATTCGGTCCAGCCCATATGAAGTCCGAACGTCCCGTAGTGGAGCGATTTGCCCAAAATTTTACCGAGAGATATGAGCTTTTTTTGCAAACGGAAGGCTTTTTGCAAAAGGCTGCTGTGTTGATGGGTAGGAGTATGGAAGAGTTATACTCTTTGGCACTTACCTTTGGTGGCAAAGGTGGGGTGAGTGTGGACTGTAGAGTCATTGAGGAGGGATTTGATTATAGTAGTTTTTATGCTTCGATGATGAGCTTTATTATAGCCGATACCGACGACAAGCTCCTTTCTTATTCCGTTTTTGAGAGTTTGGGGGAGTTTATGAGTCAGCAGGCGGTGGAGGTGATGCGCAAATCCAAAGCCACTGGCATAGCATTGGCCGGGCGACACTGCACTGTCAGCCCTTTTATGAGCCGTTTTGTGCGTAACTATCCGGGAGTACTTTTGCCGATCGAGTATCCTGTGGATGATGAGGGTGTCTTTGGAGGCATATAGGATATTTGTCACAGGCCAAGTCCAAGGAGTCGGCTTTCGTCCCTATATCTATAATTTGGCCAAATCTTTTGGGATTAAAGGGTATGTGAAAAACCGCAGCGATGGCGTGGAGATTGTCGTGGAGGGAGAGCAGGCAAAAGCCTTCGTAGAGTGTTTTGCCGACGGTTTGCCACCCTTGGCGAAGATAGAGACCATCACGACAGATCCTATCGCTTCGCAGGGTTTCGATGATTTCACTATCCAAAAGAGTACAGAGGGCACCAAGCGCACATTCATCTCTCCTGATATGAACATCTGTACACAATGCCTCCAAGATATTTTTGATCCCACAAACCGCCGCTACCACTATCCCTTTATTAATTGCACCCACTGCGGTCCCAGGTATACCATCATCACCGATCTGCCCTATGATCGCAAAAACACGACGATGGCACCCTTTAGGATGTGTGAGCGGTGTCGCAAGGAATACGAAGATCCCACCAGCCGCTTTTTTCATGCACAACCCATCAGCTGTCCCCACTGCGGACCGAAGCTCTATCTGGATGGATATGAGGGCTATGCGGCGATAGAGGAGGTGGCAAGGCTTTTAAAAGAAGAGAAAATAGTCGCTATCAAGGGAGTAGGGGGATACCATCTGGTGTGCAAAGCGCAAAGCGCGGCGGTGGAGGAGCTAAGAAGAAGAAAAAAGAGGAGCAAAAAACCCTTTGCCGTGATGTTCAAAGATATCGAGGCGATCGAAGAAGCCTGCACACTGAGCGAAGCCGAAAAGCACCTCGTCACCTCAAAAGAAAATCCTATCGTCATAGTCAAAAAAACGGACTTTACATTCGAAGCCGAAGCACCAGATATCGATAGACTCGGGGTCTTTATACCCTACAATCCCATCTATGTGCTGCTTTTCGAGCTTATCGATTTTCCTTTGGTGGTCACCAGTGCCAATATCAGTGAAGAGCCTATCGTCAAAGATGAAGAGGGTATCCAAAAGCTGAAAATTGCAGACAATGTATTGTGGTACGATAGAAAGATCGAGCGTAGTTGCGACGATAGCGTGGTGATATGTGTAGTCGGTGAGCCGCTTTTGTATCGTATGGGGCGAGGCTACGCGCCGCGAAGCTTCAAACTTTGTGAGCCTATACCGCCTATTTTGGCTGTGGGAGCGCAGCAAAAGGGGACCATCGCGCTTGGTTTCGATGATACGCTCATCGTCTCTCCCCATATAGGAGATATCGCCAATATCGAGAGTTTTGAGTATTTTACGAAAGTGGTGGAAGACTTTTGTAGAATGTATGAAATAACGCCCCAGATAGTGATCCATGATCTGCATCCAGGATATGAGACCACCAAATATGCCAAATCTCTCGGTATCGAATCGGTAGGAGTACAGCACCATCTCGCACACATCTATGCTGCCAAGGCGGAGATGGAGCTGACTGGAAATCCTATGCGAGATGAAAGCTTCTTGGCTTTGGCCTGGGATGGGACGGGACTGGGAATGGATGGTGCCATCTGGGGTGGGGAGGTGTTTGTGGAGGATGAGCGGGTAGGCCATTTTGACTACTTCGATATAGTGGGTGGTGAGCGAGCTATCAAGGATATCCGCCTCACGGCCTGGAGCTTGGCAAGAAAATTTGGCATAGAAATGGGAGACAGGCTCTTTGCTTTGGGATATGAAAAGAGAATCAACACCTTCACCACTTCATCGGTGGGCAGACTCTTCGATGCAGTGGCCTACTACGCTGGACTTGCCGAGTTTCAAGAGTATGAGGGCTATACGGGACTTTTGATAGAAAAGGCGTACGAGGGAGGGGATGAGTGCTACGACTTTAGCATCGATGGTAGCGCTATCAAGATAGATTTCGCCACACTTATACATGATAGCAAAGAGCGTATCCCCACTCGCTTTCTCAATACATTACGTAATATTATCATCTCGTTGGCCAAGGAGTATCAGCTTCCCGTACTCTTGAGCGGTGGTGTCTTTCAAAACAGGATATTGATGGAGATCACTCTTCGAAAACTTCAAAACGAAAAGATCTCCTACTTTTTCCCTACACTCTTTCCCATCAACGACGCGGCTATCAGTCTCGGGCAATTTTGGTGGCTCAGGTCACGATACGCATGACCCATATCTCTTCGCTTTTTTTGCTGACAATCTCCACAAGCTCCAACCCTTCGAAGGAGAAATCTCGAAGCTTGGCGAAACTATCTATTTGGTTTTGGGCTATTTGACGCAGTACCATGCCTCGATATGCCTTGGCCCAGTGGCTCACCACTTTGCCGTTTTTCAAAAATTTCATTTTGATACAAAATCGTGGCTTGTAGAACTTTTCGTAATATCCTGCCCGAAGATCGAGGATCTCCTCATCCTCCAAAAGATTTCGACACCGCTGGTGATAGTACTTTTCGGGTCTGATATCGGCGACACTGGCTCCTTGCTTGAGCTTGTAAAAGGGGATGAGGTCGCTGGCGCAAAGAGGACCGAAGAGATTGGAAAAGATGACAAGATGAGCATCTATAAACTCTTTGGCCAAAAAGTGCAAAGAGTTGTAGTCGAGGTATTCATACGCTACGCCCGTGTAGCGCCGTACGGCCTTGAGGGTAGGTGAGTGGAAAATGTCGATAGTCGGCAGCTCCTTGGTGCCAAAAAGTTGGTGTAGTATCTCCTCGTCACCACTTTTTACCAACTCCTCGTACTTTTGCAAAATCTCTTCTCTATCGATATCGAAGCAAAATCGCATCGAAGAGTGCTCCCCTCCCTGGCGTTTGGCTTCACTGGGTGCAAAAAGGATTTTCATAGCAACTCCTTCAATTTTTTGCAGTCGAAATTGAACTTAAACTCCGCTTCTTTGAGATAGTAGAAAAAATTTTCTCTTTTTATACCGTAAAATTGTGGCAAAAAACGCTCCAGATAGTCCCAAAACTCATATATGCGTGGATGGGTAGGGTTTTTGGATATTTTGGCACTGCGCAAAAAGGATCGAAATTGGTTGTAATATACCATATGCAGACCGTCGTCGTAAAAAGAATTTTTAAATCGAGCAAGGTCGGGCATCAAGATATTGTAGATAAATCTTTTGTCATAGACGAAGGTCAAGAAGTTGTATCCATCGAAAATATCTTTTATTGGATCTTTCGATTTTCCCAAATAGATGTACTCTTCGAAAGCCTCTGTTGTAGTACGATTTTGGTAGCGTTCTTCCAAGAAGCCGACAAGAGTGGAGCGTAGAGACTCGTATTGCTTTTTGACGGTGAGATAGTTGATGCTATAGAGCTTTGCACACTCTTGTACGGTCAAATCGTTGCAAAAACACTCAATGATATATCTGGTCCGTTGGACTTTTTGAGGACTGAATTTGCGTCTGCACCGCTGACACTTACGCTGCCCATTGGCCAGCCGATAGGTGAGGTGATGGTGGCAGTAGATACACTCCATATGGTTCCAAATATAAAGAAGATCGAAAATCTTTTAGCTCTATTTTAGCATAGAAAATTATAATAATGAATATTCATTCACTAAGGAAGAGAAGATGCACCACACATTGCCACTGCTGCTTCTTTTTTGGTATGGGATACTGCACGCTTTTGGCCCAGATCATCTCACAGCCATCGCAGATTTTAGTATCGGCAAATCCAAAAGCAAAACTCTACTCATCACTCTCGCGTTTGCCGTGGGACACGGAGTGAGTCTCTTTGTCTTTGCCAAGATTTTGCAGCAGATCGATCTGAGTGAAGAGCTGCTATCTTATGCGGATTATATCAGTGCGGGCGTTATCGTTGTCATAGGGCTTTTCTTGCTCTTTATGGCGGTAACCAATCGCATCAACGTAGGATGGCACGAGCATGATGGCAAGCGCCACATCCACATATGGTTCGGCAAAGAACACAGCCATCAAGATGGAGGTCGGGTAGTTAGTGCGCTCACCATTGGTACACTTATGGGTATCGGTGGTGTGCGTGGGATGCTGGTGACACTTAGCGCCATCGCACATCATGAGGTGAATTTATGGATGGTGGCCAGCTTCACTCTTGGTGTGATGGTGGTGTTCATGGTATTTGGATATATTGTGGGACTTATCAACGAAAATCTCTTGCATACCAGACGCAATGTGCGCCTGGCCTTTGCCACTGCGGGTGTCGTATCGCTGGTAGTGGGTAGCTCTATGTTTGTATAGGAGGGAGTATGTGTAAAGATTGTGGCTGTAGTATCACCGATACGCATCATCATGAGCATCGTCACGAGTTGCATTCCAATCCGCAACTGAGTGACGCCAAGACCATCGAGGTGATCACGAAGATTTTGGACAAAAACGATCATGAGGCGGCGCACAACCGAGAGCACTTCGATCGCCACGGGGTGCTGGCTATCAATCTCATGAGTTCGCCTGGCAGCGGCAAGACGACACTGCTTGAAAAGCTCGCCGGCAAGCTCAAGTTTACCGTCATAGAGGGGGATCTGGAGACCGACAAAGATGCCGAGCGCCTGCAGAAAAGAGGGATAGAGGCCTATCAGATCACTACGGGCAGCGCATGCCATTTGGATGCTTTTATGGTGCATGATGCGCTGCATCATATCGATCTGGATGGAGTGGATGTCTGCTTCATAGAAAACGTGGGCAATCTGGTCTGTCCGGCCAGCTACGATGTGGGTGCGCATCTCAATGTCGTGCTGGTAAGTGTCCCAGAAGGTGATGATAAGATCGAGAAGTATCCTGTGATGTTTCGCCAAGCCGATTTGGTGCTCATCACCAAAACCGATCTCTTGCCATACTTCGACTTTGACGTGCAAAAGGCCAAGGCGATGGCAAAAAGACTCAAGCCAAGCGTCGATGTGCTCGAAATCAGCACGAAAGATGAGGCGAGCATCGAAAAATTTGTGCAGTGGATACGATATAAAAAGGAGTTTTGCTGATGTGCCTCTCGATTCCGAGCCGTGTGGTGAGTATCGACAAAGACAAGTGCACCGCTATCGTGGATACGCTGGGTGTCAAGCGTGAAGTGGGGATCGACTTTATCGTAGATGAGGTCAAAGAGGGGGATTTCGTGCTCATCCATATCGGCTATGCGATGAATATCATCGACGAGGAGTATGCCAAGGAGTCGATTGCGCTCTATCAAGAGATCATCGAAAAGATGGAAGAGGAGGAGCGCCAAAGGATAATCGAGGAGAGTGATAGCTGCCCTGGAGGCGAGGGTGGAGCTTAGGGATCTGTATGATCGCTTCCGCGATCCCAAAGCGATACGGGCTTTGGCCAAAGAGATCGAACGTGAAGCCCAAAAGCTTTCCAAGCCCATCAACATCATGGAGGTGTGCGGCGGTCATACCCATACTATCATGAAGTATGGTCTTTTGCAGCTACTACCCGAAAATATCCGCTTCATCCATGGACCCGGCTGTCCTGTATGCATCATGCCAAAGGAGCGCATCGATCACGCTTATATCTTGGCGATGCAAGATGATGTGATCCTCTGTACCCTTGGCGATATGATCAAGGTGCCCGGAAGCAGGGGGAGCTTGCAAGATGCCAGAAGCCGCGGGGCCGACGTGCGTTTTGTCTACTCTCCGCTGGATGTACTAAAAATTGCACGAGAAAACCCGAATAAAAAGGTGATCTTTTTTGCGATAGGTTTCGAGACCACGACACCTATGACTGCGGCACTGCTACAAAAGGCGATAGAGGAGGGGATGGAAAATCTTCTTTTGCATATCAATCACGTCACCGTCCCTGAAGTGATGCGAGAGCTCATAGACAGCCGTGACGAGCATATCGATAGCTACAACAACCAAATCGATGCCTTTTTGGGGCCAAGCCATGTCAGCGTCATAGCCGGCAGCAAAATATACGAGGAGTTTCCCGCTCGCTACGGCCGTCCTGTGGTAGTGGCGGGGTTTGAGCCTGTGGATGTGATGGAGGGGGTGCTGATGCTGGTGAGGCAGTTTGCTGAGGGGCGTTGCGAAGTGGAGGTGCAGTATAGACGAAGTGTCACCAGAGAGGGAAATAAAAAAGCACAAGAGTTGATCGATCGCTACTTCGTCAAGCGAGAGCTTTTCAAATGGCGAGGGCTTGGCAATATTCCCAAAAGCGCATGGCGTTTGCGAGAGGAATTTAGTGCATACGATGCGGAGAGGATCTATACGCTGCCAAAAGAGGAGATCGAAGACCATAAGCTCTGTATCTGCGGCGATATCCTCAGAGGTATGGCCAAACCGACGGAGTGCCAGGTCTTTGGTACTGCTTGCACCCCTGCCAAGCCTCTTGGCAGCTGTATGGTCAGCAGTGAAGGTGCGTGCGCGGCATATTATAAATATGGAAATCTACTCAAAGAGGTGGAATGAACAAGACGATAACGCTTGCTATGGGGAATGGTGGCGTAGAAAATAGTGAGCTGATCCAAAAGGTGATATATCGCCACCTTGGCAACGATATCTTGGCCAAAGCCGAAGATGCCACACCGCTTGGGGCGCTTCAAAACCTATGCTTCACCACCGACTCTTTTACCGTCACACCGCTCTTTTTCAAAGGGGGCGATATCGGCAAACTCTCAGTCGCTGGGGCTTGCAACGATTTGGCTATGATGGGCGCGAAGCCAAAATTTTTGAGTCTATCCTTTATCATCGAAGAGGGCTTTGGATTAAGAGAGTTCGAGAAGATTTTGCGCAGCATCAAAAAAGAGCTTACCCTCAACGAAGCCAAAGTGGTCACAGGTGATACGAAAGTGGTGCCGCGAGGCAGCTGCGACGGGCTCTATATCAATATGAGCGCCATTGGTGAGCGTGTAGCGGATATGAGTCAAAATCGCATCCAAAAAGGTGACGTACTGCTTCTTAGCGGCGATATGGCCAGACACGGCGCTGCGATATTCGCTGCGCGTGAGGGGATAGAGCTCGAAAACGAGATAGAGAGCGATTGCAAGAGTCTTTGGCCGGTGGTAGAGGAGCTTCTTGGCAATCTCACTCCAAGGGCGATGCGGGACGCTACCCGTGGAGGTGTGGCAGCTGTGCTCAACGAATGGGCGATGGCTACGAATCTTTGTATGGAGATCCAAGAGCAAAACTGCAGTGTCGATGAGAGTGTGCAGGGGATTTGTGAGATTTTGGGGTTCGAGCCCTTTATGCTGGCAAACGAAGGGACTTTTGTGATGGCAGTCGCTCCAAAGGATGCCGATGTGGCTTTGGAAATTTTACGTCGTCACAACGACAAAGCCGCTATCATCGGGCGCATATCGGATAGTTACCCTGGACGCGTGGTGCTCAAGAGCTCATGGGGGACCAGGCGATTTCTCGATATGCCAAGTGGGGAGATACTGCCACGAATATGCTAAAAATATTACTCCTTTGCGATACCTTCAACTCCTTTACCCAAAGAGTCTTTTGTCATCTGCAAGATTTGGGTCATGATGTGAGCGTGGAGTATGCTGTGAGTGATGAGGTGATGCGAGAGGGGGTGCAGCTCTTCGCTCCCGATCTTATCGTCGCTCCCTACCTGACAAAAAAGATCCCCTCCGATATTTACGAAAAGACTCCTACCTTCATCATCCATCCAGGGCCTTTTGGCGATAGAGGAGCCTATGCGCTCGATAACGCCATCCTCTTTGGATATGACAAGTGGGGTGTGAGCATCATAGAAGCGAGCGAAGATTTCGATGGAGGAAATATCTGGGCTCACGGTACGTTTAGTATGCCAAACTCTTCCAAAGGACATATCTATCGCACAAAAGTGAGCGACCTTGCGATCAGACTCGTAGAAGAGCTTTTGGATAAATGGCAAAGTGGCTTTGCCCCTGAGGCAAATCCTCTGCTTCCCCAGCATCCTCGCATCACACAACAGAAGAGGCACATTGACTGGGAGCGAGATACCACGGAGCAAATCCTTCGAAAAATCAACGCTTCTGACAACTATCCAGGTGTTCGAGACAATTTTTTGGGAGTGGATCTCTATCTTTTTGGTGCAGTAGAGGAGTGTGACGGACTCGAAGAGAGCACGGTAGCTCCCAAAGAGATCATCGCAAAAAGAGATGGTGCCGTACTGGTCAAAACCATCGATGGCGCTGTCTGGATACGCCAGATGACCGAGATACGTGAGGGTGTGCGCCAGATCAAGCTTCCAGCTACCTATGTGCTCAAAGATCGGCTCAAAGGCATCAAAGAGCGGCGCATCCCCCTCTACGTGGAGCCTGATCGCGCTACTTTCAAAGAGATAACCTTTTGGCGAAAGGGGCGTGTGGGCTATTTGGCCTTCGATTTTTATAACGGTGCCATGAGCAGCGAGCAGTGTATCAGGCTCAAATACGCTATAGAGACGCTGCGAGAAGAGGTGGATATACTGGTGCTTTTGGGTGGAGAGCAGTTTTTTAGCAATGGCATTCATCTTTGTATCCTCGAAGAGAGCAAAAAGCCTGGCGAAGATGGATGGAGCAACATCAACGCCATGAACAATCTTGTCAAAACCATCCTTTTTAGCGACGATATTCTTACTATTACCGTCTTTCGCGCCAATGCAGGTGCGGGTGGCGTCTTTTTGGGACTTGCTGCAGATTTTGCGCTGGCGCGAAAAGGTGTGGTGCTCAATCCCCACTACAAGACCTTGGGACTAAGTGGTAGCGAGCTACATAGCTATACGCTGCCGCTTCGAGTAGGGGAGAAGATGGCTGCCAAGCTTTTGGATGATGCGTTGCCTATCTCCGCCAAGAAAGCCGAGCAGCTTGGTGTAGTAGACCAGGTCTATGAGGATTTTACGCAAGTGGAGCGGTTTGTAGAGGCGCTTGTAGAAGATGAGGAGCGCTACTATGAGCTGCTCGATAGTAAACGGGATCGTTTGGAAAGAGATGAAGAGCGAATAGAGGAGTCTTTGGAAAGAGAGCTTGAGAAGATGTATCCCCAGTTTTGGGATCCAAAGAGCAGCTTTCACACACTTCGGCACGATTTTGTCTACAAAGTCTGTCCCATTGCCACTCCTTTGCGTTTGGCCAAACACAGGAGAGAAGATGCATGAGTATTCGATAGTCCAAAGCCTCTTGAATATCATAGAAGAGCATGCACGAAAGCAGGATGCGAAAAGCGTGAGCAAAGTGGTGGTCAAAATCGGGGTGCTCAGCGGCGTAGAACCCCATCTTTTGCAAGTCGCTTTCGATACCTTCAAAGAGGGGAGTATCTGTGAGAAAGCCGAGTTGGAGATGATGATCCAGCCGATAGTGGCACGCTGCAGGTCGTGTG
>Ga0256832_1001136_pt1 | contig 17977 bp, 9 predicted proteins | sample 134614metaG_FD_190534 | JGI IMG/M metagenome (GOLD analysis project Ga0256832, IMG submission 190534) | Hydrothermal vent microbial communities from Lau Basin, Pacific Ocean - 134-614 | ecosystem: Environmental > Aquatic > Marine > Hydrothermal vents | place: Pacific Ocean: Lau Basin | collected...
ACAAGAGTTGCTTAGCACTTTTATCGATCAGTAGCACGTGAGCCTCCCGCACTGCTGACTGCTAAATGCGCCTACCTCACAGGGTGGGGTTGAGTGGGGGGCTACGTATGGAAGTGGATTTTACTGTAAAAAATCGAAATGGAGAAATTGAATATTATCAAGTTTCTTGGGATATATCAAATGAAGAAACTAGAAAAGAGAATTTACCCAATTAGAAGCAATAAAAGATAATTATCCTAAATTTTTATTAACAAAGGATGCTTTTACTCAAAACAGAAATGGAATAATCCATAAAAATGTATTTGAATGGTTAATAGAAAAATAAATACGTGTGCAATTTGTAACGCACATAAATAAGATTCATACAAGGCAAATCCATTAGATTATCGATCTTTGCCGAAAGAAATACGTGTTTTCATGAACGAGAAAGACAGGAAAGACGTTTTGGTACAACACAAATGACTCTACCGCAATGAGGGCAATAAAGTATTATTGTCTATTGTCCAAAACTAATCATCAGCGCACACCGCATGCATCAACAGATAGACATACCCGCTTTACTCGACGGAGACCGCAATGCACTCAGCCGGGCCATTACCTTCATAGAGAGCAACAGACCCGGAGACAGGGAGTCCAAATGGGCACTGTTGGAACAACTGCTCCCGCACACCGGCAAGAGCATACGAGTGGCCATCAGTGGTGCTCCGGGAGTAGGAAAGAGCAGCTTTATCGACCGGTTGGGGGCATATCTCATAGCGTCCGGACATCGCGTGGGAGTACTGGCTATCGACCCCAGTAGCAGCAATAGCGGAGGAAGCATTCTGGGGGACCGGACCCGCATGACGTCCCTTTCTGCCCACTCCAATGCGTTTATCCGGCCGAGCCCGGCAGCGGACACCCTAGGGGGAATCGCTGCCCGTTCCAAGGAGGTGATGCTCTTGATGGAAGCCGCCGGATATGATATCATTCTCATAGAGACCGTCGGAGTCGGCCAATCCGAAGTGGCCGCGCGATATATGGTCGATTACTTTATGCTTCTGCTTCTTCCGGGCGCCGGAGATGACTTGCAAGGAATCAAGCGAGGCATTATGGAGATGGCCGATCTCCTCATCGTACACAAATCCGATGGAGACCAACTCCCTTTAGCACAGCGGACGGCCCAACACTTCAAAGCAGCAATGCACCTCTTCCCACCCAAACCCTCCGGAGTGCCCGTAGAAGTCGCACGAGTGTCCTCCTTACAAAATAAGGGTATCGAGGAAGTCTGGCAACGCGTTATGAAATATGTGGACACCACGGAGAAAAATGGCTATTTCCAGCGATGGAGACGCAGCCAGGAAATGCATTGGTTGGAAGAGGGAAGCATGCAGATTCTTTTGGATTATTTTAAGAACAGCCCGGAGTTGCAATCCCGATTGAATGCGCTCAAATCCCAAATATTGTCGGGTGACACCAATCCCGTCGCCGCCTTACATACGATCGACCATTTCATAAAAAAACTGCTTCATGATTAGGGTACTTCGCTTGGGTCTGTGGATTATTATGGGGTATGGTGTACCATTTCATACCTCCTTAATCGCCCAGTCTACGTCCAAATCCTTTGATGGCACAGTCCACTTCAGCTCACCGGTCCGGCACAGGGTACGCATCTCCGGAACCTTCGGTGAACTGCGCCCCAACCACTTCCACGCCGGGCTCGACATCAAGTCATCCAACGGACATCCCGGCGATCCGGTATATGCCATGGCCGACGGATACATCTCCCGGATCAAAATCCAAAGTGGCGGCTACGGCAATGCGCTATACATCACCTATCCGGGTGGATGGACCGTGCTTTACGCGCACCTCCAATCCTTTACCCCCGAGGTCGCCCAATACGTCAAAATACAGCAATACCGCCTAAAAAAGTTCTCTGTCAACTTGTACCCCAAGGCCGGAAAATTCCAATTTAAACGCGGTGAAAAAGTAGGCGTAATGGGCAATTCGGGCTATTCTTTCGGCCCCCATTTGCACCTGGAGATGCGGAGAAATAACGGCAATTTGCCCTTCAATCCACTCCGTCACCTCGACTTTATAAAGGATACGATAGCGCCCGTCTTTCGCTCCGTCAAAATAGAGGGATTGACGCCGGATTACCGCGTCGTCACAGAGAAAAAAATCAAGGTGGAAGGCAAAGTACATTTCCAACACCTTCCGGAAGACACCATAGATCTGACGGCCTGGCGAGCGGGCATCAGCATCCGGGTATATGATCAAGTCAACGGCTCGTCCAACAAAAACGGTATTTACCGAATAAAGATGGCGATCGAGGGAAAAACCGTTTACGAATTTGTCACCCAATCCTGCTCTTTTGCAAAAACAAAATACGTCAATGCCCATATGGATTATGCCGAACAAGTGCTCCACAAGCAATATTGGCACCGGTGCTACGTCCTTCCTGGCAATCATCTCGATATGTACCTCAAAGGCAAGGAGGGCGATGTATTTGACCTGTTTACCCATCGCCCGAAACACGTGGAGATAACCATTGAAGATGCCGCCGGCAATACCAATCGCCTCGCCTTCTACCTTCGACGGCAAGAACAAATACCCGAACCCCAATCCCGCCCCTTTCACTACCAATTGCAATACGACCGGGACAATTATATGAGCTGGAGTGACGCTTCATTTTTTATACCTAAGCGCAGCTTATACAAAAATGCTTATGTATCCGTCAGCATGACAGATTCTCCTTTGCCAACGCTCCAAATCGGCCTGAAGACCATCCCTATGCACCGGTATGGTACCCTTTCCGTAAGGCATCTCCATATCGCCGACGCACTGCGGCCCAAGCTCATTCTTGCCACGCAGGACAAGAATGACCAACTCAGTTTTGGAGGGCGATGGAAGAAAGACCATTTCGAATGTGCCATCAACCGGATGGGAAACTTTTATCTTGCGATTGATACAACCCCTCCCGTTATTACCCCTAAAAACGTGAAAAAACAGTACCGCCGTGGAGAAGAGATAAGCCTTGAAGTCAAAGATGACTACAAGCCCTCGGGCAAAGCAAAATCCCTGCGGTTTAGCGGCAAAATCGATGACCGGTGGACACTTATAGAATACGACCTTAAGTACCATACACTCAAGCATGTCATAGACGAACATACGGCTATAGGGCCCCATACCTTCACCCTGACCGTCAAAGACGACCGGGGCAATAAACGCACTTTCAGCCACCGGTTTGAATTGACAGAATGACGCAATAGTATCTCAGGAACAAAATAATAGGGGACATAGCCCACGATTTCAATCGAGGGTTGTAGGGCTTAAGATAATTTTTGCAATGGTTTTATCCAGTTATCCTGCTACAAGAAAAGAGTACGTTTATAGCTCCCGGAACGCTAAGAAGCTGCCTCCCGGCTGGCGATCAGCATCCGGAACCCGTTGCCGTGTATGTTTTCGATTTCGATATTCTCATCTTCCGAAAGGTACTTGCGCAATTTGACGATAAAGACATCCATGCTTCGCGCTGTAAAATAATTGTCCTCTCCCCATATCTTCACCAACGCCTCGGAGCGTTCGAGGACATCGCCCCCCTTCAGGCAAAAGAGGTGTAAGAGCTGAGACTCCTTGGGGCTGAGCCGGCGCTCCTGCAATTTCCCGTCGGCATCGGTATAACTCAAGGTGCGCGTCTTGACGACAAAGTGAAACTTTCCCAAATCAAAAGCCTCCGGAGACTTCGCCGTTTCGACGCTTCCGGCATGTGTCCGTCTGAGAATCGCCTTGATGCGGAGCAAAAACTCTTCGGAATTGAATGGTTTGCTGATATAATCATCTCCACCGGCCCGAAACCCCGTCAAAACATCTTCCTTTAGTGTTTTGGCGGTCAAAAAGACGATGGGTGTATTTTTGTCCTGTTCTCGAATCTCATTGGCCAAGGTAAAACCGTCTTTCTTGGGCATCATGACGTCCAGAATAATCAGGTCAAACTTGCCCTTCTTAAATGCCTCCAGCCCCTCTTCGCCGTCACTTGCAAGGACGACATCATAGTCATTGATCTCCAAATAGGACTTGAGCACATCTCCAAAATTGGCGTCATCTTCTACCAGGAGTAATTTGGTCAGTGTATTGTTACTTTCACTCATGATCAGGCGGTTTTGTTGTTTGTATATTCCTATAATGCCTCAAAAGGGCCTTTTTGCTGCTTAGAGAGGCATGAAATGTTAAAATTTACCGTTTTTTATTTGAATTTGAGCCGCATCCTAAAATCTTAAGTCTTCCCCTCCCCCAATCACTCTTCTACCTTTTGCTTAAAGGGAAGAAAAACCGTAAAGGTACTGCCCTTGCCCGGTTCACTCTTGACACTTACTTTACCTCCGTGGGCCTCCGTCATGGATTTGACGATACTGAGTCCCAAGCCAAATCCTTTTACATTGTGGACATTGCCCGTGTGTACGCGGTAAAAGTTAGAAAATATCTCTTTCATTGCCTCTTTAGAGAGCCCTATCCCATTATCTTTAACCTCAATTACGATCCCATTATTGTTATTTCGCGTAGAAACAACAATTTCCGGGGCCCTTTCCGTGTATTTGATGGCATTGTCCAGAAGGTTGTGAATGATATTGGAGATATGGGTGCTATCGCCTTCTATCCGGTGTTTTTCAGCATCGAGATGCATCTTGATCTTGCCATTCTTCTTCTTAACCGACAGGTCCATATTATTGACTGCATTCCGGATGAGCTCATGCATATCCAGGCTTGAAATGGTTAACTTGACTTTCTTGCGATCAAATCTCGCCATCTGCAAAACCTTCTCAACTTGCCCCAACATCCGCTTATTCTCCTGTTTTATAATCTCAATAAATCGCTTGACTTTCTCCGGTGACTCCAAAATCTTTTGATTGAGGATATTGTCCGATGCAAGGCCGATGGTCGCCAGTGGGGTCTTAAATTCGTGGGTCATGTTATTTATAAAGTCGGACTTCATCTGCGATACTTTCTTTTGGCGGAAAATAACCCACACCACATAGGCAAAACTTCCGGTAACCAATAGTATCAATAATATCGAGCTCAATAACAGTGGCCATGCAGAGGTCCACAACCAAGAAATTTTCTTCGGAAAAAATATCTTCAGGGCACCGAGTGGGCGTCCCATCTCGTCTTCAAACAGATCAATGGAAAGCGGGGAAGTGTAGAGTCCCTTCCCTTTGACTCCTTCACTTTTGGCTCCGGAAGGCAATACGACAGTAAAATTGCCATTGAGAATCACGAAGTCATGCAGCGAATTATCATAAATACCATACTCTACCTCAATATCGCGCAATCCCTGATTGTATAGTTCGCTCTTAACAAAACGCTCCAACATCTTCGGTGAGATACGCTCCTGAAGCCGGCGTTTGCTGTTGTTCTCCCGCATCATTTGATACTCTGCGTAGTATTTTTTACTGCGCCAGACATCGTAATCCGATCCGTCATGCTTGGACCAAAGAGCGTTTACACTGTCTCGTGGGGCCTGAATTAGTTTTTCGAACCGCTGTTGGTCCACCCTCACTAGCTTGTCCCGCACATGACTCAAAACGGTCTGGGCTTTCTCATCAAACTTCTCTTCATCCAAGCGGACCGACCACAGCACCCAATTCCACTGTATCGTGGCCAGGCCAATCAAAGCGAGTGCCATGACAGTAGTGATAATCCAAATGGTCCTCTTTGACACGGTGCGGCTGGGTTACTTTAGAATAAATCGTATCGTCAATCCGGCATCCCAGGTCGTCCTTCGGTATTGGTTGGACACATGCGGGATGGTCTTCCGATAATCCCAATACAGTCTATAAGTCAACCGCTCGCTGTACTTGTAATCCAACGCCGGGGAAATCGTAATGTCCGTGCTGCCGCGGAAAGGCTCTACGATATCGTTTTCATTAAGCGAATGTGCCTCAGATATATTGTCTTTATAAGAGACATCCAGGCTGATTTCCAAATCTCTTCCATCTTTTGGTTCGCCCCCAAACAAACTGGCAAGTGAATTCTTTACAGAGCTTTTCTTTTTGGTTTTCTTCTTCCGCTTTCTCTTCTTCTTTGTCTTTTTCTTACCAAAGCGGAAGGTCTTGATATCAAAGTTCTTTAAGATATATCCCGCTCCCAATACATACTCGGTACTTCGTGTCTCATTCAACCGGGAGTAATCCACTTCAAGCGACAATCTCCTGGATTTCTTCATCTCCATCTTAAAGGTAAAGTCGGATTTTGTCTTTATATCCAATCCAAAGAGGGGCGAAAAGGCTTCATCGATGACCACCGTAGGAATCCTATATCTGGGGAAAAAGTCAAATGTCTGGGGATTCTTACTAATAGGTATCCCCAAGCTGTTTGTCTGGTACTGGTAATGGGTCTCGAAACTATTGACCGTCATAGTGGATTTGTATCCGTGCCGGACAGTGAAGCTGCTGAATACATCTCGTAGCGAACCCAATTTATTCAAACCATTATAGGTCAAATTCCAATTGGGCAACGGCATGGTCGAAAACAAATCCAGCGAGGTGGTCAATGGGTCCTTATCCGTATAGGCCGACAGAAACGCCAGGGTCAACACCTTATTGTGATTAGGGCCGAAGCCATCCCTATAGCCTTGCTGGGCCAAAGTCGAAGAATCGTGTGGAGCAGTAATACCTGCTTCCTGTGCAAGGCGGACGGATATCGGCAACCGGTTGCGGTCAAATTGCTTGAATACCTCCCGGTAATCCTTAAACAACGTATTAAACCCGATAAAGCTAATCTTGTACGAGCCGCGTTCTGCCGGTGCCAAATGCTCCAGATCCAACTGTCCGTTATTCAAAGTATCTACAAAGAGTTCCGAGTGCTCGAGGGTCTTATCCCAGTCCATCGTCACATCCAATTTCAAATCGTAGAAGGGTTCGACCGTCAATTTGCCTTGAAAACGCCGGGTGCGTGTTTGCAATACCTCTTGTGTCTGAAAGACACTGCTGCTTATCAGTCCTGCGGCCCCGGCATCGTCCAACCATCCCGGCTGCCTTCTGTCCCCGAGCAGGGGTTGAATACCACTGACAAAATCCCACCCGGGGTTCAGGAAGTTCCGGTCCATCCCAAGGATATAGGTGCGTTCTAAATATCCCGGTATAACCGTCTTCTCATTCTGGTTATAGGTGGCCTTCGCTGTCCGCAGCATGAGCAAAGGACGTATGAGAATACGCTCTGCCCAAGAAGGGTCCCGATTGGTTTTCCTTCTCCTGGATTTTTTCTTGCGTACGACGGATTTTCCTTTTCCTTCGGAAGCTTTTGACTTACGCTTCTTCTTGCTTTTATAACGGGGCCTTCGGTCGATGGATTTGAGGTACTTGCTCTTCGAGTACAACTTGCTAAATTTTAAGTCCATCGTCAGCTGCACATCTTGTCCGTTTTGGATGACACTCCCCAGCGAATCAATCGTACGAAGCGAACCGCCCGTCCAATTGTAATTACCGGTATAGCTCGCCTTTGCAGTAATCCACTCCATAAAGGGGATATACCTAAAGGGCAAGGTATACGTAAGACTCACCTTCTGATCGTAACTCTTCGTCCGTCCGAACTGTTTGAGATTATCCGTCAAATAAGGCTTCACCCGGGAAGGATCTGCTATCTGGTCGGTCCTGGGGTCGACATAACCTCCTCGCAATGGATTGTACAACAATTCATCCACGACTCCCAAGTTGACCGCGTTGAGATTAAATTTGATACTCTTGGTGAGGTCCCATTTTAAATTGTAATCCCGATTCCACTCAAAATTATTATTCTGCCAAGTGCTGTACTTCGGATGCCCAAAACGATACGTACGCGAGCTGTTCTTTCTGTCCAATTCTGAAGTAACAGATATCGAATTCGGAATCGGATTAAAATTGAGTTCCTTTACAAACTTGAGGTACTTGCTCTTCACCACTTTACCGAAGGGCTTGATATAAGGCGCGGGGATCGAATACTGATAATCCACCGAACCCGTATTGGTCCCTATTCGCTCTTCCTTGACCAACGGATTGGACTTCTTGGTATCTGACCAGGCATAGGAGGCGCTAAAGTTGCCCAAATCCCACGGGTATTTCTTTTTTGACTTTTTCTGAGGACTGAGTTTGATATTGGTGAAGTTGACCGCCTTGACTTCTACCGCATCAATGGCCGCACTGCGAATACTGTCCCGCTCCTCACTCGTCTGAGCGATACTCAATTTGTCCTTGAGCTTGATATCACTATCTACCGGATCGTATTGAGGGGTGCTAAAGGCATTGGAATACTGGGCATACATCGGCAGAGAAAGCCCCAATTTCTTAGGGAAAAATTTATCGAGCTTCAGGTTGGTAGAAAAGTCGTACTGCACCAGTTCCTCTTGCGCCCTTTGCGCCAGCCGTTGGTCCAAACCACCAAATCCGACCCCTGTATAAGCTCCTGCCGCTGAAAACGTCCCAAAGTCGGCAAGTTGGACATCGAGTTTTGCCAATGCTGCCACTCCTCCCCGTTCGTTTAGTCCGGTCATCCGCAGCTCATTTATCCACACTTCCACATCCTCTTCTCCCCGCTCGAGATTGGAGTTGCGCACCCCTATCCGGATGGCTCGTACCAATCCCAAGGTCGGATTTCCCTTGACACGGATAATATTTGCGGGCTTTGCCGGGTCCGGTTTTTCATACAATTCTGTAACCGCTATATTGGCTTGATTGCGCTCCTTCTTGAGATTGACAAACGCATCCAGAGTGACATCGAGGTTATTGGCCTCCAGCCAGATATTTTCCCGGTCTGACGTCCCATTGACGGGGTCGGACATGGTGAGCGGAATCTCATATTCGTAGTAATTGTTCTTAAAGTCTTTGCCCAACTGAATAAACAATTTCATATCCCCCTGAATGACGTTGGTATTGAGCTCGTGTGCATGTGCATACATCTTCAATTTCTTGAAGTTTCTCAAGTCCAAATCGATAATTTTATAGATCGAACGCTCACAACTGTCCGGCAAATCGACAATAGACATGACGAGTGCCTGTTCATTTTGTAAGATATCCGCGTAAGGGCTCAGGACGCGCTCTCTTTCGATGCCGGGTGGGCTTCGATATTCGAAGGGGAAGCGCTTATCATTCTCTTCGATATTGACGACATCAATGGCAAAATTTTCCCTTGGCAAGCTGTCATTGCAAGCATCTTGTTGGTAGGTTCTCCACTGGTTTCTCGTGAGGTCCAACTTGGCAAATCGAAAGGTGGTACGCTGGTCAAACTCCCGGAAAACCATCCGCATAAACTGGATGGATCGAAATCCTTCTATCTGGCCGACCTTCTTCTTAAACTCATGGATCGGCACCCGAAAACGATACCATTTCTCCGTCGTACCTCCTTGTCCTTTGGTCTCTCGCACATCGGTAATAAACGGGGTATTGTCCCTATCGAGCGAATCTCCATCCCTTACCAGAGGAATCTCATAGACATAATAATTCTCCGCTTCATTCAACGACTTATCGTCATTGAGGTCTTCCTTATCCGGTATATTGGTACTACTCTGAATGACATTGGTAAAGGTCGAACGCTCCGGTTCGGCATTGCCCTGCGGGTTGTTGTATTTCTTATACCGGACGATGGAGTTATCGGCATCCGTAAATCTTGAATCCAAAAACGGGACATAGTTGTCATTGGCAGGGTCCGTAGCAAACTCGGATTGAAACACATTGGGGTCCAAAACGCCTCTCAGTTTATCCAAATAATCCTTGAAAAAATCATTTTCACCGGAATCATCCAGCCCATCCAATCCCAAATCCTGCTCACTCCTTTTGTTGACATCAAAGGAGTTGGCGATAAGCGGGGGACGGCGCGCCATCCTCCCCCACGAAGTATTTTCCGTAGGCAGTTTTAAGTCTCCCGAAGGGAGTCCGTTTTCATACTGCTGCCGCGAATCTTTTAAGATGTCTTCGGACAAGGTCCCGAGATGTATTTCTAATTTTCCACTCTTTGAGACAGGGCTGCCATCCGATTTGTTGAGGTACGGGGACATCATCCAAAAGTCCACGTACTCGATATTGGCCTCTTCAAAATCAGTCGTCGTTAAGGAACGCATCAAACCTGCCCATCTCGTCTCCGGATCCAACAATTTGCCTTGCGCATCAATCCCGGCACTTATGCCCGGATACCCCCCGGGAACATCAAAATTGTAGGGGCCTCTTTCATTCGGAAAATAGGTAATGTCAAAAATCCGCTCCTCTGTAATCGTGTAGGTACTCACCCGTCTTCGCTTGGGGAAGAGCTCCGTCTGCTGGATGGCTCTCGTGTAAGAATCGTTATTATCCGAAGGAGCTCTTGTACCAAACTGGATTGTGTACCAGGCCAATCGCGCTCTGTTTGCTCCTATCCTTAAGTCATCAGATAGTTTTCCTTCATCAAAACCGTCCAACCCTTGCGGGATACTGGCCATGGTCCATCTATTGGCTTGAAATGTCAACGGAATAGGAGTAGAGACCCCTTCAAAATCATCTACATAGACCACTCCACCATCGCTTCCCTTTTGTTCGATGGCCCTGGAGTGTCCGGGTTTGATAGCGGCTGCTTCTGCTTGAAAAGTCACTTGAGACTTGGCCTTGGTGCTGATGAGCGGAATCGCATCCACCGCACGGGTCAACCATGGCGCTTCCTTTGAGAAGTTGTAGTCCACCCCAAAAATCCGGTTATTAATCGGATCATCGCCGATGTTGACCTTGCGCGTATAAGGCTGTTCGAAGAGATGCAAATAGGTTGCTCCTATATTGCTATGCTTATTGAGCTCATACTCCGCGCGAAGTCCAAGCATCGTTTTCAATTGGAAACCAAAAAGCGTATTGTCCTCCAAACTGATATTGACATTCACCCCGGGTTGTAAGTACTGGTCTTTGAGTATCTTCACCTTTCCGAGATTATAATCGATGGCTATGTCTCCATTCTCCTCCGTAAGGGTCTTACCGCCTGCCGTAACCCGCACCGATCCCCTGGGAATATTAAACGCCCCAAGAGAAATATCAGAGGAAGTGGCGGACTTGTATTCCCCTTTGATTAAGAACTTGTTTTTCTCGAGATGCTGTCTCGCTTCGGTGAGTGTCGACACATACAATTCCGGAAATCCGTATTTTTCTTCTATCTTTTGGCGCTTGGCGGGATCCGGCTCTATCGGTAGGAGCAACTTATCCATCGAACGGCCGAAAGGCTCCAATACCGGAAATATGATACTACCGATCTGTGGAAGAATCGTCAATCCCGGTACATAATCAAAAATCCCATCCGGTTGAGGATCGCCCGTAGAGTTGAGATGGTCCATTTGAAACATATTGATGAGCGGATAGCCATCCAACTCGTCAATGTATCGCTTATCCTTTCCGTCCAGTGCCTCGTAATAGATATCCAATTTAAAATCCTCATTGGTCAGCCCGAAGGTACCCAAGGGATAAACGTTTTTCATCATCAGATCCCAAGCCGGAAGCTTAGTGGACTGTCCTGTGCTCTTCAGCATTTTGGTAAACACCACATTGTAGGAAGAATCCGAAGGAATATCACTGGATAACTCTCCCACTTTATATATCTTGCCGCGATACACATACTCATACGATACCGCTACCACCTGATTGGGGCGTGGGCGGACATTGAGCGATATGAAGCCCAAATCCGGGTTGTAAGAGAACTCGCTGGAAGTTAGTTTACGAGCTCGTACTTTTTCGAAATCACGCGTCTGCTTTAGTCCATTGGCCTGGAGAAAATCCACCACATTACTTCGCTGTCGGCTGCCCGGACTCTGTGTCAATATTTCATACAGCTTATTGGCCTTGTTGTAGGGAAGGGGAACACCATACAAATCCTTTTTAGCCGGTCCGGAAGGGGCAATCCTGGATTTCATCAAGATGTGATACCTCGAAGTGTCGGCTGTCCCCAAATCCGCCAACGCGACAATATCCCGGACATTGGTATTGGTCGATCCGATATTGTTATCCGTCATCCAAACTTCGACGTTACGGATTTTAATCAAACTGGTTACTTCAGGAAGATTTTCAAGCGAACGTTCATACGAATTGCGCGCATGGTATGAGAGGAAAAAATGTCGATTCTCATCGTATTCATCCGGGCGAACCTCAAACTGTTGGATTTGCGCCCCGGATTTTAGACTGATCGTCTTTTGCTTGGATTTTTTCTGTGAAGCAAGGGCCGTCAAGTGCAGATGCCCGAACTTGAGTTCCGTCTTTACCCCAAACAGACTTTGTCCACCGCGAATCAAACTGCTTTTCAATGGCATCGACACATTACCGGCTTCAATCCCCTGTATGATGTCATCTTCCGAGAACTGGTTGCCGCCATTGTAACTCAGTTTGAAAATGTCATCAAAGTTGAACGTCGTCCCACTCGTGTTAAAATTGGCATTGAGGTTGATTTTTTCACCAATCTTACCCGACACCCCAAGCTGAATATCCTGCGTGAAGTCTGGCGTGTATCTGTTTTGAAATCGAGGAGCAATAAGAGGGTTTTCGTTGTGCTCGAAGAACAGCTTAAAGTTGAGATCCACATTCCCCTGAGGCTTTATCTCCATGGTATTGCTCCCGAAGAGCTTGTCCACGAGGGATTTTTTTACCTTAAACTTTTCAAAGGGGTCTACTTTTAGTTTAACTCCGGTTGATTTATCCCCCGTACCGGCCAATGCCCCAAAGTATGCTTTCTCATCCTGCTTTGCCTTCCATGCTACATACTCGTCAAAGGTCATATAGGTAGGAGGGCGCATCTCCAAATCTCCAATGCGCTCGTGCAACACATATAAGCCCGTCTTAGGATCATACGTCACCTCTTTTTTTACCCCGGAAGGGTCTTTTAATTCAAAAGGGTTTTTCTTCTTTGTCGTCAAAAAATTGCCGGTCCTGTCCTTGACCGGTATGGTATCAGGCGCTGCCAAAACCAACTCTGCGCTATATGGATTCTCATCCGAAAACGAATCCGATATATTAGTAGCGCCAATAAAAGAAGTGGCTCCAATGAGAAAAAGTAATGTGAGCAACACATGTCTCTTTTTAGGCATAAAATGCTTCCGACCCATACTCATATTCTAAATAAAATTTTCTTTTAAAAGCTTACGAACGAACAACAAGGTGCTATAAAGGCATATAACGCCCGGGATACTCCTAACATTGTATTACTACTACACTAAGACAACTTTTTCAAGGCCAGTCGAATAAAGTCTTCTGTTTTTGTAGCTTCCGGATTTGATTTGTGTACTTGATCCAGGGCTTGTTTGACCTGAGAGCGCTTAAACCCAAGCGCCACCAGTGCAGATAACGCCTCATCAAGGGAGGTATTGCCTGCTGCTTTGGAGATTAACGCGGTCCCGGCCAATTTGGTCACTTTGTCCTTCAAATCAATGATAATGCGCTGGGCGGTCTTCGGTCCGACGCCTTTGATGCGCTTGAATGCCGCCACGTCTTCATGCATCAAGGCAGAAGAGACCTCCTCCGTCGTCATGGAAGACAAAATCAACCGGCCGGTGTTGGGACCGATCCCGGAGACCGATATAAGCAGCGCAAACATATCCCGCTCTTCTTCTGTAAAAAAACCATAAAGCGCCAAGCTGTCTTCCTTGACGTGTTGATATATCCACAACCGGGTACTCGACAAATGCTCTACCTTCGAAAAGGTGTGGAGCGTGATGTGTATCCGGTACCCTATCCCACCCGTTTCCAGGACGACATAGGTCGGGCTTTTGACGGTCAATTCCCCTTTGATGTATGCATACATATTTTTGACTATTTGGACATATTCGTCGCAAATTTACAAAAATTATACATTATGCTTTTTTCTGATATGAAATGGTGGGCTATAGCTTCATAGACACAAAAACGCAGACGAAAAGCCTCTCCAGTGTGAGGTAAACACTGAGAACACAGAGAGGGAAAACAGTTCTGTGTTAATACACTATGAATCTTGTGCCAACAAAATAACAACAAAAGCCGGTTATAGAGGTGATAAATAGTGCGTGTGCCTATAATTCATATAGGACGAAGACAAATCATAATTCTCCAATTGTTTACCCCGCAGAATAAACATAAGAGCATTGTTGACCATTAACTTTGAAAGAGAAGTATTGAATTCGTGCACTTTGTCACACACCCCCAAAGACGGCCATCACCCCGGATTGCACTCAATGATATATCTTTGCACAAACTTTACCTCGCCATGTCTAAAAAGAAGAACAAGTCCACTACTTCCCCGAAAACAAAGACCAAGAGTACTTTCCCTTGGAAAATTATCCTAATGGGAGTCATCATAGGCGTCTTGGTTGGAGCTTGGGGGCTCCTCCAACCCCACAAAAAACGTGTCCCTGACCATTTCCCCTTCGGGGCGGCAGATTATTGCAAACAATTGCCGGAATACATCAAGACCTATCATCTGAGACAACCGCTTTATATCGACCTGAGCCAAACCCGTGCCCGGGGTTTGGCCATCGTAGAAGCTTCCAAAAACGGCAAGGTATTCCAGCTCCCGACATGGGACGATGCCGGAGCCCTTGGGCCCTATGCACTGGATGAACATGGCAATATCTACGCAGCTCCTGTCCCCTACGTCAGTATCGACCAATTTAAGCCTGAAGACCAGAGCAAAATCTACAAAGTGGACACCAAGAGCGGCAAAATGGAGGTTTTCAAAGAGCTGCCCGTCCAACACCCTTCTGATGCCTCCAATCCATTCAACTTCCTGGGGTTGAGTTATGATTGTGATACCAAATCCCTATACGCTTCCACCGTCAACGGATCGGACTTCGAAAACGAACGGGGCAGAATTCTACAAATCGATGTACACAGCGGCAAAATACTCGACAAAAAAGAAGGAATCGATGCGATAGGGCTGGCCGTATTCAATGACAAAGTCGCCAAATACCTCTATTACGGCTCTGCTCGAACCTCAGATATTTACAGGATAAAACTCGGTCCGGCAGGGGAAATCACCGCTTCAGAGCCCGAATTTGTCCTATCACTAAGCGCCGTTCAGGGTGGATCGACGGACAAATGTCACCGCATACGTTTTTTTAAAGGGGGAGTGATGGAGCTCAAGGGGATAGACTTCAATTACACCCTACATGCAGAAAGCGATGTACGCCGTAATATCTACCGGTTTAAATACAATCCAAATAATGGCAAATGGGATTTTGTCTCTGTCCAACGCCAAAAGAGATAACCCGAACAGCATCTCACTTGCCCGTTCTAATGTGCTACCCCTTCCCTGCGTGTCTCGCTTCTTTGCGCGCCACATCTTCCCGGACCCATCGAATCATAGCGGGAAAATCCATATTGGTAATTTCATGTGTCTTGCGCTCCGGGAAAATCTTTTTGACAGGCACCCGAAAGTTGGTGCGTATCTTCAAGGTGTAATAATCCGTCAATGGCCGTCCCTCTATTGTCTTGTCCACTAACCTGATCTCCTTCGGTACATAATGTCCTTCGTCTTGTGGAATGAGCCAGGGTTGTAGCGGCCGGTAGGCATCGTAATATCGATTGATTAAAAAACGCCCACTGGGCAAAGGCACCCTTCTTGTCCACCATTTCCCTTCCACCGCCTGCATGCATTTTTTGGTATCCTCAATCGTCTCCACAGTCATCAGCGTGTCCAGTGTAATTTGTATCGCACGAGTCATCGCAGCTTCAAAAGGGCGTGCGCTCTGTATTGCATCCATTCCCAACAGGACGCCCAATGCGTTGGAATACAAGTCTTCCGGAGAAAAACTCGAGTAGCGCTCCGGAATCAATGGAATATAAGACACGCCAAACCAGGTCGAGAGTTCATGCCATACCGAAAGGTCAAACGCTATATGCCCCGCGATGGCCAATCGATCCCGGTCCGTCAGCTCAGGAGCATTTTTAACCACCAGAGATTTGACCCCGCCCTCCCTACCGAGACGTATGTTCATCTCTTGCTTGCTTCTATTCTGAAGAATATTAAAGTACAAAAAAGCTGTCCAATCCGCTTGATCCCGCAAATGCCCGACATCAATAAATCCTCCCCGGTGGGTATAAATGATGCCATTGTTCTCCTCTTTGTCCCCCAAATACACATGCTGACCGAGCAATGCAGGCGCAGAAATGGCATTGAGCTTGCGAAAAGGCATCCCAAACATCGTTACATCGGAGCCAAACTGACAGCATGTCCGTATGATCTTAGGAGGTGGTTTGCGCTGCTGTCTCGGAGTAAAAACGGGTATTTTAGCAAATATCCCTATGAGGAAAGGGACCATCAAAAGTGCGATGAGCGATACTTTAAGCAATTTGGACTTCATATGTTCGATTATTCATTTATCATCTCCGGTACTAAAATACAACAATAATTGAGCGCACTCTATTACTAATATGCATCCATTCCGTGTTTTGATTGCCACAGGAGATATTACTTATAACGTATAATGAAAGCCAAAGGTGCACAAATACCGCACTTTTCTTTCCGAGTTGTCCCAAAATATAAATATATTGATAGACTGCTTATTCTTGCAATGGTTTTATCTTTCGGCCCCTACTCGCTAGAGATAGGTTGTTGACGGCTCAGTAGACTTTGGAGCTGCGACATCCCCTCTTCGGTATCGACCAATCGGTTAATAGTATAAAACAAGTACATGGTAGAAAGCCAGTTGGTGAAATCCTCTTTGGTGCTGAGGTGTTTTCGCAAGTGCACCATAATCCATGAAAAGTGCTCCCAGGTGTCAAAACAAGAGGCGCAATCCCGGGTTTCACCCGTACAACAACGCCTCACAGTCTCAAAATCAGCATGGTAAGCCCTAAAATGGGGGTTGTAAGGATATCCATTGTCCATGCGTGCCGCATTGGAAGGGAGGTTGGTGGAGATATTGGTGCAGACTTCATAGCCCCATTTCATATCAAAGAGTTGACCCGTCGAGATTATTCTATTGAAATAGGGCGTCATGAATATTTGACCGGGATAAAGTTCGATCATCCGGTCGATTTGAGCCCTGACCTTTTCAAATCCACTGCGATAATCAAATTTGCCCCCGAGGCCTGCTTGATCCGAGTAATAATTAAATAACACTCTATTCCCATTGTCTATACAAGTTTTGACTACTTCTGGTATTTCTTCTGACAGCCCGGGAGCTACCGTGTAGTACCAAAAGGCACGAGTGTCATTTTTATAATTGTCTAGCGCCTTTTCAAAAATCTCAATTTTATCATTCCCCCGCAAGAAGCGATCGGTCTCACGACTGCCCCAGACAGCCACCCCTATGGGGAGATTTTCGAGGCCATCGACCGGTATCCTTTTAAGTCCGTTGGTGGCGATGCTGAGTTTAAAACGGTCGTATATTTTGCGTATTCTACCTATTTCCAAGGAGGGTTCTCCCCCGACAATGGTGATAAAATTGGTTCCTCTTTCCGCTTCGCGATTCAAAAATGCATCAAACAGACGTTCGTCCTCCGGAGAACGATGCCGGTCCATCCCCTCTTCGAAATAATAACATCCCTTACAGCGTAGATTACAACGATGGGTCAGGTCGAGGGAAATACTCTTCACGGGACCTACGGAACGGATATCGTCGTACATCTTTCTGAGCAAGGGATCCTGCAAATATGTTTTTAAACTTCCCGGCATAAATATATTTATGGTGTAAATGTAGGCTTTATTTTTCTTTTCTGATGCGGTCAATTTCCTTTTCCAGTACACTCGTCGTAACAGAAGCGGTGTTGGAGTGATGAATGTAGATATATTTACCTCCAAGCAGGTTTGCAAGGGATTTGGCTTCGGCGTTGTCCGCCTTATATCGCTTGGTATCAAAGATGATTGAGGCGATAATTTCTTTGTTGAGTGCCCCGGCCAATTGACGTATTTCTTGCAAAGCAACACTTTCGTCGGATCGCCCTTCGATATTTTTGTAGGGCATGTTGGCTCTCCCATCTGTAAACAAAACCAATACTGTCCCCGCGACGTCCCATTTTGAACGCGCTTGTTTTGCAAGGGAGAAGGCCTCGATAAGTGCTTT
>Ga0256832_1001137_pt1 | contig 17958 bp, 13 predicted proteins | sample 134614metaG_FD_190534 | JGI IMG/M metagenome (GOLD analysis project Ga0256832, IMG submission 190534) | Hydrothermal vent microbial communities from Lau Basin, Pacific Ocean - 134-614 | ecosystem: Environmental > Aquatic > Marine > Hydrothermal vents | place: Pacific Ocean: Lau Basin | collected...
AACACGGACGTTTGTTGAGGTGGCAGCATCGCGGGCTTTTGCCCGCGATGCTGTGCCTCATTATGAGTTAAACCGTTAAGCCAACGATAAACAGTACACAATTCAAGATAAATCAGCCCCACTTTCCACTTCCTCCGCTTTCACCGCTTTCACCGATTTTCCCACTTCCTCCAATTTTACCGCTTTCACCAAAGAGGCGACGTACATGTTCGAGGCGCAGGGTCGCGGGCTGAAGCCCGCCCCACTGACAAAAAAAACTGTAAGCTATAAACAGTAAACCTTAAAACGCTAAACGCTAAACGCTAAACACTAAACACTATCCCCTCAGCTACCAATTCCGAGCTCGTCTTCCCCTTCACGGGTGGTGAGAGGCGTTGGCGCAGTTGGTGGTAGCCTGTTTGGAGGTGTTGGCGGGTTGGGGTTTGGAGGAGGCTTTGGAGTTCGGCTTCGAGTTTTGGGAGGGAGAAGTCTTTTTGGATGAGTTCGGTGAGCAGGCCCTGGTTGAGGATGAGGTTGACGAGGGAGATGTAGGGGACTTTGACGAGGCGTTTGGCAATGGCGTAGGAGAGGGCGCTGCTGCGGTAGCCGACGACTTGGGGCGTGCCGAGCAGGGCGGTTTCCAAGGTGGCTGTTCCGGAGCAGACTACGGCGGCTTCGGCCCGGCGGAGCAGGGCGTGGTTTTGGTGGCGCAGCAGGGGGAGAGTGTGTCCTTCGCGGCGGAAGATGTGGTGGAAGAAGGCGTCGTCGAGCCCCGGGGCGGCGGCGATGAGGAAGCGGTGTTGCGGGAAGCGGGCGGGCAGTTTGAGCATGAGGGGCAGGATGCGTTGCACTTCCTGTTTGCGGCTGCCGGGGAGCAGGGCAATGAGGGGCTGCTCCGGCGGCAGGAGCGAGCCGTCGGGCAGGGTGATGTTTGGCGAAAGCCCCTGTAACAACTCCTCTTCAGAGGGCATTTGCTCTAAAATGGGGTGGCCGACGTAGGTAACCTCCATGCCGTGGCGGGCGTAGAAGTCCTTTTCGAAGGGGAGGATGACGAACACGCGGTCTGTTACGCGGCGGATTTTTTCGACGCGCTTTTCTTTCCAGGCCCAGATTTGGGGGGAGATGTAGTAAAAGACTTTCAGGCCTTCTTTTTTGGCCCATTCGGCGATGCGCAGGTTGAAGCCGGGGAAGTCTGTGAGGATGAGGGCATCGGGCCGGCAGCGGCGGATTTCCTCTTTGGCGAGGCGGAGGTTTCGGGCGATGCTGCGCAGGTTTTTGACGACCTCCCAAAAGCCCATGAAGGCCATTTGGCGGTAGTGGAGCAGCAGTTGGCCGCCTGCGGCCTGCATGCGGTCGCCGCCGAAGAAGAAGAATTCGGCCTGCGCGTCCCGGGCTTTCAGGGCCTGCATGAGCCTGGCGGCGTGCATGTCGCCCGAGGCTTCGCCGGCGATGAGGAAGTAGCGCATGGGCGTGGTTTTAGAGCACGGTTTTGATGAAGAAGACCACCCAGAGCAGCACGTAAAAACTGGTGGCGAGGACGACTCCGCGCAGGGCAGGCAGGCTGTTTCTGCCTTTGAGGCGGTTGAGGAGGAAGGCGTTGGCTGCGATGCCCACCAGAGCCGTAGTGCGCAGGCGGAAGTTGGGGCGAAAGTCGGCATCCGAGACCCAGCCGGCTTGTTCCAGGAGGTAGTACAGACCGTTGAGCAGGGCGAAAATCAGCAGGGGCAGAAGGAGGGCGCGGATGAGCCCTTTCCGGAAAACGGGGTCTTTGAAGAGCTTGTTCATAAGGATAAATTTTCGAGATGTTTGAGGGTTTCCATGCCGCGGTAGCTGGTCAGGTCGTGGGTGGAGGGCACGATGGAGACGTAGCCCTGTTTGAGCGCCCAGACATCGGTGCCTTCGACGGCTCCATCCTCTATGAACTCGCCGCCCAGCCAGTAGTACTTTTGGCCGTGGGGGTCGGTGCCCTCGATGAATTCCTCGGTATAATCACAGGCTGCCTGTCGGCAAATGAGCGCGCCCCTGATCTGCTCCAAGGGCAGGCGCGGAATGTTGACGTTGAGGAGTTTGCACTCCTGCAGGCCTTCGCTCAATACTTTTTCCATCAGGCTGCGGGCATAAACGCGGGCAGCGCTGAAGTCGGCCTCCCAGGAGTAGTCTAAGAGCGAAAAGCCGATGGAGTTGATGCCTTCGATGGAGGCCTCCATGGCTGCCGACATGGTGCCCGAGTAGAGGATGTTGATGGCCGCATTTCCGCCGTGATTGATGCCGGAAACACAGAGGTCTATCTGCCTGCCTTTTAACAGTTTATACTTGGCAAATTTAACACAATCTACAGGTGTTCCCGAGCACTCATAGGCATCTATGCCCTCGAAGATGTCCACGGGATGCACGCGCAGGGGGAGCTTGATGGTGATGGCGTGCCCCTGGCCCGATTGCGGTTTGTCGGGGGCGATGACGAGGACGTCGCCCAGTTCGCGGGCGACTTCGATGAGGGCGCGTATGCCCGGGGCGGCGATGCCATCGTCGTTGGTAACGAGAATGAGCGGTTTTTTCATTGGCGTCTTTTGTTTTACTTTTGGCCTTGCAAAAGTAGTATAAAAATTTCGCGCGCGTGGAGTACAAGGAAATCATGGATTCGCTGAAGGCGGGGGAGTACAAGCCCGTTTACTTTCTGCACGGAGCGGAGGCTTATTTTATGGACAGCATAGCCGACTACATTGAGCGGCATTTGCTGGAGGAGTCGCAGAAGGCCTTCAATCAGACGGTTTTGTACGGGCGCGATCTGCCTTCGGCTCAGCCTTTGATAGATGCCGCCCGCCGCTATCCCATGATGGCCGAGCGGCAGTTGATCATCCTGCGGGAAGCGCAGGAGCTTAAGGATCTTGCGACTTTGAGCAAGTACGTGGAGCAGCCGATGGACAGCACGGTGCTGGTGATTTTGCACAAGCACAAGCGCCTCGACCTGCGGTCTGCTTTGGCGAAAGCCCTGAAGAAGAGTCCGAAAGTAGTGCTTTTCGAGTCGAAGAAGTTGTACGACAATCAGATTGCCGGCTGGATCGAGCAGGAGGTGCGTCGCCGGGGCCTGTTGATCCTGCCGGAGGCCGCTGAGCTGATGGCCGAGTATCTGGGCACGGACTTGTCGCGCATAGCCGGTGAGTTGGAGAAACTGGCCCTCAATTTGCCGAAAGGCAAAACCATAGACCAGGCCGCCATTGAGCGCTACGTGGGCATCAGCAGGGAGTACAATCCCTTTGAGTTGCAGAAGGCTTTGGCGCGGGGTGAGCGCGAGAAAGTGTGGCGCATTGTGGAGTACTTCCGGGCCAATCCGCGCACGGCACCCATGCAGTTGGTGGTGGCGAGTCTGTACGGGTTTTACAGCAAGTTGTTGAAATTTTTGGCCTTGCGGCAAATGTCGGAACGCGACTTGCTGCAGGCTCTGGGCTTGCGTTCGACCTACTTTTTGCGCGAATACCGCGAGGCCGCCAGGCGCTATGGCCGCAGGGATGTGGAGCGGGCCATAGCCTTGTTGCAGGAGTACGACCTGAAGAGCAAGGGCGTGGGCTTCAACAGCAGTGCCCCCGGTGCCCAGGGCGAATTGCTGCGCGAACTGGTCTGGAAGCTGCTCTTTGTGAGGCATCTTGTTTGAGGGGTCAAAGAGAGATGGTTTGAGCGGCGTAAGCCGCTCAAACTCCTGAACAGGTAGCTTGGTTTACCCAAACCACTTCGGTTTGGGTAGTAGAAAAAACTTTTTACCTTTGGGAGTTCATTTTTCCCTGAGGAGCTCGGGATACTGTATTTTACGGGTAAGAGCAGGAGTATTTAGGCTTTTGCTCTAAAAACAAATTGATTTATGAGCCAAGCGAGTAACGACTTTTTCAAATCGAATGTTTTGGGCCATCCGGCCGGTTTATTTATTCTGTTTTTCACGGAGATGTGGGAGCGTTTTAGCTATTACGGCATGCGCATCCTGCTGGTTATCTTCCTGACGGCTTCTCTCATAGATGGCGGTTGGGGCTGGGAGCGTCAAACGGCTTTGGCCTTGTTTGGCACTTATGCTTCCCTGGTTTATCTGACGCCCATCATTGGCGGTTACATTGCCGATAAATTTATCGGCTACCGCTCGGCGGTGGTCATTGGGGCTACGGTGATGACTCTGGGGCATGCTTCCATGGCTTTGGAAGATATTTTGAATGCCAGGTTCTTCCTCTATCTCGGGCTGGTTCTTTTGGTCATTGGCAATGGTTTTTTCAAGCCCAACATGACTTCCATCATTTCGGAGATGTATAAGGACCATCCCGAGAAAAAAGACGGGGCTTACACCATTTTTTACATGGGCGTCAATGCGGGTGCATTTCTCGGCATTTTGCTTTGTGGCTATTTGGGTGAAAAGCTCGGTTGGGGCTGGGGCTTTGGCTTGGCCGGAGTTTTCATGTTTTTTGGCATGTTGCAGTTTTACTTTGCTTCAGATATGTTTGGCGACATCAGCAAGTCGGCCAAAGAGCGCAAACAGGCTGCATTGGACAGCGGCTTGACGGAGGAGGAGAGTACAGCACAGGAGTTTGTGGATGAAGATGATTCTCCCAATCCCTTTACCACCCTCGACAAAATTTGGGCAGCTGTGGTAACGGTTTTGGGCTTGACCTGGCTGCTCAGCGATCCTTATTCTAAAATCAGCAATCAGGAGCTTTTCAACTTTTCAGTAGGCAGCATGAGCGGTTCGAATTTTGTATTTATTGCCGTTTTGCTGCTGTTTTTGGGTTTGTTGCTTTCGCGGGTTTCGCGTTACAGCTCTAAAGTGGTGCGCGACCGCATGTATGCGGTGATGATTTTTGCTTTCTTTGTCATCTTCTTTTGGATGGCCTTTGAGCAGGCGGGAGGTTCCATGAACATTTTTGCCCGCGATTACACGAACCGGACATTGACGGGGGCGGGGGTTTCTGTTTTTGCGACGATAAATACCCTGCTGACGGTGGTGCCCATGTTGATTCTGACTTATGTTTTGATACGCTTGTTCAAAGAGACTTTTTCGGATTACGCTTTGTCGAACATCATTTTGGGGCTCAGTTTTGTCATTATCTGGGCTATTGTGATATGGATGTTGGCTCGCGAATACAGTCAGGAATCCACTGAAGTAACGGCTACCTGGTTTGGCATTTTAAACTCTTTCTTCATCATTGCATTGGCGCCTTTGTTTTCGAAGTGGTGGGAGAGCAAGTACAATCCTTCGGCTGCCTTTAAATACGGTTTTGGTCTGATTTTGCTGGGCCTGGGTTTTGCTGCTTTGTCTTATGGAGCTTCTACGATTCCGCAGGGCGCAAAGGTGGCTTCGGTGAGTATGATTTGGCTGATCATTGCCTATCTGTTTCACACACTGGGCGAGTTGTGCCTTTCGCCTGTAGGTTTGTCTTACGTGAGTAAGCTGGTGCCGGGCCGCATGATTGCCTTTATGTTTGGTATGTGGTACATCGCCATAGCTATTTCGAATAAATTGGCCGGACTTACAGGGGGGATGATTGATGAGATTACGGAGAAGTACTCTCTTAGTACCTTCTTTCTCATTTTTACGCTGATACCCATCGGTGCGGGTGTGATTATCATGATTCTCAATCCGCTGCTGAAGCGGCTGATGCATGGGGTGCGATAAAAGTGGGAGAGGGGCGCTGTGGCGCCCCTCTCTTGTGATCGTTTATGAAGTATAAAACCATAGCGACCCCCGTTACGGGAGAGTACAGAGACAGGGGGAGTAAGTTTATCGCTTATGCCTTTCCGGTTGGTTCGGAGGAGGAGGCTTTGGAGCGGCTTGCAGAGGTGCGCAGGCAGCATCCCAAGGCCCGGCATCACTGTTTTGCCTGGCGCCTCGGCGCCTCGGGCGAGCGCTTCCGTGCCAACGACGACGGCGAGCCCTCCGGCACAGCCGGCCGCCCCATACTCGGTCAGATAGACCGCTTCGGGCTGACGCAAATTGCAGTCGTCGTCGTGCGCTATTTCGGCGGTACTTTGCTGGGCACTTCGGGCCTGATACAGGCCTATCGCGGCAGCACGGCCAACGCCCTGGAACAGGCCGAAATCGTCGAGCGCATCGAGGAAGATTTCTTCCTGCTCACCTTCGACTATGCCCTGATGAGCCCCCTGATGACGGCCGTAAAAAAGTTGGGTCTGCGCGTAGTTCAACAGGACTTCGCCGAGCAGGCCCGCCTCCAAATAGCCCTGCCCTCAGACGAAAGCGCGGCCCTGCTGCACAAGCTCAAAGCCATGATCGCCGGCAAGCGGGAAGCAGAGCTGGGAGAAGGGGAGGAAGTGGAAGGATTGGAGATTGGTGAAAGCGGAGGAAGTGGTGGGACTGGTTGAATCGGTGTCTGTTGTCTGTTGTCTGTTGTCTGTTATCTGTTGTCTGTTGGGGGATTTGGGGAATCGGAGGGGGTGGTTTAGTGTGTATCGTGTATCGTTGGCTCTAAGGTTAGGGATGTTTTAAATCGAGACGCCCTTGATGAGTGTTTACTGTTTAAAATCTGTGTAATCCGATAATCTGTGTAATCTGTGATTCTGACGATGAGCGTAACGAACGTAACGAACGTGACGAACGTGATGAACGTGACAATCGTGACAATCGTGACGCGTGACGGATGAGGTATCGCTGTCGGGTAGCTTTGTGCCCAACGTCTGTTTAACTTCTAAAATCAGAGTTCGTTAATCGGCATTCGGCATTCTTCATTTTTCATTTTCCATTCTAAGAGGCCGGCGATCCTTTCATTGGGTTATTTTCCATTCTCCATTCTCCATTTTAAGAGGCCGGCTCGGGGGTCTTCCTTCGTCAGCACCCCGATCCTTTAGTGGTTTTCCCTTCTCAATTCTAAAAAAGCCGTATCTTTGGCCAAACAAACCGATTACCCACGAACAACCCTGCTTATTATGAGAAAAACGACCATCAAACGCGTACTACTCCCCATTTTGTTTTTTATGCTCACGCTTCCCGTGATTTGGGCGCAGATAGGCGAGACGCCCCATGCTTTGGTAGCGCGGGTATTGTTTTTGGACTATGCGACTCCACAGGGGCAGAATCTGAGTGATTTGCCCATTTCAAATGGTTTGGAAGTGGCTTATGTGCGCAACATCAATAGCTTTTTGAACGTGGCTTTCCCGCTGCATGCGGGCTTGGCGAATGTGCCGGACTATATGAATAAACGCACGGTGTTGGGAGGCGATGCCGTACTGCATTTTCAGTATTTCAATGAAGGGGCACGCCTGGTACCCTATGCTTTGATTGGCGGCGGGCTGGTTACTGAGAATTTTGAGGACCTCGGCGTCGAATTTCCCATTGGCCTTGGTGCGAACCTCCGGGTGGGGGCTGATTCCTACATCAATGCCGAGGCGTCTTATCGCTTTTCGCAGGCGGATATGCGCAATCACCTGAAGTTGGGGCTGGGCTATTGGTTTACGCTCAAGAGCAGCCCGAAAGTCAGCGATATGGATGGCGATGGCGTGCCCGATGAAGAAGACGAATGCCCCGACATAGCGGGGCCTGCGAATTTGCTGGGCTGCCCCGATGCCGATGGCGACGGGGTGGTGGACAAGCTGGATGCCTGCCCCGATATGCCGGGGGCGGTCATGGGTTGTCCGGATGGCGATGGCGATGGCGTTGCTGATAAGGATGATAAATGCCCCGATGAAGCCGGCTCTTTGCTCAATGAGGGCTGCCCGGATATAGCGAAACCTGCCGATGCCGATGGCGATGGCGTGCCCGATGAGACAGATGCCTGTCCGAATTTGGCCGGCCCGGCCTCCTCTGCCGGTTGTCCCGACAGCGATGGCGACGGCCTGACCGATAATGTAGATAAATGCCCCAATGAAGCCGGCCCTGCCAACATGAACGGCTGCCCGCCCAAAGACAGCGATGGCGACGGCGTACTCGACAATGTGGATAAATGCCCCGATGAAGCCGGCCCCATCAACATGAACGGCTGCCCACCCAGAGACAGCGATGCCGATGGCGTACTCGACGCCAGGGATGAATGCCCCGATACGCCCGGGCCAATCAACCTGGCAGGCTGCCCCGACAGCGATGGCGATGGTGTTTTGGATAAAGACGATCCCTGCCCCGACCAGGCAGGGCAAATCGGTGGCGATGGCTGCCCGCCCAAAGATTCTGACAACGATGGCGTGTTGGATGGAGCCGATGCCTGCCCCAATGAGGCCGGGCCAATTAATCTCGGTGGCTGCCCCGACAGCGATGGCGACGGCATCGCCGATAAGGATGACCAATGCCCGCAGCAGGCAGGAACCTCCTCTACGGCAGGCTGTCCGGATGCTGATGGCGACGGCATCAGGGATGCCGACGACAAATGCCCCTCGGACTTTGGCCTGGCCGATTTCGACGGCTGCCCGGATACCGACGGAGACGGCATCCCCAACAGTGAAGACCAATGCCCGCTCAAAGCAGGCAGCAAAGAAACCAACGGCTGCCCCGATACCGACGGCGATGGCCTTACCGATGACAAAGACCCCTGTCCGGAAAAAGCAGGCCCCTTCAACGGCTGCCCCGACAGCGATGGCGATGGCCTGACCGACGACAAAGATCACTGCCCCAACAGCGCCGGGCCGCTGCAAAACTTTGGCTGCCCCGAGCTGGAAAAAGAAGAAAAAGAAACCCTGGACCTGGCCGCTCAGGCCGTTCAGTTCGAAACCGGCAAGGCTACCTTGCGGGTGGAGTCGTACTCCATCCTCAACAAGGTGGCGGCCATCCTCAAGCGATACCCCGACTACAAACTGCGTATCGTGGGTTATACGGACAATGTGGGCCTGGCAGAAAACAACCTGCGCCTGTCCGAAGAACGCGCCCGCTCCTGTTACGACTATCTGGTCGCTCAGGGCATTGACCCGTCCAGAATCTCCTACATGGGCAAGGGGGAAGCCGATCCCATTGCGAGCAACGACACTCCCCAGGGGCGCGAGATGAACCGTCGCGTGGAGTTTGAGCTTTATACAAACTAAGCTGTTTGGCCTGCGTCTTGCGTATGGCAGGGCGCAGGCTTCATCCGTCTAAACCTGCCTGTTTATGTGCGCACGACAACTCCTTTCCACGCTTTTGCTTCTTTGCTTTTCTTTGGTAAGTCCGGCGCAGACTTATACGCCTTACATTCACGTGGACCAATTCGGTTATTTGCCGCAAGGCCAAAAAACAGCCGTGTTCAGCAATCCCGTAGAAGGCTTTGATGCTGCGGAGGAGTACATCCCTTCCTCGCAAATTCAGGTGGTAGATGCTGCTTCCGGTGAAGTGGTCTTTACAGGCCAGCCCTCGGCCTGGAATGGCGGCGCTGTGGATGAGCAATCCGGCAATCAGGTGTGGCAGATGGATTTTTCTGCGCTTACGCAAACGGGCACCTTTTACGTATATGATCCCGACCAGAATTTGCGCTCTGCCGAATTTGAAATTTCGCCCGTGGTTTACAATGCCGTTTTGAATCGCGCTCTGAAGGCCTTTTACTACGAGCGCTGCGGCACGCCCAAAGAGGCGCAGTATGCAGGTGCTGCCTGGCAGGACGCGGCCTGCCACCTTGCGGATACAGCCTGTCGCTCCATACTCGCACCCGATGATGCCACGCTGGAGCAGGATTTGTCCGGTGGCTGGCATGGCAGCGATGTCTATTTTCGCTCGGTGAATGCTGCCTGGCATCCCGTACACCTTTTGCTCTCGGCCTATATGCGCCGGCCTGAGCTTTGGAGTGATAACATCGGTATTCCGGAATCCGGCAACGGCCTGCCCGACATCCTCGATGAAGTCAAATGGGAGCTCGATTGGCTGATGAAAATGCAGCAGCCGGATGGCAGCGTTTTGATGAAAGTCTCCAAGGTGGGCTGGTCAGGTGAATCGCCTCCTTCAGCCGATGAGCTTCCGCGTTTTTACGGCCCCCCTCAGAGCTCTGCGACGAGGTGCTTTAGCAGCATGATGGCCCATGCCGCTGTGGTTTTTGCCGAAAGGCCGGAACCCGAATGGCAGGCTTATGCCGATACGCTTGTCGCCCGTGCAGAGGCAGCCTGGTTTTGGGTTGCCGCTCATCCCGGGTATTCCACTTACGACGATGCCGGTTTTGATAACAGTGAATCCGAAATTGAGCAGTACGAGCAGGATGCCGCTTTGACTCTGGCTGCGCTTTATCTGTATGCAGCTACGGGTTCGGGCTTGTACAAGAGTTTTTTTGAATTTCGCTATACCGATCTGGACCCCGTCAATTGGTATTATTGGTATCCCTGGGAGGGCGTTATTCAGGATGCCTTGCTCTTTTATTTGGACTTGCCCGACGCCACGCCTTCGGTCGAGAGCACGATCAGGGAGAGCTTTGTTGAGGCTATGGAGCAAAACAACGAAGACCTCTTGCAAGCCTGGTTGGAGCAGCGGGGCGCCTATCTGGCCTATCTGCCGGAGTACTCCTGGCTGGGCAATTTGACAGCGTTGAATACTGCGCGATTATATACCCAGGCCCTGCAATACGGCATGGATACGCTGCAATATGCAGCAGATTATCGCTCTGCCGCCGAGGCCTATCTGCACTATTTGCACGGCATGAACCCGTTGAACAAGGCTTTTGTCAGCAACATGGCTGCCTATGGTGCAGAAAATAGTTGCAGGGAAGTTTTTCACTATTGGTTTTACGACCAAACGCCCTGGGACAATGCCGAGACTTCCGACTTTGGCCCGCCTCCGGGCTTCGTCGTCTCGGGCCCCAATCAGTACTACGAGCCGGATGAATCCTATGGCGGCACCATTTCGCCCCCCCAGTTTCAACCGCCCATGAAGTCCTACCTCGATTGGAACACCGATTGGCCGGAAAACTCCTGGTATGTCTCCCTGGTGGATTTGGAAATGCAGGCTGCCTATGTGCGCCTGCTCACCGAATTTGCCGGCACGGATGCCCTGGCCACTTCTGTCTCTAATCCGAAAGCAAAGGCTGAGTCTGCACTGTTTAGCTTGTATCCCAATCCCGTCACTTCTTCAGAGACTTTCGTCAAATGGGAGCAAAACCCGCCGCCTGTACGCAACTGGCGCCTGTACGACGCTTCTGCCCATCTGCTGCATGTGCTGCCGGCCGGCTCCCCGGAGCGCATCGCCCTGCCCGAAAATTTGCCCGCAGGCCTCTATGTGGTAGAAGCTGTTGATGCTGCGGGAATGGTTTTGGGGAGGGGGTATTTTGTGGGGATGTAGGGGCAAACCTGTGTGTTTGCCCTATTGGTTTAGCGTTTAGCGTTTAGCGTTTAGTGTTTAGCGTTGTAGTTGGTTTATTGTTAATTGTTTATCGTTTATCGTGTATCGTTTGTCGTTGGTTTAATGTTTAGAGTGTTTGATGGGCGTGACGAATGTAACAATCGTGACAAACGTAACAATCGTAAAACAATCGGGACGAACGGGGCGTGTGACGGGCATAGCAATTACAGCCTCATTATGCTTGAATACGGGCTTCTTAGCGTCTTCCTCCCACGATGATAGGAAAAGGCTTTATGTCGTTGAAATAAAAGTTGCAGGGGACACAAAAGCTCTTAGCGTTTTAGCGTGAAATTATGTAAAAGCGCCCGCGATGCGAAGCGAGCGTAAAATCACATTAGAGACCGCAGGTCTCCACATTAGAGCCGAAGGCTCCACATTAGACGCGAAGCGTCCACATTCCCATTTCTCCTTATCTTTGCCCTCCAAATCAAACTATGAACATCAAAAAAATCGCACCATGACTCGCCTAATCACACTTCTCCTCGTCTTTGGAGCTTTGCTGGCCTCCTGTGGAAATGCCTCCTCTTCTTCGGGGAATGGCACCGGCCCTTCGGCATCTGCTGATGCTGAATCACCGGATATTGAAATTACGCTTCAGGGCGAATCTCCGGGTCTGGTGAAGTTGTTGGGGATTTTTGAGGGCAACTATTATTTGATTGATTCGGCCATGGCAGATGCCAACGGGCATGTGCATTTCAAGCGTGAGGAGCCTTATCCGGCGGGCTTGTTGTTTGCCCGTTTTCCGGGGAAAGCCTTTGTGCAGTTTTTGATAGATACTGATCAGACTTTTAAGTTGACAGCTGATAAGAACCGCGTCAATAAAACCGCACAGGTGGAAGGCAGCTTAGACAATGAGTTGCTTTACCAATCCCTGAAATTTGATGCCGAGCAGCGACCCAAGTACGAACGCATTACGGCTAAGATGCGACAGGTACAGACGGATTCGCCGGAGTATCAGAATTTGCTGCAGCAACGCTACCAGTTGCTGGACGAGCGCAAGGCTTTTCTCGAGGATTTGTTCAAAAAGCATCCCGATACCTTTTTTACCACCTTTAAAAAGGCCGGTCAGAATCCCGACATCCGCCTCGAGCCCGGGCCCGATGGCCAGCGCGACAACGTGCTCTATGCCTATCTGTATCGTCAGGCGTTTTGGGATGATGTGGATTTTAGCGACCAGCGCCTGCTCTATACGCCGGTTATCTCTACCAAGCTCAAACGCTACATCACGGAATTGACGCCTCAGCAGCCGGATTCCATCCTGCAATCAGCCTACGACTTGATGGATCGTCTCGAGAAGTACCCGAACTACGACAAGGAGTATTACAAGTACTTCGCCAATTGGATTGTGCTTCAATACGATCCGAAGGAGTCGCATGTGATGGATTCGGAGAAGATTTTTGTTCGTATGATTCAGCGCTATTTCACTTACGACAAAGCTTTCTGGTCGGATTCTGTGGAAGTGTATGCACTACATCAGCGCGCCGAGGAAATGGCGGGCAGCCTGCTGGGTGAGAAAGGGCCCAATGTTACAGCTCCCGACCCTTCCGGAAAAATGCGTTCGCTCTACGACCTCAAAGCTCCTTACATCATCGTTTACATGTATAATCCCCAGTGTGAGCACTGCGCAGAGGAGTCGCCTAAGCTGGTAGAGTACTACCACAAACGTCATCCGGAAGTAGATGTTTTCGGCATTGCAATAGATACCGATCACCAGGAATGGGTGGACTACATCGCCAAAAACAAGATGCCCTGGGTAAACGTCTTCGACCCCACCAACCGGGCCATTTACGGCAAGTACTTTGTGGACATCACTCCCGAGATTTACGTCTTGAATCCCGAGCGCATCCTCATTGGCAAGAACCTGAAGACAGACCAGATAGACACCATCATTGAAAGGGATAAGAAAAAACGCAAATAAGCCCGAAGCGGAGAAGGTGCTCTGGTGGCGCCTTCCCCGCAACCTGCTTTTATTGGGTCTGGTCAGTTTGTTTACGGACATGGCCAGTCAAATGGTATTTCCCCTTTTGCCTTTGTATCTCACGATGGAGTTGGGTGCCGGCGGGCGCATCGTGGGGCTGGTGGAAGGTGCTGCCGAGGCCATGGCCTCCCTGCTCAAAGTGGTTTCGGGCATCTGGTCGGATCGCATGGCGCGGCGCAAACCTTTTATTTTCTTTGGTTATGGACTTTCCTCTCTGGCAAAGCCCCTCTTTGCTTTGGCTTCGACTTGGCCTTTGGTCTTGTTGATACGCATAACGGATCGGGTGGGAAAAGGCCTGCGCTCGGCTCCGCGGGATGCTCTGCTGGCGGAGTCGGTGCCGGAAGAAATCAAAGGCAAGGCCTTTGGTTTTCATCGCAGCATGGATGGGCTGGGCTCCATGTTGGGCGCTTTGATTGCTTTTTGGTTGCTACCGGTTTTGGGTTATCAAAAAATCTTTCTGTGGTCGGTTGTCCCGGCGCTTTTCGTTTTGCTGGCGATTTTGCCTTTGAGAGAGGTGAAGGCTCCGGCATCGGGCTTGAAGGCAGAAAAATCTTCTTCCCGCAGGCTTTTCCGGCTGCGGGATTTTGGCCTTTTGTCGCCCGTTTTGAAGCGCTTTATTCTGGCCGCTGCGGTTTTCTCTTTCGGACATTTTGGCTATGCCTTTTTGATGCTGAAGGCAGGTGCTGTGGGTGCTTCTGAGGAGCAGGCGGTTTTGTACTACATTTTGTTCTATTTGGTGTATTCGGTTTTTGGCACACCGGCGGGCATATTGTCCGATAAGTGGGGACGCAGGAAACTGTTGGCTGTGGGCTACGCCATGTTTGCTCTGATATCCTTCGGCTTGATTTTTGCTGCTACGCAGGAATGGGTTTTGGCGGGTTTCCTGCTCTATGGTTTGTTCTTTGCCCTGATAGATGGCGCACAGCGCGCCTATGTCTCCGATCTGGCACCGGAGCACTTGCAGGGCACAGCCCTCGGTATCTTCCACACAGCCACAGGACTGGCCGTCTTGCCCGGCACTTTCCTCGCCGGCCTGCTGTGGGATGGGCCGGGACCGGAGGCCACCTTTGTTTATGGAGCTGTGCTGGCAGTAGCTGCGTTCTTGCTTTTGCCCAAAGCTTCTTTGGAAAGATAACACCTCCACATTTTTCCTTACTTTTGCCCCGCTTTAGAACGAAGCCCTTTTTTAACGCCCCCAATACGAGATAGAAACAGATGGATTATTGCGAAAACATTCTCCAGACCATAGGCAACACGCCCCTGGTCAAACTCCATAAAATAGCCGCCGACATACCGGCCCTGGTGCTCATTAAGATGGAAACCTTCAATCCCGGGCATTCCATCAAAGACCGCATGGCGCTTAAGATGCTGGAAGTGGCCGAAGCCGAAGGCAAGATCAAGCCCGGCGGTACCATCATCGAATGTACCTCCGGCAATACGGGCATGGGGCTGGCGCTGGCCGCTACGGTGAAGGGGTACAAGTGTATTTTCACCACGACGGATAAGCAGTCTAAGGAGAAGATAGACATGTTGAGAGCGCTTGGGGCCGAGGTCATCGTTTGCCCCACGGCTGTGGCTGCTGATGACCCGAAATCTTACTACTCCGTCGCCCGCCGCCTGAGCGAAGAAATTCCCAATTCCTTTTGGTTCAACCAGTACGACAACCTCGCCAATCGCCAGGCTCACTACGAGAGCACCGGCCCCGAGATATGGCGACAAACCGAAGGCAAAATCACCCACCTCGTCGTCGGCGTGGGAACGGGCGGCACCATCTCCGGCACGGGGCGTTACCTCAAGGAGCAGAATGCCGACATCAAGATCTGGGGCATAGACACCTACGGCTCCGTCTTCAAAAAATACCACGAGACCGGTGAGTTCGATGAAAGCGAAATCTATCCCTATATCACCGAAGGCATAGGCGAAGACATCATCCCCAAAAACGTGGATTTCGACATCATTGACCACTTTGAAAAAGTGACGGACAAAGACGGCGCCCTCATGGCCCGGCGCCTGGCCCGCGAAGAAGGCCTCATGCTGGGCTATTCCGCAGGCTCTGCCGTCGCAGGCCTGTTACAGATGAAAGACCAACTCCGGGAAGGCGATGTGGTGGTCGTCGTCATACACGATCACGGCAGCCGCTATGTCAATAAGCTCTACAACGACGAATGGATTAAAGCCCGGGGATGGGCAGAGTGAGTTCTCACTTCAAGTACCTGACTTCTACTACAAACTTATTATCTAATGCTCCAAACATTTTCACGACGGCAGGGGAGACCACTACAAGGGTAGAAGGATCGTATATCTTGGGGATGCGCCCCAGTACTTTGACATACACTTCCCGCTTGCTCATGGGGTTGTAAATGCTGATGATGGAGCCTTTGGGGGCTTTGTTGTGCAAGGCATAGAGGCCGCTGTCTTCTCCGGCGCCTCGCTGTCTGGGCCAATAAGCGGGGCCACGCTCAAAATGTACGGATTTGTTCAGGGCTTGTTGGTTGAATTGCCGTTCCAGTGCATAACTTTGGTCCCAGAGTGGGCCGCGATGGCGGTAGTGCAGGCTGTCGGGTATGCCCCGGATGCTCATCCAGCCGATGTGGATGGGCTGCCCGACTTCGATGTTGTAATCATACAGGGCGTTGCGCTGCATGATGGTGTCTATGGGCATCTGGAACAAACGCTTGGCGATGCCAAAGACCGTATCGCCTTTGCGCACCACATAGCAGACGGGCGCGTATTCATAGCGGGCCAGATCGGACCGCCAATAGCGGATGATGGCCCGGTTGGGGATGGGGATGAACACCTGTTCGCCCACCTGATAATTGCGATTTCTAAAACCCGGATTGTAGTCGTACAATTCCTTGAGTGAGATGCCGTAAAATTGTGCAATGGCATACAGGCTTTGCCCCGCCCGTATGCTGTGTATCAAAACTTTTTCTCCGCCGCGCAAGCTCAGAAAAATAGTATCTTGGGGCGTCAGAAAAACCGTGGGATGCGGCTCGTCTGTTTGAGCGTTGAGGAGCGTGGCTGTCAGGAAGGCAGACAGCAGGAGCAGGAACAGGAGTTTTCTCATGTACAGCGTATTTTGCGCGTGCAAAGTTATTACATTTTATGAAATCTCGGGCAAGCCGGAGGGCAAAACTGTTTTCCGCAGCCTGCAATGAAACGCATGGACCATCCGATTTACATCATCATTCCCGCGCGCTATGCTTCTTCCCGCTTCCCGGGCAAGTTGCTGGCCGATTTGCACGGCAAGCCCGTTTTGCAATGGGTCTATGAGTGCGCGGCCCGCACCTCTTCCGTGCAGGGCGTCTGGGTAGCTGCTGCCGACGAGCAGATTGCCGAAGCTGTGCGCGCTTTTGGCGGACGGGTTTTTCTCAGTCGCGAGGAGCATCAAAGCGGTACGGACCGCTGTGCCGAAGCAGCTCAGGCGCTGGGCTTGGAAGAGGGCATCATCATCAATCTTCAGGCCGATGAGCCTTTTGTGCGCTCACGGCAAATAGAACAGCTCGTGCAGGCGCTCCAGGGCGGTGCGCCCATCGCCACGCTTTGCTATCCTCTTGTAGAAACTCATCTCTTTCGCGACCCGAATTGCGTGAAAGTCGTCTGCGACCTGCAGGGCTATGCGCTTTATTTCAGTCGTGCTCCCATTCCGCACAGGCGGGAAGCCGCAGCGCAAACAACCCTCTCTTCCGCTCCGGCTGCCGGCAGCTCGCCCGCCATGCCCTGCAAACATCTGGGTATTTACGGATTTCGTCCGGGCGTTTTACCTCGTCTTGCCGCCCTGCCCCCCACGCCGCTTGAAGAGCTCGAAAAGTTAGAGCAACTGCGCTGGCTGCAACATGGCTTCCGCATTCAGGTGCTGCAATCGGAAACCGATTCCCTGGGCATAGACACCGAGGAGGATTTGCAGCGGGCGCGGGCAGGCTCAGCCTGATAGATGACTCGGGTTTCGGCCAATAGGTCGTGATAGAACGCGGGCTTCGGCGAACTCAGCCTGACAGATGACGCGGATGACGCGGGTTTTCGCGGATTTTTTTAGCCCGTTCAACTTGAGACTCATAGGGGATTAGTAAAAGCCCCGGAGGGGCGACACCTTGGTAGCCCGGGGCGCAAGCCCCGGGATTCATTTTTGCATAAGCGCCAACAAATACAACCGCAGAAGATAGCCCAGGGTGTAGGCCCCGGCCAACAGATAAATGGTGAGCCCGGCATCTCCAAAAAACCATTTGCCGCCGAGCAGTGCAGCGAGCACCAGCAGCAGTTGGAAGAGCTCCAGTTTGCTATAGAGACTCACCTGTTCGTACAGGTAAAACAGAGAGGAGAGGGGAGCGCTGATGAATTGCAAAAAGAAGGGTAGCGCAAAGGCTTGTGCATAATGCCCCGCCTGTTCCCAATCGGGCCCGAAGACGAAGGCAAAGAGCGGCGGAGCCAGCCAGGCAAAGAGCGCAAAAGGCAGAAAACCAATGGCAAAGAGCTTCTTGAAAGTGCGCCAAAAGATTCTCCGGCAATGACCTGTTTTGTGTATCTCCTCTGCAGCAGCCTGGCGAAAAACTTCTTCAAAAGAGCGCCCGATGACCTGTATGGGCCGGCGCGTTACCGCAGCCATCTGACCGTACCAGCCGGCAATGCCCGGCAGGAAAAACCAGTTGAGTAAAAGTGCGGGCAACTCTGATGAACCTTTGTTGAACAGACTGCCAATGACCATGTTGCGGGGGAAGTGCCTGTACCTGCGGGCTTGTTCTAT
>Ga0256832_1001138_pt1 | contig 17943 bp, 20 predicted proteins | sample 134614metaG_FD_190534 | JGI IMG/M metagenome (GOLD analysis project Ga0256832, IMG submission 190534) | Hydrothermal vent microbial communities from Lau Basin, Pacific Ocean - 134-614 | ecosystem: Environmental > Aquatic > Marine > Hydrothermal vents | place: Pacific Ocean: Lau Basin | collected...
CTTACCTTCATCTACGTCACCCACGACCAGGAAGAGGCGCTGGTGATGTCGGACCGCATCGCGGTGATGCGCGCCGGCCGCGTCGAGCAGCTCGGTCTGCCGGAGGCGCTGTACGAGCGCCCGGCCAACCGTTTCGTCGCCCAGTTCCTGGGGACCTCCAACCTCATCCCCGCCCACGCCGTGGACCGGCGCCAGGTGGAGACCCCGCTGGGGCCGCTACGCGTCGCCGAGGAGCTGGTGGCGGGGCGGCGGTACACCCTCTCGATTCGCCCGGAGAAGGTGCGGCTCAGCCGCCACGCCCAACCGGGGCCGAACCGCATCGAGGCGCGCGTCGACGACATCATCTACACCGGCGCCGAGAACCAGTACTTGCTCGACGCCGGAGGCTTCGAGCTGGTCGCCTACACCCTCAACTCGGACATCCAGGAACCCGGTTACGAAGAGTTCGACTACGACGAGCGCATCGCCGTCCACCTGCCCGAGGAGAACCTGGTCGTCATCCATGAATAAGCCGACCCGCTGGACGCGCCTCCTGCCCACCCTGGGGCCGGGCACGGTCTGGTTGCTCGTCTTCACCCTGGTGCCGACGCTGCTGATCTTCTACACCTCGTTTTTGCAGCGCGATCCCCACGGCTGGCTCAGCGGGCCGCTGACCCTCGAGAACTACCGTCGCTTCTTCGGCATCGGGCCGGACGGCATCGATCCGCTCTACCTGGAGATCCTGGGGCGCAGCCTGCTCCTGGGCTTGGTGACCACCGTGGCCACGGTGGTGATCGGCTACCCCTTCGCCTTCTTCATCGCCGGCAGCCCCCGGAAGAACCTGCTGCTGTTGCTGGTGGTGCTGCCCTTCTGGACCAACTTCCTCATCCGCGTCTACGCCTGGATCGTGATCTTCCAGCGCAAAGGGGTGCTCAACGCCCTGCTCGGACACTTCGGCCTCGACCCGGTACTGCTCTACCCCAGCTGGACCGCCGTCTACGTGGGGACGATCTACACCTACCTGCCCTTCCTGATCCTGCCGCTCTACGCCTCGGTGGAGAAGATCGACTGGACCCTGCTCGAAGCGGCCCACGACCTGGGGGCCGGCAGGCTCCGGGGCTTCTGGCACGCCGTCTTTCCCCAGACGCTGCCCGGTCTGATCGCGGGCGTCCTGCTCGTCTTCATCCCCGCGGTCGGCACCTTCGTCATCTCCGACCTGCTCGGCGCGGGCAAGGCGATCCTCGTGGGCAACGTAATCCAGCAGCAGTTCGGGGCCTCGCGCGATTGGGCCTTCGGCTCGGCCGCGGCCTTCGTGCTGATGGCCGTGGTGCTCACGGGGCTCTGGCTCTACGCCCGCTGGGCGGGGGAGCGCGGCATGGAGGAGCTGGTATGACCGGCCGCCGCTGGTTGACGCTGCACGGCGTCCTGGTCCTTCTCTTCCTCTACCTGCCGATCGCCGTCATCGTCGTGCTCTCGTTCAACGAGAGCAAGTACGGCGTCGCCTGGCACGGCTTCACCCTGAAGTGGTACCGGCAGCTGCTCGAGCACACCCGCATCCACCCCTACGTCTGGAACAGCCTGATCGTCGCCACGGTCTCGACCTTCCTCTCCACGGTGCTGGGCACGCTGCTCGCCCTGGGGCTCGCCCGCTACCGCTTCCCCTGGCGCGGCGGCCTGCTCTTCTTGCTCTACATCCCCGTCGTCATCCCCGACGTGGTCATGGGCGTCTCGCTGCTGCTCTTCTTCGCCTGGGTGCAGCGCGCCTTCGACGCCCTGCACCTGGGGCTGACCACGGTCATCCTCGGCCACGTCAGCTTCCAGATCGCCTACGTGACCCTCGTCGTCAAGAGCCGGCTCGCGGGCCTCGACCCCAGCCTGGACGAGGCCGCCGCCGACCTGGGCGCGGCCGGATGGACCCGCTTCTGGAAGGTCACCTTCCCACTGATCGCCCCCGGCATCGCGGCGGCGGCGCTGCTGGCCTTCACCCTCAGCCTCGACGACTTCGTGATCACCTTCTTCACCGCGGGGCCCGGGGCGACGACGCTGCCGATCTACATCTTCTCCAGCGTCAAGCGCGGGGTCACCCCCGAAATCCACGCGCTCTCGACGCTCATGATCTTGGTCACCACGCTGGCCCTCATCGCGGTCCAGCGGGTACAGGCAAGGAGGTGAGGATGAAAAGGCTCATCGCAGGACTGGGAACGTTGCTGTTGCTCGTGGGTATGGCCAAGGGGGAGCTGAGGATCTTCAACTGGTCCGACTACATCCCCGAAGAGGTGCTGGTCGAGTTCGAGAAGCGCTACGACGTACGGATCATCTACGACACCTTCGAAGCGCCCGAGGCCATGATGGCCAAGCTGCAGGCCGGCGGGGCCCGCGAGTACGACCTCGTCGTTCCCCCCGACTACTACGTGGCCGAGATGGCGCGCGCGGGGCTGATCCAGCCGCTCGACCACGGCCGCATCCCCAACCTGAAGAACCTGTATCCCGAGTTCCAGAACCCCGACTACGACCCGGGCAACCGCTACTCGGTCCCCTACCAGTGGGGCACGACGGGCATCGCCTACCGCGCCAGCGAGGTGGAGGGCGCGGTCGACTCCTGGGGGGTCTTCTTCGACCCCGCGCAGTACCAGGGCCCCTTCCTGCTGCTCGACGAGATGCGCGAGACGATCGGGGCGGCGCTCAAGTACCTGGGTTACTCGCTCAACGACACCGACCCCGCCCACCTGGAGGAGGCCAAGCAGCTGCTCATCGACGCCAAGCGCCGCGGCCTGGGCTTCGCCGGCAGCGTGGAGGGCCGCAGCCGGCTGCTGGCGGGGGACGCCGTCGTGGTGCACAACTACTCCGGCGACATCTTCCAGATCCAGGAGGAGGACGACGACATCGTCTACGTCATCCCCAAGGAGGGGGGGACGATCTGGATGGACGCGGTGGCCATGCCCGCGGGAGCGCCCCATCCGGACCTCGCCTACGCCTTCTTGAACTTCATCCTGGAACCCGAGATCGCCGCGGCCATCTCGAACTACAACTACTACGCCTCGCCGGTGCAGGCGGCGGAGCCCTACCTCGACCCCGAGCTGCTCAGCGACCCCGCCGTCTACCCCCCGCCCGAGGTGCGCGCCAAGCTCGAGTTCATCCGCGACGCCGGGGCGGCGCTCCCCCTCTTCGACCGGATCTGGACCGAGGTGAAGGCCCGGTAGCTGCGGACCGCCGCGCGGGCCGCGGGCTGATATAATCCGCCTGGAGGTGCACAAATGCGCAAATTCGTGACCGTGCTGATCACCCTGCTGGCGCTCGCCCCGCTGGCGCTGGCCGACGGCGCCGCCGACTACGGCAAGTTCTGCGCCAGCTGCCACGGCGCCACCGGACAGGGCACCCCGGGGGTCTTCCCGCCCCTGGCCGAATGGGCCGGCCACTTTGCCCAGAACGACGAGGGCCGCGCCTACCTGGTTCACGTGATCGTCTTCGGACTCCAGGGGCAGATCAGCGCCCAGGGCAAGACCTACAGCGGCTTCATGCCCCCCTTCGCCCAGCTCTCCAACGATCAGGTCGCCGCGATCCTGAACTACCTGCTGAGCGAGTGGAACAAGGACCTGCTGCCCAAAGACTTCCAGCCCCTGACCGCCGACGAGGTGGCCCAGCTGCGCGCCAAGGCCCTTACCCCCGCCGACGTCTTCAAGGCCCGCCAGGCCCTGGTGCAGTCGCTGGGGATCAAGTAACCCCGCCTTTTTCCGCCGCCCCCGCATCCCGGGGGCGGCTTTTCTTTGTAGGATGGGCGTGATGCGACGCCTCCTGGTCGTCTTCCTGCTGCTGGGCCTGGCCCAGGCGCAACCGCTGAGGATTGCGGCGGCGGCCAACCTGAGCCCGGTGCTGCCCGAGCTGGTGGCCGCCTACGAAGCCGCGCACCCCGACGTTCAGCTCGGAGTCTCCTACGGCGCCTCGGGCCAGCTCGTCGAACAGATCCGCCGCGGCGCGCCCTTCCAGGTCTTCCTCTCGGCCAGCCCCGACTACCTGCGGCACCTCGCCGACGCCGGGGTGCGGATCTACACCGAGACGCCGTTCGCCCGGAGCCCCCTCGTCCTCTACGTGCCCTCGCGCCTGGGCGTCACCCCCACCGGCTTCGACGTTCTTGCGGATCCGCGCGTTCGCCGCGTCGCCGTGGCCAACCCCGCCTACGCCCCCTTCGGCAAGGCGGCGTTGACCGCCCTGAAACGGGCGGGCTGGTACGCGCGCGTCGAGGACAAGCTGATCTACGCCGCCAACGTCTCGCAGGCCGCGCAGATGACGGTTCAGGGGGCCGACGCCGGCTTCCTCGCCCTGGCCTCGGCGCTGCTCCCCGCGTTGCGGGAGCGGGGGGCCTACTGGCAGGTGCCCCAGGACCTCTACCCGCCGCTGCTCCAGGTCGCCGCGCAGCTCGACCCCCGCCCCGAGGCGCAGCGCTTCGTCGCCTTCCTGGGCAGCGAAGAAGCCCGCGCCATCCTGGCGCGCCACGGGTACGCGACGCCATGACCGAGGCCTTCCTGCTCTCGTTCAAGCTGGCCGCCCTCACCTCGCTCACCCTGCTCGTCCTGGGCGTCCCGCTGGCCTACGCGCTGGTCTTCAAGCGCGTGCCCGCCCGCGCCCTGGTCGAGGCCGTCTTCCTGATGCCCCTGACCCTGCCGCCCACCGTGCTGGGGTACTACCTGCTGATCCTGCTCGCCCCCGAGGGCTTTCTCGGCCGCCTCGGCCTCGACTGGGCCTTCCGCTTCGAGGGCATCTGGCTGGCCTCGGTGATCTTCAGTCTGCCGTTCGCGCTCACCGCCTACCGGGAGGCGTTCCAGGCCGTCGAACCCGAGGTGCTGGAGGTCTCGCGCACCCTCGGTCTGGGCACCTTCCGCCGCTGGCGGCGGGTCATCCTTCCCTGGATCTGGCCGGGGCTGCTCTCCGGGACGCTGCTCGCCTTCGCGCACACCCTGGGCGAGTTCGGGGTGGTGCTCATGGTCGGCGGCAACCTGCCGGGCGAGACGCGCGTGGCCAGCATCTATATCTTCGACCTCGTCCAGGCCCTCGAGTTCCAGCAGGCGGCGCGGGCGGCGCTCGTCTTCGTCGTCCTTTCCTTCGTCATGGTGCTGGCCGTACGCACACTGGAGGTCAGGTGGAGATCGATTACCGGCTCGAGCGCCCGCTGAACCTGCACGCCCGCCTGCGCGTCGAGGGGCTGACGGCGCTCTTGGGCGAGTCGGGGTCCGGGAAGACGAGCCTGCTGCGCGCCCTGGCCGGCCTGATCCGGGCCCGCGGCGAGCCCTTCGGAGGGCTGCGCCCCGAACAGCGGCGCGTCGGCTACCTGCCGCAGGGGTACGCGCTGGTGCCCCACATGACCGCGCTGGAGAACGTGGCCCTGCCGCTGCGGGGGCCGGGAGCCGAGCGCGTCGCGCGGCGCTGGCTCGAGCGCGTGGAGCTCGCGCACCTGGCCGGCCGCCGCCCCCACGAGCTGTCCGGCGGCGAGCGCCAGCGCGTCGCCCTCGCCCGGGCGCTGGCGCTGGAGCCGCGGCTGCTGCTGCTGGACGAGCCGACGAGCGCTCTGGACGCCGCCACCCGCGAGACGACGATCGACCTCATCGACCGGATCGTGGCCGAGGTCGGGCTGCCCACCCTGCTCGTCACCCACGACCGCTACGTCGCCGGCCGCAGCCGCTCCCTGGCCGTGCTGGAGCACGGCGCCGTACGCCAGCAGGGCCCGCCCGACGAGGTCTTCGCCCGACCCGCGACCCTGGGAATCGCCCGCCTCGTGGGGTTCGCCAACGTCTTTGCCGGGAAGGTGGCCGGGCGCGAAGGGGACGGGGTCTGGATCGAAACGCGGGGGCTGCGCATCTTCGCCCCCACCGAAGCGCCGCCGCCGGTGGGGCGGGAGGTGCACTGGGGGATCCGTCCCGAAGAGGTGATGATCGTGCGCCCCGACCGGCCGCTCAGCTCACCGCTGGCCCGCAACCGGCTCGAGGTGGTCGTCCGCCGCCTGGTGAAGAAGGGCCTCGCCTACGCGGTGCGCGTCGAGGGCGCGCTCGCCCTGGAGGTGCTCCTCCCCCGCCACGTACAAGACCGCCTCCGCTTGAGCGAAGGCGATCGCATCGAGGTGGCCCTCAAGCCCACCTACGTTCACTTGTTTTCTTCGGAAGGCTTCTCTTCCTGATCCTCCTTGAGCCCCTTCTTGAACTCGCTGGCCGAGCGGCCCAGACCGCGGGCCAGTTCGGGGAGTTTTCGCGCCCCGAAGAGCAGCACGATGATCAAGAGGATCAAAATGATTTCTACCGGTCCCAGGTTCATCTCTCCTCCTTTAGCGGCGGCGCAGGTAACGCAACCCCGTCCACAGCAGCACGGCCGCAAAGATCCACCTCAGTATACCTTCGGGGATGCCCAGGGCCACCTGCCCCCCCGAGAACGCCCCCAGCACGATGCCGAAGAGCAGCCCGGGGGCGATCCTGCGGTCGATGTGCCCCATGCGTCCGTGGGTGTAGGCGCCGATCAACGAGGGCAGGATCATGGCCATCAGCGCCGTCCCCTGCGCGAGCTGCTGCGGCTCGCCGGCGCCCAGGACCAGCGCAGGGACCATCACCGTTCCCCCGCCGATGCCGAGCAGTCCGGAGAGGAAGCCCGCCAGTCCGCCGGCGCCGAGCAGCACGACCCAGCTGAGCGCGCCGGCGCCGCCGGCCGCGACGTGCGGCAGCTGCTTTTTGAAGGGCAGCAGGAAGGCGGTCAGGATCAGGAAACTGCCGAAGATGCGGCGCAGGCTGCGGGCGTCGAGCTTCTGGGTGTAGCGTGCGCCCAGCCGGGCCGTCATCATCGCGGTGACGGTCAGCAGGGCGGCGGCCAGGTAGTCGACGCTGCCCCCCAGCGCGTAGCTGACGCCGCCGACGAGGGCGGTGCCCGCGACCGCCATGAGGCTGGTGCCGTGGGCGCGGTGCTGGTCGAGCCGGGCCCAGCTCACCAGCAGGGGAACCATGATCACCCCTCCGCCCAGCCCCACGAGCGCCCCGAAGCCGCCCGCCAGGAAGCCAATCAGAAAACCAATCACGCCCCCTACTCTACCGCTAGCCGGGGCGCGCACCCAACCTACGCGGGTTCGTACCGGTCGCGGTAGACGAGCTGGGCGAGGCCGAGAGCCAGGTAGGTGGTGAGCAGGCTGGTCCCGCCGTAGCTCATCAGGGGCAGGGTGATGCCCGTCACCGGCGCGACGCCCAGGGTGACGCCCACGTTCACCAAGAGCTGGAAGGCCAGCAGGCTCATCACCCCGGCGATCACCAGGCGGTCGCCGTCGTGGAGCACCTCCACGGCCATCACCCCCAGGCGGTAGAGCAGCGCCGCGTAGCCGAGCAGCACCGCCAGCGCGCCGACGAGCCCCATCTCCTCGGCCAGGACCGAGAAGATGAAGTCGGTATGGCGCTCGGGAACGAAGCCCAGCTGCGCCTGGGTCCCCTGACCGTACCCCTTGCCGGCGACCCCGCCGGAGCCGATCGCGATCATCGACTGGATCACCTGAAAGCCGGCCCCCAGAGGATCGCTCGCGGGGTTCAGCAGCACCAGGATGCGCTCCTGCTGGTGCGGCTTGAGGTTGGGCCAGACGACCGTCGGCACCAGCACCGCCGCCAGCAGCACGGCGACGGCGAGGTGGCGCCAGGGCAGCCCGCGGACGAAGAAGATGCCGAAGACGATGGCCGCCAGCACGAGCGCGCCGCCCAGGTCGGGCTCCACCAGGGTGAGCGCGACCGGGGGCAGGGCCAGGGCGAGGGGGAGCAGGTAGTCGCGCCAGCGCTCGAGGGCGCGGCCGTGCAGGAAGCGGGCGAGCGCCAGGATCAGCGCCAGCTTGGCGAGCTCCGAGGGCTGCAGCCGCAAGGGGCCCAGCACGAACCAGGAGCGCGCCCCGTTCACCTCGCGACCGAAGAAGAGCACGGCGACGAGCAGCAGCAGGCTGAGGCCGTAGGCGACGTAGCTCAGGCGGTAGACCGTCGCCTTGCGGAAGAGCTGCAACAGCGCCGCGGCCACGAGGGCCACCGCCGCGAAGAGCAGCTGCAGCTTCCACAGCCGCGGGTTGGGCGCGGCGCTGGCGAGCACGAAGAGGCCGGCGACGTTGAGGCCGAGCGTCAGCAGGGCCAGGGGCCAGTCGTAGAGGGTGAGGTCGAGCCTGCGGATCATGAACGAACCGGGATGTCGGCGATCAGGACCATGCGCTCACCGCGCTGTTCGAACTCGATCTCCATCTCGCGGTCCTCGGTGGGAAAGTACTTCTGCAAGACCTTGAGCAGATCCCGCTTCAAGGCCTCGACCTGCCCGGGGGGCAGCTTGGCGCGGTCGTAGGCGAGCACCAGCTGCAGCCGCTCCTTGGCCTTCTGCTTGCTCTTCTTGCGGCGCCACCAGAACATCAACGGCCTCCAAAGATGCGGCGGACCGTCTGCCACAACCCCGACGCCTCGTCGAGGCTGGGAAACGGCACCTCCTCGCCGCGGATGCGGCGGGCGATGTTGCGGAACTCCTCGCCGGCCGCCGAGCGTTCCTTGCGCAGCGCCACCGGCTCGCCGATGTTGGTGGAGACGAGGATGCCCTCGTCCTCGGGGACGATGCCGATCAGTCCCAGGCCCAGGATCTCGACGATGTCGTCGACCGAGAGCATGTCGCCGCGCTTGACCATCTTGGGGCGGATGCGGTTCACGATCAGCCGGTTCTCGGCTACCTCGCCGGCCTCGAGCAGCCCCACGATGCGGTCGGCGTCGCGCACCGAGCTGACCTCGGGGTTGACCACGACGAGCGCACCCTCCGCCGGAGCCGCCGCGGTCTGGAAGCCGCGCTCGATGCCGGCCGGGGAGTCGATGAGCACGCGGTCGAAGCCCTCGTCCTCGATCAGGTGCTTCACCACCGCGCGGAAGATCTTGGGGTCCAGGGCCTCCTTGTCGCGCGTCTGCGAGGCCGGGAGCAGGTAGAGGTTCTCCACCCGCTTGTCGCGGATCAGCGCCTGGCGCATCTTGCAACGGCCCTCGAGCACGTCGATCAGGTCGAAGACGACGCGCCCCTCCAGCCCCATCACCACGTCGAGGTTGCGCAACCCGACGTCGACGTCGATCACGGCCACCTTCTCGCCCTCGCGCGCCAGCGCCGCGCCCACGTTGGCCGTGGTGGTGGTCTTGCCGACGCCTCCCTTCCCCGATGTCACGACGATCGCTTTAGCTTGCAACGCGCCCTCCTCCTTCATTCCATCCAAGTATAGCCGTCCGTTTTGAGGAGGTAAGGAGAATTCCGGGGATACGTCCCGGTTGCGGGCGCTAGACTGGAGGCATGAAAACCCTTCAACGTCCCGAGGTGCACACCCCGCTGCCCGGTCCCAAGGCCAAGGAAGTCCTCGCGCGCGACGAACGCGTCCTCTCGACCTCGTACGTCCGGCCCTACCCCTTCGTACCCGAGGCCGGCGAGGGCGTCTGGATACGCGACGTGGACGGCAACGTCTTCCTCGATCTGATGGCGGGCATCGCGGTGAACACCACCGGCTACGCCCACCCCCGGGTGGTCGAGGCGGTGCGTGAGCAGGCGGCGCGGTTCAGCCACGTCTGCTTCTCGGACTTCTCCTCGGAGCCGCAGGTGAGCCTGGCCGAACGGCTCGACCGGCTGGCGGGCGGAGGCTTCCGGGTCTACTTCGGCAACTCCGGCACCGAGGGCGTGGAGGCGGCCGTCAAGGTGGTGCGCTACCACACCCGCCGTCCCTACATCCTCGCCTTCACCGGCGCCTTCCACGGGCGCACCCTGGGCTCGCTCGCCCTTACCTCCTCGAACAGCAAGTACCGCAAGGGCTTCGCGCCGCTCCTGCCGGGCGTGGTGCACGTCCCCTACCCCCACCCCTACCGCCCGCCCTTCGGCGCCAAACCCGAGGACGCCGGACAGGTAGTGCTCGACTACATCGCGCACCTTTTCAAGACCAAGCTCCCGCCCGACGAGGTGGGTGCGATCTTCTTCGAGCCCATCCAGGGCGAGGGCGGCTACGTCGTGCCGCCGCAGGGGTTCCTGCCCGCGCTGCAGGAGCTGGCCCGCCGCCACGGCATCCTGCTGGTGGCCGACGAGGTGCAGACCGGCAGCGGGCGCACCGGCCGCTTCCTCGCCTCGGCGTACGAGGGGCTGGACCCCGACATCGTCATCCTCGCCAAGGGCCTGGCCTCGGGCTACCCCATCTCGGCGGTGCTCTTCAAGGAGGAGCTCTCGAGCTGGCCCCCGGGCGCCCACGGCTCCACCTTCGGGGGCAACCCCGTCGCCGCCGCGGCGGCGACGGCGACGCTCGACCTGCTCGAGGAGGGGCTGATGCAGAACGCCTACGAGGTCGGCGCCTTCCTGCGCGAGGAGCTGGCCAAGCTCCAGGACGACTTCCCGCGGCTGGGCGACGTGCGCGGCCGCGGCCTGATGATCGGGCTCGACTTCGTGAAGGACCCCGGGACGCGCGAGGAGGACCCCGAGCTGCGCGACCGCGTGGCCGAGGCCGCCTTCGCCAAGGGCCTGCTCACCCTGCCGGCCGGCCCCTCGACGCTGCGGCTCTCGCCCCCGCTGGTGCTGAGCCGCGCGGAGGCGGCGCTGGCCGTGGAGCTGCTGGGCGAGGTGCTGCGCGAACTGGCCTAGCGCCCGCACGAAAACGAGGGCCCGCGTCCGCGGGCCCTCTTCCCACCGCCGGTGGTTCAGTTGGCGGGGGCGTCGGGAACGGCCCGGAAACCCGGAGGTATGGTGAGCCGCCGCAGGTTCAGCTTCCAGCGGCCGCGCTCGTCGCGGGTCACCGGCGGCCACCAGACCGCGCTGGCGCGGCCGGCGATGTTGGGGTCGGGGATGGGGCCGAAGACGCGCGAGTCCTCGGAGCCGCCCAGGGTGCGGTTGTCGCCCATCACGAAGTAGTAGCCGGGCGCCAGCCGCAGCGTGCCCACGTACTCGACGGGGCGGGCGCGGCTGGCCAGTTTGACCTCCTCGGGCACCGGCTCGAGCATGGCCAGGGCGTCGTTCAGGTAGGCCGGCAGGTTGTCGACGCGGTAGCCCTGGAAGCCCACGACCTTGCCGTCGATCACCAGCACGCGGGGAAAGCTGTCGGGGTAGGGCTGGATCTTGTCGGTGATGAACGACTCGTCCACGTAGACGCCGTTGACGACGAGCCGTCCCTCCTCGACCCGCACCGTGTCGCCCGGACGCGCCACCAGCCGCTTGATGAAGTAGGGACGGTACTGGAAGCCCAGGATCGGGAACGCGGCCACCGAGTTCGGGGCCCCCGGCGGCGGCTTGACGATCACGATCTCGCCGCGGTGCCAGGCCCGCAACCCGAAGCGCTCGAGCCACATCTCGTACTTGGGCACGAGCACCCGTTCCCCGTGCTGCAGGGTGGGCACCATGCTGCGGCCGTAGACCTGGACCGTGGTGAAGAAGAAGGTGGTGATGACGAAGGCCACCAGCAGGGCCTCCCCCACCTGGCGGAACCACTCGTCCCAAAGGTAACGCAGGAATTCACGAACGTTCATGGATCACCTCGTCGAGAACACGCTTCGCCGCTTCGTACCCCCGCGGCCAAATCTCCTCCAGCTTACCGAAATGCTCGAGCCCGATGCCCCGCAGATCGGGCCGCACGTAGGCGTCGGGCGGGTTCATGGCCAGCCGCGCCTGGGTGAGCCGCGCCTGCATCAGGTCCACCGCGCGCCGCCCGAGCTCGAGCAGGCCCGTGGGCGGATCCTGCTCGTGGTCGGGGTCGTAGGTCACGTCGACGGCCAGGATCCACTCCGAGCCCAGAAAGCGCGCGGCGTCGACCGGCAGGTTGTCGAGGACGCCGCCGTCGATCAGCTGCAGGCCGTCGCGCTCGACGGCCGAGAAGAGGCCGGGGTAGGCGGCGGAGGCGAGGACCGCGCTGGGCAGGTCGCCGCGGTGCAGGTAGACGCTGCGCCCGCGGACCGCGTCGGTGGCCACGGCCGCGAAGGGGCGCTCGAGCCCCTCGAAGTCGCGCGGCAGGTAGCGCCCGAGGAAGTCGCGCAGCTTGCCCGCGGAAAGCAGCCCGCCGCCGGGGCGGAAGTTGATGAGGCGCAGCCAGCTGGTCTTGCGGGCCAGCTCCAGGATCTCGTCGGCGGGCATCCCGCTGGCCCAGAGGCTGCCGATGATCGCGCCCATGCTGGTGCCGGCCACCGCGGCCACCGGCAGGCCCGACTCCTCGACCGCCTTGAGCGCGCCGATGTGGGCGAAGCCGCGGGCGGCGCCCCCCGCCAGGGCGATCCCCCGCTGCAACGTCCGGCCTTCCTGGAATTCGGGGCGGTTCACGGCTCGCACGCACCCACTCTACCGCCGCCGGCGTGAACCGGGTGAGGCCCTTTCGGGCACGTTATAGTTGGGTTGTGGGTATCCCTGGACGGGTGCTGTTGGGCGAGTACCGGGTCGTCCGCCCCATCGCGCGCGGCGCGGTGGCGACGGTCTACCTGGCGTTCGACCGGCAGGGCCGCCCGTTCGCCGTCAAGGTCTTCCCCGAGGGGTACGAAGCGCGCGCCGACCGCGAGTGGCAGGTGGGGCGCGCCCTGGAGCACCCCAACGTCAACCCGGTGCTGCAGCGCCTCGACATCGAGGCCCACCCCGCGGTCCTCCTCGCCTACGCGCCCGGCCGCCGCCTCTCGGAAGAGCCGCCGGCGCCGGGCGAGTTCCTGGCCGTCTTCCGGCAGCTGCTCGCGGCGCTCGGGCACATGCACGAGCGCGGCTACGTCCACCGCGACGTCAAGCCCGAGAACGTCATCGTCGACGCCCGGGGGCAAGCCCGGCTGATCGACTTCGACCTCTCCGGCCCCAAGCGCGAGGCCACCCAGCGGCTGCGGCTGGGCACGATCGCCTACATCGCCCCCGAGCAGGTGCGCGGCGAGAACGTGACCCCGGCGACCGACGTCTACGCCGCCGGGGTGATCCTCTACTGGGGGCTGACGGGGGAGCTGCCCTACGTGGGCACCCCCCAGGTGGTGATGGAAAGCCACCTCCACGCCCCGCTGCCCGCGGCCGCCGGGCTCGAGCCCGACACCCAGCTGGGCGCCGTCCTGGGGAGGATGGTCGCCAAGGACCCCCAGGCCCGCTTCCGCGACGCCGGGGCGGTGCTCGAGGCGCTGGACGCGATCCGCTGATCCCAAGCGCAAGCGCCGCCGGCTGGGGCCGGCGGCGCTTTTTCGTACCGGATCAGCGCTGATCGATGGGCACGTACTTGCGGTCGAGCTCGCCCACGAACTTGGCCTTGGGGCGGAGCAGGCGGTTGTCCATGCGCGCGTACTCGAGGATGTGGGCGGTCCAGCCCGAGATCCGCGCCACCGCGAAGACGGGGGTGAAGAACTCGGTGGGGATCCCCAGGTCGGAGTAGACGACGCCCGAGTAGAAGTCGACGTTGGGGTAGATGCCGCGCGGGTTGAGCACCTTGCCCGCCTCTTCCTCGACGATGGTGAGGATTTCGTACTCGGTGGACTTGCCGTGGGCCTTGGCCACGATCTCGGCGTACTTCTTGAGGATGACGGCGCGCGGGTCGAGCGCCTTGTAGACGCGGTGACCCATGCCCATGATGCGCTCCTTGTTGGCCAGCTTGCCCTGGACCCAGCCGCGGGCGGCCTCGGGCTTGCCGATCTCCTGCACCATCTTCATGACCTGCTCGTTGGCGCCGCCGTGGCGCGGGCCCTTGAGGGCGCCCACCGCCGCCACGATGGAGGAGTAGATGTCCGAGGCGGTCGAGTGCACGGCCAGGGCGGTGAAGGTGGAGGCGTTCATGCCGTGCTCGGCGTGCAGGATCAGCGCCACGTCGAGCAGCTTTTCCTGCTCGGGGCTGGGGCGCTTGCCGTTGAGCATGTAGTAGAAGTTCGCCGCGTGGGAGAGCTCGGGGTCGGGCTCGATGGGCATGTGCCCCTCACGCAGGCGCTTGATGGCGGCGGTGACGGTGGCGAACTTGGAGATCAGGCTGACGCTCTTCTCGTAGAGGCTGTCGAAGGAGGTGTCCTCCTCGGTGGGGTCGAAGAGGCCGAGCTCGCTGATGGCGGTGCGCAGCGAGGCCATGGGATGGGCCGTGCGCGGGTAGTCGGCGAACGAGGCCACCTTCTCGACCGCGATGCTGCGGTTCTTGACCAGTTTCTCCTTGAAGACCGCCAGCTCGTCGGCCGTGGGTAGTCGCTTGTGCAGCAGCAGGTAGGAGACCTCCTCGAAGCTGCTGTGCTCCGCGAGCTCCTGGATGGGGTAGCCCAGGTAGTAGAGCCTACCGTTCTGGCCGTCGATGAACGAGAGCTCGGTCTCGGTGAAAACGACGCCTTCCAATCCCCGTGCGATTTCAGCCTCTGCCATTTTGACTCCTTTCCGAGCCTGCCGCGCAGGCCCTGCCATGGCTGTTCTTCCCAAGTCTAGCACCGCCCGCAGACGGGTAAGAGGAACAACGTCCCCATCCGCATCCTTAGGGCATGCTACCGGGAAACGTTACAAAACGCCTCGTAGTCGATCAGGCCCTTCTGCGTGGGGTGGTCGCCGCAGACCGGGCAGTTCGGGTCGCGTTCGGCCTTGAGCTCGCGGAATTCAGCCTCGAGTCCGTCGTAGAGGAGCAACCGGCCCGAAAGCGGGCGGCCGATCCCCAGCAGCAGCTTGAGCACCTCGGTGGCCATCAGGCTGCCGATCACCCCGGGCAGCACCCCGAAGACGCCCGCCTGGGCGCAGCTGGGCACGCTGCCCGGCTTGGGAGGCTTGGGAAAGAGGCAGCGGTAGCAGGGGCCGCCCTGGTGGTGGAAGACCGCGACCTGCCCCTCGAAACGGTGGATCGCCCCGTAGACCAGGGGCTTGTCGGCGAAGACGGCGGCGTCGCTTACCAGGTAGCGGGTGGGGAAGTTGTCGCTGGCGTCGACGACGAGGTCGTAGTCGGCGAAGAGCGCGAGCGCGTTTTCCGAGGTGAGGCGTTGCGGGTGAACCTCCACGGTGACGTGGGGGTTGAGCTGGGCGAGCCGTTCGGCGGCGACCTCGGCCTTGGGCCGCCCCACGTCGGGGGTGGTGTAGAGCACCTGGCGCTGCAGGTTGCTGAGGTCGACGACGTCGTCCTCGACGATGCCGATCCGCCCCACGCCCGCCGCCGCGAGGTACATGAGCAAGGGCGAACCCAGCCCCCCGGCGCCCACGACCAGCACCGAGGCGGCCTTCAGGCGCGCCTGCCCCTCGGGACCCACCTCCGGCAGGATCATGTGCCGGGCGTAGCGATCGAGTTCTTCACGGCTCCACACGGATCTCCACCTCTTCTCCTTCGGGCAGGAGGTAGGCGCGGGCGCGCCCCTCCGGCAGCCCCAGGATAACGTAGGGCACGCGCCAGCTGGCCTCAGCACGGTCGCGCTGGCTGGGCCGCGGCGGACCCGCCGGGTGGCTGTGGTAGATCGCCAGCACCTCGAGCCCCTCGGTGTCGGCGCGGCGGAGCGCCTGGAGCAGCTCGCCCGGCTCGGCGAAGTAGTGCACCAGCGGATGCGGGCTCGCGTTGGCCAGCGGCCAGGCCGCCTCGGCGCACCCCCGCCGCCCCACGAGCAGGCCGACGGCCTCTTCCGGCGCGCGGGCGCGGGCGTCGTCCCACATCGCCCGCCAGGCCCCCTTGCGCACGCACAGCCGCATGCCCCCAGCCTACCAGCGGGGACGTTTGGCCGAAGAAAACCCCGCTCGCACGCGTCGTATACTTGGTGCACGTAGGGAGGCAACGAAAGGAGGACGAACGTGATCCGTACCATCGCCTTCGCCGGACACTCCGGCAGCGGAAAAACGACCCTGGGCGAGGCGCTCCTCTACCTCACCGGGGCCAAGGAGCGGAGGGGGAGCGTGTCCGAGGGCACCACGACCTCGGACTACACCCCAGAGGAAAAGGCCCACGGCATCAGCGTACGCACGGCGGTGTTGCCCCTGGACTGGAAGGGGCACAAGTTTTTCGTGCTCGACACCCCCGGCTACCTCGACTTCATCGCCAGCATCCGCGGGGCGCTGACCGCGGCCGACGCCGCGGTGGTCACCGTGAGCGCGCCCGACGGCGTGCAGATCGGGACCGAGCGCGCCTGGACGGTGGCCGAGCGGCTGGAGCTGCCGCGCATGATCGTGGTGACCAAGCTCGACAAGGGGGGCGACTTCTACCCGCTGCTCGAGGACCTGCGCTCGACGCTGGGCAGCATCGTCCCGGTGCACCTGCCCTGGATGGAGGGGTCGAACTGGGTGGGCCTGCTCGACGTGTTGCGCAACAAGGCGTTGCGCTACGACGGCGAGAAGTACGAAGAGGTCGAGGTTCCGTCCGAGCTGGCGGAGCAGGTGGGGACGTACCGCGAGCAGGCGATCGAGGCCATCGTGGAGACGGACGAGAACCTGCTCGAGCAGTACCTGGAGGAAGGCGAGGAACCCGCCCCCGAACAGGTGGCCAAGGCCTTTCACGAGGCCGTGCGCCAGGGGCTCGTCTACCCGGTCGCCATCGCCTCGGGCGAGACGCTGATCGGGGTGGAGCCGCTGCTCGACATCTTCCTGCAGGCCCTCCCCTCCCCCACCGAGCGCTGGGGCGAGGGGCCGCCGCTGGGCAAGGTCTTCAAGGTCCAGGTCGAACCCTTCGTGGGCAAGGTCGCCTACATCCGCCTCTACCGCGGCGAGCTGAAGCCCGGCGACGTGCTGCAGTCGGAGAAGGGACCGGTCAAGTTCAACAAGCTCTACGTTCCCCGGGGCAACGAGCTGCTCGAGGTGGACAGGGCCGAGGCCGGCTACATCCTGGCCCTGCCCAAGGCCGACCAGCTGCACCGCACCATGGCGCTGTGGGCCGAGGAGCCCGAAGAGGTGCCGATGACCAAGCTGCCCGAGCCCACCACCTTCATGGCCATCGTGCCCAAGGGCAAGGGCGACGAGGCCAAGCTGGGCGAGGCGGTGAACAAGCTGCTCGAGGAGGACCCCAGCCTGCGGCTCGAACGCAACGAGGAGACCGGGGAGATGCTGCTTTGGGGCATGGGCGACATGCACCTCGAGGTGGCGCGGGAGCGGCTGCACGACTACGGCGTCGAGGTCGAGCTGAAGCTGCCCAAGATCCCCTACCGCGAGACGATCCGCCGCAAGGCCGAGGGTCAGGGCAAGCACAAGAAGCAGACCGGCGGCCACGGCCAGTACGGCGACGTCTGGCTGCGGCTCGAGCCCGCCGAGGACTACGAGTTCGTCTGGGAGATTACCGGCGGCGTCATCCCCACCAAGTACAAGGAGGCCGTGGAAAAGGGCATCAAGGAGGCCGCCAAGAAGGGCGTGCTCGCCGGCTATCCGGTGATCGGCTTCCGCGCCGCGGTCTACGACGGCTCCCACCACTCGGTGGACTCGTCCGACCTCTCCTTCCAGATCGCCGCCTCGCTGGCCTTCAAGAAGGTGGCCGAGGCCGCGGGCCCGACCCTGCTCGAGCCCATCTACAAGCTCAAGATCATCGTCCCCCAGGACAAGATGGGCGACATCCTCTCCGACCTCCAGGGCCGCCGCGGCCGGGTGCTGGGCTCCGACATGGACGGCGCCCTCGCGGTCATCCACGCCGAGGCGCCGCTGGGCGAGATCCTGGAGTACAGCCGGGTGCTGCGCAGCCTCACCGCCGGCCAGGGGGCCTACAACCTCGAGTTCAGCCACTACGCCGAGGTACCGCCGCAGCTGGCGCAGAAGATCGTCGAGGAAGCCAGGAGCGAGTGACCTCCGGAAACCAAGACCCCCGCGCTTCTGCGCGGGGGTTCGTCTTGGCCGGCGAGGGTTAGGCCTTCTTTTTCTTGAGGTTTTTCTTGTACGAGTCCCCGAAGCGGCGCTGGAAGCGTTCGACGCGGCCTTCGGTGTCCACGAAGCGCTGCTTGCCGGTGAAGAACGGGTGGCAGGCGGAGCAGACTTCCACGTGGATCTCCGGCTTGGTCGAGTAGGTTTCGATGACGTTGCCGCAGCCGCAGATGATCTTGGCGGGGACGAGCTTCAGGTGAATGCCTTCCTTCA
>Ga0256832_1001139_pt1 | contig 17909 bp, 16 predicted proteins | sample 134614metaG_FD_190534 | JGI IMG/M metagenome (GOLD analysis project Ga0256832, IMG submission 190534) | Hydrothermal vent microbial communities from Lau Basin, Pacific Ocean - 134-614 | ecosystem: Environmental > Aquatic > Marine > Hydrothermal vents | place: Pacific Ocean: Lau Basin | collected...
AAACTGGATGCAGGTGGATGGCGTGGCCAGCAGTTTGAGGTGGCCCAGCCTGCCTTCCCAGGACTGGTGGACATGCCCCCAGCAGATGCCCTTGACCCGGGAATCGTCCCGCACCCTGGAGAGCAGTTCCTCTCCGTTGTCCAGGCCGATGTTGTCCAGCCAGCGGCTGCCGATGGGAATCGGCTGATGGTGCAGAAAAATCAGCAGATACGGCGGTGTATCCTGAAGGGCGCGATCCAGGACGGCTAGTTCATGCCTTGACAAGTGGCCATGTTCCTTGCCTGGTACCTGGCTGTTGAGCAACACCAGGCGCCAGTCTCCCATGTCGATATGACCGCTGGTGGGAATGCCGTGCCTTTCCAGGGTGTTCCTCATGGTCAGGGCATGATCGTGATTGCCGGGAATGACGCCGCCAGGGCATCCCGTCTTTTCCAGAGCCCGTGCCAGGTGCTGGTAGCCGGCGCGGGATCCATCATGCACCAGGTCGCCGGTGACCATGATGAAATCCGGTGATCCGTGATGACAGGCATCCTCCAGCACCTGCTGCATGGAATCCAGGGTGTTCAGTCCCAGCAGTGTTCCTTCGGGATCAGCGTACAGATGACAGTCGCTGATTTGCAGCAGGTGCAGATCCGCACCCGGGTTGGCAGTGTCCATGGTATTTCTGTATGGGTTCAGGTATGCCCAACCCTATACGGAAAGAAATCCGACGGCATTCTGACATGGGAAAGACTGTGATCTGGTACTCAGAAGCCTTCCGTGGATGTGAACAGGCCCACACGAAGATCCCTGGCGACGTAGATCTCCCGGTCATCGACCTCCAGCTTGCCGTCGGCGATGCCGAGAATCAGCTTGCGGGCAATAACCCTTTTGATATCAATGGTATATTTCACGGTTCCGGCGTTGGGCAGCACCTGGCCGGTGAACTTCACTTCGCCCACGCCCAGGGCGCGGCCGTGACCGGGATTGCCCAGCCAGCCCAGGTAGAAACCCACCAGCTGCCACATGGCGTCAAGGCCCAGGCAGCCCGGCATCACCGGATCGCCGGGAAAATGACACTCGAAGAACCAGAGATCCGGATTGATGTCCAGCTCGGCGGTGATCAGCCCCTTGCCGTGTGCCCCGCCTTCATCGGCGATGTGGGTGATGCGGTCCATCATCAGCATATTGTCCACGGGCAGCTGGGCGTTGCCCGGCCCGAACAGCTCGCCGTGCCCACACTTGATGAGATCCTCTTTTTCGTATGCGTTTTTGCGTTCCATTATGTCTTATTGTTCCAGAAGTGATTTGATGTGGGACACGATGCTATCCAGAGGGATCATCTCGTTGTCACTGGCGCCGCGGAGCCGGAATTCCACTTCGCCCTTGTCCAGGCTGCGTTCTCCCACCACCACGCGCATGGGAATGCCCATGAGTTCGTGATCGGCGAACATGACGCCGGGGCGCTGATCCCGGTCGTCGAACAGGACCTCGATGCCGGCGTCCTGCAAATTCTGGTACAGCTTTTCCGCCGCGGCCCGGACCTTTTCCGATTTCTTCATCTGCATGGGCAGCAGGGACACCTGGAAGGGCGCGATGCTGGTAGGCCAGATGATGCCCTTGTCATCATGATGCTGCTCAATGGCAGCGCCCACCACCCGGGACACGCCGATGCCGTAGCAGCCCATGGTCATGGTCACGGCCTTGCCGTTCTCGTCCAGCACCGTGGCGTTCATGGCCTCGGAATACTTGGTGCCGAGCTGGAAGATGTGGCCCACCTCGATGCCCCGGGCGATGGTGAGTACCCCCTTGCCGTCGGGGCTGGGGTCGCCTTCCACCACGTTGCGGATGTCCGCCACTTCGGGCAGGGGGACATCCCGCTCCCAGTTGATGCCGAAATAATGCTTGCCGTCGATATTGGCGCCGGCGGAGAAATCCGCCAGCACCGCCACGGAGCGGTCGGCGATGGCGGGAATGGGCAGGTTCACCGGGCCCAGGGAGCCGGGGCCGGCGCCCACGGCCTCGCGGATTTCCTCTTCCGTGGCGAAGCACAGGGGAGAGGCTACCTGGGGCAGTTTCTCCGCCTTGATTTCGTTCAGCTCGTGGTCGCCGCGCACCAGCAGGGCAACCAGCCCTCCCTCGGCGGCCTGCACCACCAGGGTCTTTACTGTCTGCTCCACGGGCTGGCCGAACTGCTCCACCAGCTCGGCGATGGTTTTGGCATTCGGCGTGTCCACCAGCTCCATCTCCTTCGAAGGAGCAGGGCGTTCATCACGGTGGGGCAGGGCCTCGGCCAGCTCCACGTTGGCGGCATAGTCGCTTTCCGTGGAGAAGGCGATGGCGTCTTCTCCGGAATCTGCCAGCACATGGAATTCGTGAGAGCCGCTGCCGCCGATGGCGCCCGTATCTGCCGCCACGGGACGGAAGTCCAGGCCACAGCGCTCGAAAATCCGGCTGTAGGTGGCGTGCATCAGGTCATAAGTTTGCTGCAGGGATGCCTGGTCCAGGTGGAAGGAATAGGCATCCTTCATGAGAAACTCCCGGGCGCGCATGACGCCAAAGCGCGGGCGGATCTCGTCGCGGAACTTGGTCTGAATCTGGTAGAAGTTCACCGGCAGCTGGCGGTAGCTCTTGAGTTGGTTGCGGGCCAGATCGGTGATGATCTCCTCGTGGGTGGGGCCCAGGCAGAACTCCCGGTTGTGGCGGTCGTGGAAGCGCAGCAGTTCCGGACCGTACTGCTCCCAGCGGCCGGACTCCTGCCACAGCTCCGCGGGCTGCACCACGGGCATGGACAGCTCCAGGGCGCCGGAACGGTCCATCTCCTCGCGCACGATACGCTCCACCTTGCGCAATACCCGCAATCCCAGGGGCAGCCACACATACAGGCCCGATGCCAGCTTGCGGATCAGGCCCGCCCGAAGCATCAGGCGGTGGCTGGGGATCTCGGCGTCCGCCGGGGTTTCCTTCAGCGTCTGCAAGGGAAACTGGGAAGTGCGCATCTATGGGGTTCTCCAGAAAAAAGAGCAATTTTACCCCAAACCGGCCCTGTAGGCAGGAAAATGAAAAAATTGGTTGTATTGTGTTGACGGGGTCGCAGTCAAATATGGGCAGAGTTGGATGGATCCTTGTTTGGCGGATTGTCTGCTTCCATATTTCTGTAGCGGCTTGGGCAGGATTTGACTCCGACCCCCTCAAGTAACAGCCAATTCCCTCTCCAACGGGTATAATTCCGCCGATTTCAAGAAATATTGCAGGATACGAGCATGTCCAAGAACAAGGTAAACAAGGTGGTGCTGGCCTATTCCGGGGGGCTGGATACCTCCGTGATTCTGAAGTGGCTGGAAGACGAATACGGTTGTGAAGTGGTGACTTTCACCGCCGATATCGGCCAGGGCGAGGAAGTAGAGCCGGCCCGGGCCAAGGCCCGGGCCATGGGCATCAAGGAAATCTATATCGAGGATCTGCGCGAGGAATTCGCCCGGGACTATGTCTTCCCCATGTTCCGCGCCAATGCCGTCTATGAAGGGGAATATCTGCTGGGCACCTCCATCGCCCGGCCTCTCATCGCCAAGCGCCTGGTGGAGATCGCCAAAGAGACCGGCGCAGACGCCATTTCCCACGGCGCCACGGGCAAGGGCAATGACCAGGTGCGTTTCGAACTGGGCGCTTATGCTCTGATGCCAGATGTGAAGATCATTGCCCCCTGGCGGGAGTGGGATCTGCTCTCCCGGGAAAAGCTCATGAAGTATGCCGCCGAGCATGGCATCGACGTGGATTTCGCCAAGGCGGGCAAGAAATCACCATATTCCATGGACGCCAACCTCCTGCATATCTCCTACGAGGGCGACATCCTGGAAGATCCCTGGAATGAGCCCGAGGAAGACATGTGGCGCTGGACGGTTTCCCCGGAAAAGGCGCCGGATGAGCCGACCTATGTGGAACTGACCTATCAGAAAGGTGACATCGTGGCCATCGATGGCAAGGCCATGTCGGCTTCTGAAGTCATGGAGTATCTGAACAAGGTCGGCGGCGAGAACGGCGTGGGCCGGGACGATATCGTGGAGAACCGCTTCGTGGGCATGAAGTCCCGGGGCTGCTACGAAACCCCAGCGGGCACCATCATGCTCAAGGCGCACCGGGCCATGGAATCCCTTACCCTGGACCGCGAGGCCGCCCATCTCAAGGATGAGCTCATGCCCCGCTACGCGAAGATGATCTACAACGGCTTCTGGTGGTCTCCCGAGCGCCAGGCCTTGCAGGCCCTCATCGATCAGACCCAGGAAGTGGTCAACGGCGTGGTGCGGGTGAAGCTGTACAAGGGCAATGTCATCGTGGTGGGTCGCAAGTCGGATACCAACAGCCTGTTCGATGAGGCCATCGCCACTTTCGACGACGATGAAGGCGCTTACGATCAGAAGGATGCTGAAGGCTTCATCAAGCTCAATGCCCTGCGCCTGCGGGTGGCGGCGCGCAAGAGGCATTGAACCTGGCCAAGGGGCCGGAGTTGCCGCGGCGATTCCGACTCCGGTTTTTCAGCTGTTGAAAAAGCGCTGGCTCATGCGCACGATCTGGGGCCAGTCCTGGACGGTGATGGACTGGCCATGGGCCAGGTTGTTGCGCAGGGATTCCATGGCGCGTATGGCCTGGTCGGCCTGGCTCTTGGACTTGAAGCCGAAGTCCCTGAGAAACTGCTGATCCTGCGCCAGCAGGTAGCTCTTGTCGGACAGCTGCAGGCAGTCCACCAGTTCGATGTGCTGCGCGCCCCGCCGCTGCCGTTCCTCCAGCAGCGCTCGTGCCTTGGCCAGGCGGGCCGGACTGCACTTGTCCACCCAGCTTTCATCCGGCCAGTGTTTGCGTATGAGTTCGGTGAAGCGGATCTCCAGCATGGTGATGATGCCGAACAGCCACATGCGCACGATGGGCTTTTCCATGTCGGTTCGTGTGATGACGCCGGAGACGGCATTGAGCAGGGAGACGAAACAATGGTCGTGACGGCTGAGTACCAGGATCACTTCTGAAAGATTGGCGTCGCCGTACACCTGCTGGTCGGGGCTGAATCCCCGGCTGTGGTCCAGGCAGGTTTCCCCCGTCAGGTCTTCCCTGCGCATGTAGCCAATCACCTCGCCTCTGTCTCTGACCCCGGCCACCCGAATGCCGGCTTCCTCCATGAGCGCGCGCACGCCGGTGGCTGGCCGGTCACCGTCGAAGGAGGGCAGAGGTTCGGCAATATCCTTGGCGGTAAAGGCCTCAGAGAACAGGCGCTGCACCCGGCGGCGGGAAAAGCCCAGGGTAGACAGGGCCTGTTCCTGGCGGTCCAGCCGGGGAGATGGATGCAAAGAGGAAATTCCCAGCTTGTCCAGGCATTTGCGCAGGGTCTTGCGCGCCCGGCGCATGAGTTCCGCATCGCCTTTGCCCAGCACCTCCAGCAGGGCGGCCATCTCCCCCAGATAGACCCGGGCAAAGTTTTCATCGTGCTTGCAAATATCCCGGGCGTTGTCGATGAGGTCCGCCAGCTTGATGGTCTGGGCGGCGGCGGAGGCCGTGGAAAGATGATCCCTGTCCAGGGCCTTGCGCGTGGCGCGGTTGCCGTCACTGGGTTTGCTGATGTCCGTAAGCTCATAAACCAGCCTGGCCACCTTTGCCCCGAAGGCTTCCTCGATATCGTGATGCGTGGCCGGGGTGTCCTCCACGGTGTCGTGCAGCCAGGCGGCGGCGATCATTTCTTCGCTGCCGCCCACTTCCTTCACCAGATTGGCCACGGATTTCAGGTGCACTTCATAGGGCTGCCGGCTGTACTTGCGCCGGTGGTCAATGCGCTGATGGGCGCTGGTGGCGAAAGTTTTGGCCCGCTTGACGAGGTCTGACATGGGATGATTCTGGGGGTGATATACTTTTCTGAATAATAACTTGGAGGAGTATGCAGATGAGAATCTTTTTGTGGGCATTTCTGGCCCTGTCGTTTTTCAGTCATTCCCTGATGGCGGAAAAGGCACCCCCCCTGAAGGCGGAGTACAAGGCCACGCAGGTGGCGGATGGCGTGTATGTGATTCATGGTCCCAAGGGAGTGCCCTCTCCGCAAAACCAGGGCTTCATGAACAACCCTGCCTTCATGCTCACGGATGAAGGCGTGGTGGTGGTTGATCCCGGTAGTAGTGTGCAGGTGGGTGAAATGGTCCTGGCCCAGATCCGCAAGATCACGGACAAGCCCGTGGTGGCGGTGTTCGATACCCATGTCCACGGGGATCACTGGCTGGGCAATCAGGCCATTTTCGAGGCCTTTCCCAAGGTGAAGATCTACGCCCATCCCAAGATGATGGAAAGGGTGGAGCAGGGTGCCGGCGCCCAGTGGCTGGAAGTGATGATGGATATGACCAAGGGTGCTACGGACGGCACTCGGGTGGTTTCAGCCAACAGCCCCGTGGACGAGGGCAGCGTGATTTCCATTGGCGGCCTGGATATTCATGTGCTCCATGACGGCAAATCCCACACGGACACCGACATCATGCTGCACCTGCCCGCCAGGGGAGTGATCTTTCTCGGTGACAACGCGGGCTATGGGCGCATGCTGCGCCTCAATGACGGCAGCTTCACGGGCAATATCAGGAACCTGAATCGCGCCCTGGCCACGGGGGCAAAGGTGTTCGTGCCCGGTCATGGGCCCACCGCCGGCCCGGAAGCGGCCACCGAGTACCGGGATTACCTCCAGGCCGTGTATGACGGCGTGAAGGGCTATTTCGAGGATGACTTGAGCGATTTCGAGATCAAGCCCAAGCTGTTGCCGAAACTGGCCCGCTGGAAGGACTGGACGGATTTCGACAGCCTGGTGGGCAGCCACATCAGCCTGGCCTATCTGGAAGTGGAAGCCGCCGAGTTCTGATGAAGCCGAGGGTGGGAGTGAGCGCCTGTCTGCTGGGGCGGCCGGTGCGTTATGACGGGGCTTCCCGTCCCCATGCCTGGATTCGCGATGTGCTGCGGCATCGTGCCGAACTCCTGCCCATCTGCCCTGAGACGGAAGCCGGGCTGGGGGTGCCCCGGCCGCCGGTGCAGCTGGTTCGCCAGGGGAAGGGCAGGGTTGTCATGCGCGGTGTGGAGGATCATGGCCTGGACGTGACCGCCCGGCTGGGCCGCTGGCTCGAACAGCAGCAGGATCGCCTCGCGGGTCTGGATGCCCTGATTTTCAAGTCCCGTTCTCCCAGCTGCGGCCTGGGCAGCACGCCGCTTTACGGCCCCGAAGGCGAAGAACTGGGGGAAGATTATGACGGGGTATTTGCCGCCTGGGTGCGGAGCCGTTTCCCCGGCCTGCTGCTGTATGACGATGTAATGCTGGAAGATGTTCACCAGCAGGAAGCCTTTCTTGCCCTGCTGAGGAAAAAATCCGGGATGAAATGAAACAATTGTCATTTCCCGCGGGTCTATAATGAGTGCGGACGCTGATTGGCGTCCGCACCAATATGAAACAAACAGAATTCCTGTCAGGAGGAGTGAGATGAGAACAGTAGAAAAAGCAAGAGGCATGGCACTGGCGGCGGCAGCGGCAGCGATGCTGGCCGGGGCGCCCATGGGCGCCATGGCGGACGACGCCAAGGGCAAATGCATGGGCGCCAATTCCTGCAAGGGCAAGGGCGCCTGCGCCACGGCCACCAATGCCTGTGCGGGCATGAACGCCTGCAAGGGTCAGGGTTTCCTGAAGATGACCAAGGCGGAGTGTGACAAGGCCGGCGGCACCTTCGAGCCCATCAAGAAGTAAGCTCTGAATCATTGACTTGGAGTAAAACCGGGCCTGCAGCCGCATGCCCGGTTTTTTCTTTGGGGATTCTGAAGACCCGCTTGGCATTTCCATGGGGAGCAGTGACATGAACAGACCCTTTCTCGGCTTCGGCCTGGGGCTGCGCAAGGAGCATTATGACGCCATACTCACGGATGATCCCGCCGTGGACTGGTTCGAGATTCTTTCCGAAAACTACATGGTCGATGGCGGCAAGCCCCTGTACTACCTGGACAGAATCAGGCGGGACTATCCCCTGGTCATGCACGGCGTTTCCCTGTCCATTGGCAGCACCGATCCCCTGAACATGGATTACCTGCGTGACCTCAAGGTCCTGGCGGACCGGGTGCAGCCGGAATGGATGTCGGACCACCTGTGCTGGACCGGGGTCGGCGGGCACAATTACCACGATCTGCTGCCCATGCCTTATACCCGGGAGATCGTCCGCCATGTGGCGGAGCGGGTGTCCCGGGTGCAGGATTATCTGGGAAGGCGGATTCTTCTGGAAAACCTGTCCAGTTACGTGAGCTTCGACAGCTCGGAAATGAGCGAATGGGAGTTCGTCACTGAGGTGGCCGAGGCCGCCGATTGTCTGTTGCTCCTGGATGTGAACAATGTCTATGTCAGCAGCGTCAACCACGGTTTCGACCCCATGGACTACATTCGGGGCGTGCCGGCCGGCCGGGTGTGGCAGCTGCACCTGGCCGGGCATACCACCAACGCTTCAGGGAAAATCATGATCGACACCCATGACATGCCCATCCGTGATGAGGTTCGGGAACTCTATGCCAATACCTGCGAGCTGCTGGGGCCGGTGTCCACCATGATCGAGCGGGATGACAACATTCCTCCCCTGGGGGAACTGCTGGAGGAACTGCAATCCCTGCGGGATATCGGTGAAAACTGCTGGGGGATGCCGGGATGAAGAGCCTGGAGGCGCTGCAGCATGCCTTTGGCGGCTACCTGACAGGGGCCAGCGAAGTGATTCCCCCGGGTGTCGCCGGCGATGACCGGGCCGACGCCAGGGAGCGCATGGAACTCTATGCCGGGGCCTACCGCGCCCGCCTGGTGGAAAGCCTGGGCGTGGATTTTCCCGGCCTCTGGGGCATGATCGGCGATGACCAGTTCTACCAGCTCTGTCTGGAATACATCCGCCGGCATCCTTCCACCTGGCCCTCCATTCGCTGGTTCGGCAGCCACATGGAAGATTTTCTGCGCAACACCCGGCCCTATGCCGATTTCCCCCAGGTGGCGGAAATGGCGGCATTCGAATGGGCCCAGGGCTTGGTGTTCGATGCGGCGGACAGCCCGGCCCTGACCCTGGACGAGCTGGCTGCCCTGCCGCCGGAGCGCTGGCCCGATATGCGCCTGGCTTTCATCCCGGCCATGCGGCGGCTGAACCTGGAGTGGAACATTCCCCTGCTGTGGTCCGCCCTGGACCGTAATGAGGATGTGCCCGAACCCGAGCCTCAGGAATATCCCCGGGGCTGGCTTCTGTGGCGCAGGGAGCTGACGCCTTCATGGCGGCGGCTGGACGTGGACGAGGCCTGGGCCCTGGACAGAGCCGGGGAGGGCATGTGCTTTGCCGATCTGTGCGAAGGCCTGCTGGAGTGGATAGACGAGGAACATGCTCCCCGGCGCGCCGCGGGTTTTCTCAAGACCTGGGTGCATGATGGCCTGGTGGCCAAGATCTACTGAGTCAGTTTCCTTTTTTGCCGCCGCGCCAGCCAGACCGCCAGCCCCTGGCTGTTGAGTCTGATGTCGTCTTGCAGCAGGCGGCGGGCAAGCGCTTCGTCCACGCCCGGGTTGTGCTCTGCCAGGCGTGCCAGCATTTTTTCCATAAGCGCCCCCGCCAGGCGTTCTTCCCGCCCTTCCGGGGTTCCCAGGCGTTCTTCTTCCAGGGCGATGTCCTGGTGATCCCTGATGGACTGGCGCAGCTGTTCCTGCCATTCCAGGGGAGTTTCCAGGGGGCCGAAATGGGTAAGGCAGGCGCGCCGGGGCGTCAGGGCCATCATCCGTTCCAGGGACTGCATCCACAGATCCGGGTCGAAGGCTACGGGGGTGGTGGTGGCCATGAGCCAGGGACGCCCTTCATGATCCAGGGCGGGGTAACGCAGGCCAAAGGCATCTCCGGTATACAGGTTGCCCTTGGGTTCGTGAAAGAAGCAGCCATGATGGTTGGCATGTCCAGGGGTCTCGATGAACAGCAGCTCATGCCGGCCCAGAGGAACCCGGTCCCCCTCTTCCAGGGCCCTGCAGCGGTCGGCGGGGGCGGGAACCAGAGTGCCGAAGGCGCGGGAGAAAACGGCTTCTCCATAGACGGCCCGGGCGCCCTGCTCAAGTTTTTCCGGGTCGATGAGATGGGGAAGGCCACGGTGGTGGGTGGCCAGGGTGGCGTTGTCACAGGCGGCCAGCAAGGCGCCGGCGCCGCCGGCATGATCCAGGTGCACATGGGTGGGCAGTATCCAGCGCACCTGGGAGGCGCAGAAACCCAGATCTCGCAGGGTCTGCAACAGGGCGGGAATGTTGTTGCTGGTGCCGGTATCGATGAGCGCCAGTTCTCCCGCGTCATGAAGGAGATAACAGGCGGTGTGTCCCTCGCGGTTGAGGCCGGTGTCCAGCCGCCAGCAGTCGGTTCCCGTGGTCTGGTAGTCCAGTCTGCTCACGCTCATTGTTGCTCCCCCTTCAGGAATGGCTTAGAGTTTGAACATCGTCCTGAATCCGTGGGTTCAGGATCTTGCCAAGCATAAACCAAAACGGGGGGCGAAATGAAAATACGCAGGATGAACAGGCTGGCGGCGGCAATCGTCCTGGCCTTGAGCGCCGGGAGTCTTCAGGCCCTGGAGTTTTCCCAAACCTATTTTTTTGGCGACAGTCTCACGGACAGCGGCGCCTTCAAGGGAAATCCGGATGCCCGTGGAGATGCCAAGTTCACCACCAGCCCCGCCCGGGTCTGGGCAGAGCATCTGGCTGACTTCTTCAACACTGGGGCGATGGCCAACAACCCTGACAATCCAAACAACACGGACCCCGACGGCACGAACTATGCTCAGGGTGGCGCCCAGGTCAACACCCCTTATGGCGTGGGACAGACTCCATCCCCCCAGGGCGCTGCGCCTGTTTCCGAGCAGGTGAACTATTACCTGGGTGAACGGAATCGGGCTGATAGCAACGCCCTCTACAGCATCTGGGGTGGCGCTAACGATGTATTTTTCAACATGGGCCTGGTGGGTGTGGGCCTGCCGCCAGGAGAAGCGGCCCTTAGCATGGCCGGCAGCGCTCAGGATCTGCTTGGCCAGGTGGAGCGGCTTGCCAATGCAGGTGCCCGTTACATACTGGTGCCCAACCTGCCGGATATCGGCGCTACCCCCGCCATGTTGCTGGATGCGGTAGCCCGGGCGGGCGCGGGTAACCCCGCCGCGGGCGATGCTCTTCTGGCCGCCGCTACCGTACTGGCCATGGGAGGTGCTGACGCGGCCACGGTACAGGCCAATGCCCTGGCGGCGGCGGAAGCCGCGCTGGGCATGCCCGCTGGCAGCCTGACGCCTTACTTCATGCAGAATGTGGCTCTGGCCAGCAGCCTGTCCAACGTGTTCAATACTACGCTTCTTGCGGGCGCCAATGCCAGCCAGGCGAATATCATCAGTCTGGATATTCATTCCCTGTTCAACGAGGCCATGGCGGATCCGGGTTCCCTCGGATTGCTCAACGTCACAGGCACTGCCTGCACCACGCCCCTGTCCCTGCAGTGTACCTCCGATACTCTGGTTGATCTTCGGGCGCCGGGACTGTTCTTCTTTGCCGATCCCGTGCATCCTACCGCCATCGCCCACCAGATCATCGCGGACTATGCCATATCCGTGGTGACGGCGCCGGCTCTGGTGGCCAATCTTCCTGAAGTGGTTCTGGGACAGATGCGCACCGGTCAACAGCAGATCCAGTCACAGCTGGCCATGGGTTTTGGCGAGGGCTGGTCTTTCTTCGTCAATGGAGGCATGGGAAGCCAGGACCTGCAGGCCGGCCAGGCCTGGGATGCGAGCGCGGATGATGCCAGCCTGATGATTGGCGCTGCCTGGCGCATGGACCGGAACTGGGTTTTCGGCGGCGTTCTTGAAGGGGCCTATAGTGACGTGGATTTCTCCCGCGGCCTGGGCAGCTTCGAGGCCAGTAGCGCCTTGTTGTCCGCTTTTGCCGATTACCGCCGTGATGCATGGTTTGCCAATGCAATACTCAGCCTGAGCCTGAATTCCGACCTGGATGATATCGAACGCGTCATTGCTCTGGGCAATGCCACCCGCCTCGAACAGGGTAGCTCCAACGGGGATGCCTGGGCAGCCCGGCTGATGGCGGGCGTGGCCCTGGTCAGCAGGGACGGCCTCCAGGCCGGTCCTTTTGTCAGTGTCAATTACCAGTCCGTCGATGTGGATGGCTACCGGGAGCAGGGTCTCCGCTCCACCTCCATGAACTTCGGTTCGCAGGACCGCGACTCCCTGTTGCTGGAAGGTGGCCTGTTCGCAGATTACCGTCTTGGGGTCGGCAGCCTGCGCGGGGCCCTGTCGTATGAGGCTGAACTGGAAGACGATGGTCGTAGCGTCATGGCGGGCCTGAACAGCCTGCCGGGCAGCCATTTTCAGCTCTATGATATCGAGGCGTCGGATTACTACTGGAAACTTGATCTGGGGTACAGCCTGAGCATGAGCAAGGGCGTGACTCTGGGAATAGACTACGCTTTGAGAAAGGGCGAGGACGACAACGATCAGCAGTTCCTCAATCTTGGTGTTCAGGTCGATTTCTGATGCGCTGGCCCGTGGAAGCCGGTGGTTTCCGCGGGCTATTTTTCTTCGTTCTTGCCGCCGATACCCAGTTTGTTCAGACGGTAGCGAAAGGAACGGAAGCTGATACCCAGCCGGTTTGCGGCTGATGTCTTGTTGCCGCCCGCCTCGTCAAGGGCCTTGAGCAGGATGTCCTTCTCCACCCTGGCCAGGTAATCCTCCAGGCTTTCTCCCGGCAGCCGTTCTTGCCTCCCAGTGTCGCTTTCCGGACTGTCTGGCAGATCCAGCATTCCCAGGTCATCCAGGGTGATGACCCCGTTCTCGCAGAGGGCAAAAGCCCGCTCCAGGATGTTTTCCAGCTCGCGCACGTTACCAGGAAAGTGGTGTGCCCTGAGAGTGTTCAGGGCGTCTTCCTGTAACCTGGGTACAGGCTGCTGATAGTTGCCGGCGATGTTTTCCAGCAGGTGCTGGGTCAGTTCGGGTATGTCCTCCGGCCGCTGTCGCAGGGAGGGCATGTGCAGCTCGATGACATTCAGGCGGTAATACAGATCCTGGCGGAATTCTCCTTCCTTCACTCTCCGCGCAAGGTTCTGGTGGGTGGCGCTGATGATGCGTACATCGATACGAATCTCTTCCGTGGCTCCCACCGGGCGGACCATCTTTTCCTGGATGACACGCAGTAGCTTGACCTGCATGGACAGGGGCAGGTCCGCCACTTCGTCCAGGAACAGAGTACCGCCATTGGCTTCGACGAACAGGCCGGTCTTGTCGGTAACGGCACCGGTGAAGGCGCCCTTCTTGTAGCCGAACAACTCGCTTTCCATGAGTTCATGAGGGATGGCGCCGCAGTTCACCGCCACGAAGGGGCCGTCGTTTCTGGGACCCATCTGGTGAATAAGGCGGGCGGCAAGTTCCTTGCCCGTACCTGATTCCCCGGTTATATGTACCGGTGCCTGGCTGCGCGCCAGCTTGCTGATGAGTTCGCGGACTTTTTCCATGGCGTGGGACCGGCCGCGCAAGGGGCATTCCGAAGCGTCCTGCTCCATGCTGCAGGCCGGTTTGCCATCCGGTTCGTGGAGCTTCAGTGCCTTGCTGACGAGATTGCGCAGTACCGGGAGGTCCACGGGCTTCGAAACGAAATCGAATGCACCGGCTTTCAGCGCTTCGATGGCGGTTTCCATGTTGCCGTGGGCGGTGATCATGGCTACGGGGGTGCCGGGATACTTCTCATGAATCTCCCGTACCAGGTCGATACCGTCACCGTCGGGGAGGCGCATGTCGGCAAGACAAAGCTGAAAATCCCGGTTCGCCAGGGCTGCCCGGGCGTCGGCAAGATTGGCGGCGCTTATGGTGTCGACATTCATGCGCAGCAGTGTCAGCTCCAGGAGTTCCCGGATGTCCGGTTCGTCATCGACGATCAGGGCTGTGGGGTTACCCATGTTTTGCAGTCCTTGTCATTGTCGTGGAAACTTGAGCTTGAAGCAGTTGCCTCCCGCAGATACCGGAATATAGCTGATACGGATGTTGTTTGCATCGCATAGTTCCTTGACCACGTACAGGCCCAGCCCAGTTCCTTCGTTGCTGGTGGTGAAAAAGGGGTCGAACAACTTGTCTATGATGTCCGTCGGTATGTTTTTGCCGTTGTCTATGACCTCGATGTAGCCGTCGCCGGTGTTGTTGTCGACTCCCCCGGTGATGGTGATGAGAAGTCTGTCACCTTTCTCCGGCTGGTGTTTCACGGCATTGTCCACCAGGGCGTTGATGACCTGGGAAAGCTGCTGAGGATCGAATACCAGGCTGGTGTCCTGGGGGGAAAGATAATGGACGATCTGGTTTTCCCCCAGGCCGTGATTCTGTATCAGTTCCCTGGTCAGCTTGGACATCCACAGTTCCAGGCGAATCTTTTCCGGCTTCACGGACCGCTGGCGGGAAAGGGAAAGTATGTTTTCTATGACTTCGTTGAGCCGTGCCGTGTTCTTGTCGATGATCTCGGCCATGCGCCGGTCGGTTCCCTTAAGTTCTTCTGATTCCTGCAGCAGCTGGCTGGCATGGCCGATGGCCCCCAGGGGATTGCGGATTTCATGGGCGATGCTGGCCACCAGGGTGCCCAGGGATGCCAGCTTGAGCTGCTGGGCGGCTTCCGCTGCGCGGGAAGCGTCGTCCAGGAAAACCAGGGTTCCCGAGTCCTCGTTTTCACCCAGGCGCTGAAACTTCACCATCAGGTCATTGCCCTCGGTCTGCGTGTGCAGATACCGTTGTCGGGAGGAAGGCAGTTTTTTCCAGTCCTGCAGCGCCTTGTCCAGTTCAGGATTAATCAATTTCACGGCATAGCCAATGGTGCTGATGGGCCGGTCCAGGAACTGCCAGGCGGCGTCGTTCAGCATTTTGATCCTGTCCCTGGCGTCCAGTATGACCACCCCGGTCTGCATGTGGTGAATGACCTGTTCGTTCAGTTCCGTAAGATCAGCGATGTCCTTGCCCTGCTGTTTGACCAGCCTTTCACTGAGCAGGGTACGGGTGGACAGCTCCCGGGACAGGTAGGCCAGGATGAAGTAGGAAACGCCCAGCATGGCCAGCAGGGAAAAATGACTGACGGGGGTATTGTTGATTGCCGAGGCCACCCAGGATTCGATGAAAATGGCTGCAGTGGCGATGGCTGCCGAGAACATGGCTGTTCGTGAAGGCATGCCCTGGGCGCCGAAGGCAATGGAAATGCCCAGCAGGATTCCCAGGCCGGACTGGGGGCCGCCGGATGTGTACAGCAGGATGGCGATGACGACGCTGTCCACGATCATGGCGAAGGAGTACTCCAACTCCATGGCTTCGAGATCGAAGAAACTCAGGCCCAGGGAGGCAATGGTAAGGATGAGGTAAACCAGCACCGTGATGATGTGCAGCTTGGGGGCGGCGGTGCCGAGAAAGGAAGGGCCTATTCCCGTGGCGGCAAATACCACCAGGCCGACGGCCAGCATCACCCTGTAGGTGAAGTAAAGATGCATGAGCCGCTTGTGGCGGCTGTAGACTTCCGGCATGACGATGAGACGGTCGGCCAGTCGGTCCGCGCGCATCAGTGGTTGCCCTTTTCAGCGTGCTCCCTGCAGCAATAAGGCTTTCCATGGCGCCTGATGGCTTCATCTTCGGGGATGTGCAGGCCGCAAAGGGCGCAGGGCAGCATGTTCCTGATGCGTGGTTTCCTATCTGCAACCCGGCTGCGGTTCAGGGTCTTGAGTATCCACCAGATGAGCAGAATGGCAACGATCAGGAAAATGAACTTCATGGGGAGATGAATCTCAGGCCAAGTATAATTGCTGGATATCGGCGTTCGTTGTGATACTTTACCATCCTTTGAGAGAACGGGAGAGATTCTGATTCATGCCTGCTGTCATTGCCCTTGGGCAAGCCAACTTCAAGGTCGGAGACATTGGGGGCAATACCCGCATGATGGAAGCGCTCGCGGCCCGGGCCAGAGACGATCAGGGCGCAGGCGCCATTGTCTTTCCCGAGCTGAGTATCTGCGGCTATCCCCCGGAAGACCTGTTGTTGCGTCCCGAATTCCTGGACGATGTGGAGCAGGCCCTGGACGGCCTTTGCGCCCGCGTCCGGGGCATCGATGTGGTGCTGGGCTATCCCAGAAGAATGGGTGGGCATCTTTACAATGCCGCCGGCGTGATACGTGACGGGCGTATCGTTGCCGAGTATTTCAAGGCGGAACTGCCCAACTACAGCGTATTCGACGAGAAACGCTATTTCACCCCGGGGGATCAGCCCTGCGTGGTGGAGGTTGCCGGGATTCCCGTGGGCCTGACCATCTGCGAGGATATCTGGTATTCCGGGCCGGCAGCCCGGGCGGCGGCTGCTGGCGCCCGGCTGATTCTGAACCTGAATGCTTCACCCTACCAGGCGGGAAAAGGCAGGGAACGGGAGCAGGTGGTGGCCCAACGCGCGCGGGAAACGGGTTTGCCCGTGGTTTATGTGAACCTGGTCGGAGGCCAGGACGAGCTGGTATTCGACGGAGGCTCCTTTTGCGTGGATGCCGGCGGCGGCATGCGCCAGCGCAGCGCCTTTTTCGCCGAAGCCCTGGACATGGTACCCCTGGGTGACGACATGAGGCCGGCGCGGGCCGAGGTGGCGGAATGCCCGGGCGAGGAGGAAATGATCTACCGGGCTCTGGTGCTGGGGGTGCGCGACTACGTGGGCAAGGCGGGATTCCGGGGGGTGGTGCTGGGCCTGTCCGGCGGCATCGATTCGGCCCTGACCCTGGCCATTGCCGTGGATGCCCTGGGGGCGGAGCAGGTGGAAGTGGTGCTCATGCCGTCACGCTACACGGCGGACATGAGCAACGAGGACGCCCTGGAGCAGGCCAGGCGCATGGGGGTGAAACACAGCATCATTCCCATTGAACCGGCTTTCCAGGCCTTTCTGGAGATGTTGAAGGAGGAATTCGCCGGCCAGCCCATGGACGTCACCGAGGAGAACATCCAGGCCCGCTGCCGGGGCATCATCCTCATGGCCATCAGCAACAAGAGCGGGCGCATGCTGCTCACCACGGGCAACAAAAGCGAAATGTCCGTGGGCTATGCCACTCTTTACGGTGACATGGCCGGTGGATTCGCGCCCCTCAAGGACGTGTTCAAGACCATGGTGTACCGCCTGGTCCGCTGGCGCAACAGGGATGGCGAGGTGATTCCGGAGCGGGTCATCACCCGGCCGCCATCGGCGGAACTGCGTCCGGATCAGCAGGACACGGACAGCCTGCCGCCCTATGACATCCTGGACGAAATCCTGCGACGCTACGTGGAAGAAGACCAGGGCGCCCGGGAGATCATCGAAGCAGGCTTTGACGAGGACACCGTGCGGCGTATCACCCGCCTGGTGGACATCAATGAATACAAGCGCCGCCAGGCGCCGCCGGGGGTCAAGGTAACCCGGCGTGCGTATGGGCGCGACAGGCGTTATCCTATTGTCAATGGTTACATCACTATCAGGGGGAAATCATGAAAAAAATCGAAGTCATACTCAAGCCCTTCAAGCTGGACGATGTGCGCGAAGCCCTTTCCGAAATCGGCATCACCGGCATGACCGTCACCGAGGTCAAGGGTTTCGGCCGCCAGAAAGGCCATACGGAACTCTATCGGGGGGCGGAGTACGTGGTGGACTTCCTGCCCAAGGTGAAACTGGAGCTGGTGGTCAAGGAGGAGCAGCTGGATCAGTGCGTGGAGACCATCATCGGCGCCGCGCGAACGGGCAAGATCGGCGACGGCAAGATTTTTGTTTCCGCCGTGGAGCGGGTCATTCGCATTCGTACCGGCGAGGAAGACGCCGACGCCATTTGATTGCCCCCTCCCTGCTTGCGGCCCCCCCCCCCCCCCCCCCCCCCCCCCGGGGGGGGGGAA
>Ga0256832_1001140_pt1 | contig 17906 bp, 17 predicted proteins | sample 134614metaG_FD_190534 | JGI IMG/M metagenome (GOLD analysis project Ga0256832, IMG submission 190534) | Hydrothermal vent microbial communities from Lau Basin, Pacific Ocean - 134-614 | ecosystem: Environmental > Aquatic > Marine > Hydrothermal vents | place: Pacific Ocean: Lau Basin | collected...
CAGCTCGGTATCCTTGGGATAGGCCGATGAGATAACCACATCATAAGGCCCGTCCGCCGGCACGGTGCAAAAGGCCGCCGCCACCAGCGATGCCTGGCGATGGGCCTCGACAAAATGACCGCCAAAGAGATCACGGATCGACCTGTCGGGGTTCAAAACCAGCCCCACAAAAAAATCCAATCCTGCTTTGTGCACAAAGCTTTCGATGGTATCACGGAATTTATTTTGCTCCACCGTTCCCAACTTGCCCATAAAACCCATCAAAACGGACTTATGGGTTTTGGCAAGGGTTTCCATATCGGCGATTCCCGGTACCAGCATTTTCGCCCCGCCGGAAAAACCGGCAAAGCTGTGCGGTGTAAGTCCGCTTACCACAATCTTGTATTCCGCCGCCAGGTAGTGACGGTTGAGCCGTATTTCCGTTTTGCCCCATTCCATGCCAATGGGTTCCGTTTCACCGGGATCGTGATTGATACATTGCAAGCGATCGACAATTTCATTGCCCAGCTTTTTTCGCAAATCCCCATCGCTAAGGGGCGCGTGGGAACCCAGCCCGATCAATACCTTTATGGCCGACCTTTTTACTCCGGCCCCTTCCAGGCGGGTCACAATTTGCGGCAGCAGCCCGTCCAGTTGCACGGGCCGGGTCAGGTCATCAACCACGATTACGGCGCTGGCCGGTTTTTTGTCCGTTAAATCCCGGGATAAACCGTCAAAAACCGTTTCCACCTTTTGCGGACTAACCTTTTGATCGGCGTCCAGGCCGAAATAGTCGATTTCCCAGGCGTCCGGGAGTTCAAAACGGCGCTGCTTGTCGCCATACCAGGCACCCCAGGGCATGGTAAACGTTTTCATGTTATCCTTTTTTAGATTCTATAAAAGCGACGATGGCATTTATCGAGTCAAAATTTTCCGGCATCAACTCCTCGTCATCCACTTCAATACCGAAATTTTCTTCCAGAAAGGAAATCATTTCCATCATTTTAACGGAATCAATGATACCCAATTCCAACAAAGAGTCATCATGATCCAGATCATTAAATTCATCTTTTAAACTGTCATCATACAGAAATTCAATAATTTTTTCTTTCATCTTTCGCTCCTTATAACAGATAATTTCATAGCTCTTTATTAATCGTTCTGTCAGGCGTCACGGTCGCCAACGGTCATAAACCAGTTACGTCCGTCATACAATACCGGCTCCAGTTCCGGATGTTTTTCTGCGGAGGTATAACAAATAACCGCCGAAGTGGCGTCGTCACGGAACCTGAAACCCAGTTCTTCCAGAACGGGAACAAAGGGGTTATACTCCTGCAAAATAAATGAGAGGGAAACGATACGCCGCTTATAGGCCGGACGGATATAATTGATAAACATACGGAACAACTGCCCGGCAAAGCGATCGAAATCATCAATCAGAATATCGATGATGTGTATGACATCGTTCTTGCGGGTAAAAAAAACGGTACCCACCAGGTTGCTCTTATAAAACATATCAAATTGCTGATATTGGCGGTTAGGATTGGCGGCAAACTTCCAGTTGATAAATTCCACACTGCGATCGCCGATCACCCGGAATCTTTTTTTCATATATTCAAAAAGATAGGCATGGCGTTCATCGACCTGAATTTGGTCATGCAACTTACCGGAAAGACCCAGAAAAGTTGAAAAGCGGTATTTTAAGGACAAAATAAAATTTATGGGCTTGGCGGCCATACGGGCCAGCAACTCGTTTTTCAAATAGGCCTGAAGCACCCGGTTAACCCGGAACGGCAGGGCATACCGTTTCATTTGGGCAATTTTTTTATGGCCGGAGCGTAAATGAATCACTTCCATGCGCTCATTGGGATGGGCATAAAGGAAGGGCACTTCGTCATTGTTAACCGCTCCCCTGGCCGCTTTGCGCAACTTCACGGCCACCCCCAGCGTACGGTACTTCTTCTCAATGGAAAAATCACCGCAATTCCACACAGTGTATTCCCGGCCATCCACATAGGCCTTTCTGGGAAAAACGCCGGTAAAGCCGACAGGAATGTTTTTATCCTCATCCCAGATAATCCAGGCCCTGGCCTTGCCGGTGGGATTGTTGAGATAAATCCACTCAAAGCGTTTATTAAAATCAAAACCCGGTACATTACGATTGTTTTCCAGGATGGTCACCATAATATGCCGTTCTTTTTCCAGATCGGCAACTTTTACACTATATGCCATTTCATTCCTCGATTATGAAGCTTCCCGTATTGTTTGCCAGGTGGTGTACTTTTTTCCCAAATAGTTATCGATGATACCCAAAATGGAGGCGATATTCACTGCCGTAAAGTAATAGGGCGTAGAGAATAAAAATGGAGCGGTTCCTGTGAACCGTATCATGAGCCAGCCCCCCAGGGCCAACAGGTAAAAGACCACCTGCGCGGCCAAAAACAACTGATAAGACCAGTGAACCGGCCATAAAAACAGATTGACGATAAAAAAGGCCAGCAGAAAAACCCCGCCCAGCCAGCGCAGCATTTTGTGCGAAAAAACCTGAAAGGCGTGAAAACCCGTTTTTAATGGGTTGAGTACGCTTTTGTTCTTCATCAGGCCGCGCCAACTGCGGTTGACAATACGCCGCTTACGGCCGATTTCCTTATCAAAACTATCCGCCGTATGTTCATAGCAAATGGCCGCGGGTTCAAAAACACCGCGATAGCCCTGAATGATTATTTGCAGGGGGTTTACAAAATCGTTGATATCGTCATCATCCATTTCCAAAAACAACGCCCGGCGGATGGCATATATGGCCCCGTCCCCTCCGACAACCGAACTGAGCCGGGATTCATACATCTTCAAACGCACTTCCATATCCCAATAAGCGCTTTCATGTTCGCCGGCATTGGATTGCTCTTCCTTATAATATTGGGCGTTGCCCACCACATAGCCCACCTTTTCATCGGCGAAATGGGCCACCAGTTTTAACAAGGCGTCCTCTTTGTAAATGGCGTTGGCATCGGAAAAAACCACGATCTCCGATGTCAGGGCGGGAACAACCGCCGAAATACCATGGGTTTTCCCCCGGCGTCCTTCCACCCGTATCAAGCGCACACGCTCATCGCCGTAATTTTTCACGATCTCATCCGTCCGGTCATCCGAGGCATCCGATATCACCACCATTTGGAACTTATCCCGGGGATAGTCCAGCGCGATCGAATTGGCCAGTTTTTCGCGGATCACCGTTTCTTCATTATAAGCCGAAATAACCATGGTCAATGATGGCCATTCCGATAAACGGGGAGGCTTTTCGGAACGAACCAGGCGTCCCAGTATCATGGAAAACAGGGGATAACCCACATAGATATACCCCAGAAGAAGGAACAAGAACCAGAATAGCCACTTGAGTATCATTTTTCAGAGAATCCCGTCTGTTTGTTTTCCGCCGGGGAAGCTCCCGGGCCCTCTTTAAGGCTGCCCAGGCGATAGTACCAGCGTCGCCCCTTTTCCTTTAGCTGTTGGGGCAGGCGTTTAAAGCTGGTTATACCGAAAACTTCCCGGTTCTTTTTCTTCAGATGCCGCCATTCTTCCGCGGAGAGAGCAACCGTCTTGTACTCCAGGCTCATTTCCCGCGCGTCAAAAACAACAAAACTCATGGGCAAACCGTGACGCGGCTCGCCCAACGTACCCGGATTGACCAGATAACGGCGCCCCGCGTCGATCATGACCCGCCCGGGATCGGTGTTATATTCAATGGCCCCTGATGCCTTATCGCGGATGAACACTCCCGGACGATGGGTATGGCCGAAAAAGCACAGATCCCTGCCAAGCTTTTCCATCCGCCGGAATTGCGGGACGGCCCGTTGAACGGTATTGACCGTACGGAAAAGGGAATCAAACCCGGCATGCCAGGCGATGGTTGTTTCATTAAACTCCCATTGAACCGGCCAGCCACGGAGGATCTCCTTATCCTCGCTTGTTATCAGCTCCCGGGTAATCCGCACCGCATTTTGTCCGCGCTCGCTTTTGCAACTGTTCAAGCTCAGCGTCCCGAGAACCATCGCCTCATGGTTCCCCGTCAGCGAGGGAATGTTATGTTCTTTCATCAGTTGCAGGCACTCATGGGGAAAACTGTTGTAGCCGATAACATCACCCAGGGAGAAAACGGCGTCCGCCTTCAACGCTTCCCGCTGCTCCAACAATTTTTTTAGCCCGAATATATTGGCGTGCACATCCGAAAAAATAAGATAGCGCATCAGAACAACTTTTTTACTTTTCTCAAACCGCCTTTAAAGGTATCCCAGGCGGCATACATCACCGGTTTAAGATCATCCCCGGCCCAGGTTTGGTATATCCGCCTTCCGGAAAGAGAAGCCAGCCATTGACCGGTGGAAATGAGTCCCTGTTTTTTCATATCGCGAAACGTAAACCACTCCTGAATCCCGCTGATCCATTTAATATCCGTTTCATAGTCGGTTTGCACTTTTCCGGCAACACCGTCGATGAGATAATGATAAGCCAGCGCCGGCAGGTTTATCCCGGCCCGGGCGCCGATATAGTGCCACATATTGTAGCGGGGATTCAGTTCCAGCAAATACAGTTTGCCGCTCTTTTCATCCAGCTTATAATCGATTTTTATCGGCCCTTTAAACCGCAGTCTCTTTAACACATCCAGGCTGATGGCAGCCATTTCCGGGTGTTTTATCAGCCGCAGTGAACAACTCAGACCATAATCGTTGGGGTAGGTGCGTATTTTCCGGCCACAGTAATAGGCAAGAGGTTCGGAGTTTTCATCAAAAAAGCTGTGAAAACTTAAGATTTGCGCTTCCGTACCCGGAACATATTTTTGCACGATATAATCAATATTTTCGGCGTCAATCTTGCGGCGATAGTTTTCGAACTCGGCGGCATTGTTTATCAGCAAAATTTTTTGCTGCGCTCCAAGCTCTTTGATAACCTGGGAATTAAACCAATGGATGCGGCTGGTGGGCTTTATTATCACCGGAAAATCCAGCATATCCGTACCGGTCACCTCATCCTTATGAAAGGTGGGCGGCGTGGGCAGGTCATATTCCTTTACCATGTCATTGAACAGGTGTTTATCCAGACTGGAATCGATAAGCTTTTTGTGCGGCAAAAGAAAAGTGAAATAGTCGCGCAGCGTGTCGGCGTGGCTGTTAACCATCTTTAACTGGGCGTCATTGGTATAAAAAAGAGGTAACCCTCCTCCATGCCTTTTGCCTATTTCCAGCAAACCCGCCAGTGTTGCTGCTTCATTTTTAGCCGGATTTTCCAGCACATGGCCTTCAATGCAGGCTTTGGAATAAAACAGACGCTTATCGTTTTTGGTGGTGATTCCGATATAAGGTATATCCGCCAGCGTAAAACAGCGCCCCATCATCAGATTTCCCAATACAACCGCGGGCTTTTTTTTCATCATTATCCTGCCTAAGGTAAATTTTTTACAATGGACGGACCGAGCAGACGGGTAAAAGCCAGCGGCATTTTTTGCCACATACTTATGGCCAGCTTATACTTGGGATTATCCGGGTTTATTTGCGGCAATTCGCCACCCGATGGCAGGACATAGTACCAGTAAAGCTGCTGTTCCACACTGCCCCACTGTTTTTTAAAACGATACGTTCCGCTGTCACGCGAGCAGCGGCCGAAATCAAACTGCTTATAGCCCTTCTCAATGGAAAAGCGCAGTACCTCCCAGTACATAAGCATATTGGGACTAAAACGGTTATACTCCCGGAGGGTGGAGGCCCAGGGAATTTCCATGCGCTGTTTGTAGCCATGTAAAAAAGCGGCGCCGATGGTTTTTCCCTCTTTGGAACGCACCAGGGCAATATGACTGTTTTCCGGAGTCTCTTCCAGAATGGTTCTAAAAAAATGTTTAGAGTAAACCGGCGTTCCCAGATCACGCATATTGCGGCAAAAAACTTCATAGAAGTCATCGAGGAACTCCATGCCGCCGACCTCTCCGGTAATCCCTTCCTTGACCGGCCGGCGAATCTGGCTGCGCAGCTTGGCTTTAAATGAGGCCATCAGGTCATCGGGGGATTCCGGCAAATCCAGAAAGAAGGTTACCTTTTGCGTTTTAACCGGCAGGTGGGTTTCCAGGGGGCGTATGTCACGCAGTTCCACAAAATCCGCGCCGCACCGTTCCCGAATGGTTTCCGCTTCCGCGGTCAGGGCCTCCATCGCCTCCCGGCTATCCGCCAGAATACCGCCATAGTTTACATAGGGTACGGAAACGATGAAATTCCCAAACAGGGCCGATTTAAAATGAACCAGCGGCAATACACCCACGATTTTATCCTGCTCGCCGGCCGCAATGTAGAAGGTCTCTTTTTTGAAATGCCTTTCGATTATCTTTTTCCAGGCCGATGTATGATAAAGGGAACCGGCCTCATGGGCATGAACATAGGCGTCCCACTCCTGAAAGTTCTCGGTGATATAGGAAACGTGCATGCGCTTAAGCCAGGCCTTTCAACTCTTTGATTTTCGTTTTCATAATTTTTCCCGAACTGTTCTTGGGCAGGCTTTCAAACAGGGAGTAATGTCTGGGTTGCTTAAAAGGCGGTAATTTTTTTCGGATAAAATCCTGTAACTCTTCCTGCCAGGTTTCCGATTGCTCCTTTAACACGATACAGGCGTCGATGGCCTCACCCAAAATGTCATCCGGACGGCCGATGACAGCCACTTCCAGAACGTTTTCGTGCTCCAGGATTTTTTCCTCGATCTCCTTGGCGCTGATGCGGTTGGCCCCCTGTTTGATCATATCCTTGGAACGCCCCACCACATAAATAAACCCTTCCTCATCCATCCGGCCCAGATCACCGGTGAAATAGAGGCCGTGGCGCAGCACCATTTTCGTCTCCTTTTGATCCCGCCAGTAACCCTGCATGATGTTAGCCCCGCGGGCCACGATCTCTCCCCGTTCCCCGGCGGGAAGCGCGCGCCCTTTTTCATCGGCCACAAACAGATCCACATTGGGAATGGCCTTACCGATGGAGCCCCATTTGCTTTCAAGATATTCCGGCGCCAGATAGGAGAGACGGGCCGAAGCTTCCGTTGCCCCGTACATGATGATCAGCCTGGCGGGCGCCAGTACCTGGGCCACCTCCTTTTGCAGTGTGGGCGCCATGGCCCCGCCGGCCTGGGTAACGTATCTCAGCTTTGGCAACCGCCGCTCGCGGATATTGGTTTTGGCCAGCAGAATGGCAAAGGTGGAAGGCACGCCGGCAAAACCGGTAACCTCATGTTCCTCCATGCTGTTCAGGGCCACATTGGGAAAGGCAAAGCGGTTTTCAATAACCAGACTGCCACCGACGGCAATATGCGTATTGAGCAGGGACAAACCATAAATATAGTAAAACGGGAGCACCACCAGCATCCTGTCCGCCGGGGTCAGCCGGAGATAGGCAATGATCGACTCGGTGTTGGTAACGATATTGAGATGGCTTAGGGTCACCCCCTTGGGTTTTCCCGTACTCCCGGATGTATAAACGATGGCTGCCAGATCCAGATTGATCAGGCGTACCTGCGGAGGCTGCGTGGAGTGGCTTTCCAAAATATCACTCAGAATATCGGCCCGGGGAAAATCACTCATGGGCCGCAGCAAAACAAAGGCATCCATCCGCTTTATGCGCGGGGATATCGGCTTTAAGTATTTTTTAAAGTTCTTATCGGAGATAAAGACGCGGGCGCCGCAGTTATTTAGCAGATAGCGCAGCGTGTCCGCCGTGGTTTCCGTATTCAGTCCAACGGCAACCGCCCCCGCTTTTAGCACCCCGTAATAGGTAACCACATAGCCAAAACCGTTGTCCAGCAAAAAAGCGACCCGGTCACCCCGCCTTACCCCTTTGGCGCGCAGATAGTTGGCCAGGGAATTGGCCGCTTCATCTATTTCACGATAGGTATACCACCTGCCGGAAAAAAGGGCCGGTTTATCGGGATATTTTTGCCTGGTTTTCTCAAGAAAAGTATGCAAAAGGTACATATTTAATCAGTTTTGAGTAAAAAAAAGGCTGTACCGGTTGTGTCATATCTCATAATCACACCTCCGGGGCAGCCTTAAACTTTTATCTATTAGTAGTTATAATATGAATATTTATAGTTGTCTTTTTTCATATCCAGCTCGGCACAATTAAGAATAATGCCGAACAGATGATTTTGAAAGTTTTTGTATTCGGCCAGTTTGGCTTTAACATCTTCCACATTGGTCTTACCGGCGCGGATGACAAACAGACCCTGATCCACATACTTGGAAAGCACAATGGAATCGGCCGTAACCATGATGGGCGGGGTGTCCACAATTAAAAAGCCGAAACGCTCACCCATAAATTTAAAAACCTCGGCCGCCCTTTGCGTGCCCAGAATTTCCGACGGGTTGGGTACGGCCATGCCGCTGCTCATTAAATAAAGATTGGGAATATGCGTTTGCTGAATCACCTTGCGGATATTCTCATCGGTAATATCGGCATTGCTGTAAAGAAAATCGGCCAAACCGGGTTTTTTATTACAGGCAAAGGAGCTATGCAACACGCCGCGTCTTAAATCGGCATCCACCAACAGGGTGGGGATTTTTTGCTGGGCAAAGGTAATAGCCAGGTTTCCGGCATTCAGCGACTTGCCCTCACTGGGGTTCAGTGACGTGACAAACAGAGAACGGTTGCGTTTTTCTTCATTGTTAAACAACAACTGTGTACGCAGACTGCGGTAGGCCTCCCCCATGGGCGTTGGCGAGTAATCGGCCGTAACCAGCTTGGGGTCGATACGCTTGGATTTGTCAAACAACTCCGGGTCGATATCTTTTTCCGATCCGACCACGGGAATTTTAGCCACCACGCGGATGGGTACCGCTTTTTCCAGTTCATCGGTGGTGCGTACCGTTTTATCAAAAAAGTCCACCACCAGCACAAACCCCACACTCAGACCGAAGCCCATGATAAAGGCGATCATGCCATATTTCAGGAACAGCCCCAGTTTTCCGGCTGTGGGGGGCACCACGGCGGGATCCAATACGATGATATCGCCCACTTCCACCGCATCAGCCACCTTGGCCTGATTAAACCGTACCAGCAGCGAGGAGTAGACCTGATCCGCCACATTTCTTTTACGCTGCAGCTCGGCATATTCCAGTTCCTTGGCCGGTAAACGTTGAATTTTCAACTGCTGACTGCGAACCTGCGTATCAAAACTTTTTATACGCTCATCATACTGTTTTTCCACATTGCCGGCGGTGAGCAACACCTTTTGTTCCAACTGGTTCAGTTTCTTTTTATTTTCCAGCAACACCGGATGTCCCGGAGCGTAGGAAGATTCCAGCCGCATACGTTCTTCATTCAGGGTGGCAAACTCGGCCGCCAAAGCCGGCACGGTTGCCGGACCGTTTACCGCCAGCCAGGAAAGCAGCTCACTGAGTACGGAATATTTTTCATCCGCGGCCGCCTTATTCAAGCGCTGAATAATGGCCTGTAATTCATATTTCTTATTGTTTAATTCGATCTTTTGCGACTCGATGGTGGAAATGTTGGTGATGGTGCCCGCGGCGTCTCCGGCCAGCCCCACGTAGGGGTTACGCTGACGGAACTGTTTCAGCTCATCGGTGGCGATGTCCAGTTCCTGCTTGGCCTGCTCAAGCTGGGTGGTTAAAATGCCCAACACTTCACGGGTGTGATACTTTTTAAAATCAAGATTTTGCAAGACAAACTGATCCACCAGCACGTTGAGTGTTTCGGTGATATACACGGGGTCGGCGCCGGTGATTTTTATTTCCATCAGCGTACGCAAGCGGTTTTTAAAATTGGGAGCCAGGGCCAGCCTTAAAATTTCAACCGCCTTAGCCTCTTTTAGCAGCTTGTAGGCCAGTTCGTCATGGGTTTTCCAGTAACCGGGCTTAATGTACAGGGTCGCTCCGCCATAGGATATCTGGTTGTTTTCCGGTATGGAAGTTTCCAGAACCACCTGATCCTCTATGGTTTTCTGCGGGTTGGTGAAGTAGAGTTTTAATACATTATTCACCTTTTCGATTCTGTAGTTCCCATACTTCAAATCTTTTTCCAGACGTACGGAATCTATGACCGAATAACGCGGCTGCCCTTTTACCTGAAACTGATAATCGGTATGGGCCACTACCCGTTTTAAAAAGGAGCGACTCATCAACACACCCAGCTTACTGTCGTTTTCCTGACGGCCGCGGGCATTCATGCCGGACAGGGCACGTTTGTCATCAAATTGCAGCAACGCCGTGGTGCTGTATAGCTGCTGCGGACCAAAATGGAGGGCAGCGGCAAAAACGACGATAAAGGTCACCGCAAAAACGGCCAGTAACGTCCACTTTTTTCTTTTGAATAAACGGATATATTTTTTTATGTCAAACGAACTATCCGAACCTGTCATCGGCGCGTTCGATCCTTGATTGTTTTGCATATGGGCCTCGGCTATCTAACGGTTCTAAGAAGAATTTGATCTCTCTGATACGTGTTGTACAGTGTCCACACGGTGGCGGTAAGGGTTAAAATCGGCATCACATCGCGGATGGCATCCCAGATGGTGCGGGCATCGGGCGAGGGTGTCCACAACTGATCACCCGATTTAAAGCCCATGGCCCGCAGGGAGGTGCCCCGCTCAAAAAAGGGGGTGACATCATCGTCCGGTTCATCATGCATGCGCTGCCACCTCATCTCTTCGATACCGTCCTCCAGCAAGGTGCCGCCGGCCATATAGACAACATCCCATAAGGAGTTATCTATATCCACATAATAGAGACCGGGCCGGATAAAGCCCCCGAGTACGCTCACCCGTACCATCGGTTTCACATAAACATTGGGATATTTCAGATAAATTTTAAATGTTTTTTTCAGATATTCGGATAAGTCCCGTGCGGTCATATCCGTCACTTTAATTTTGCCGACAATGGGAAACTCGGCATAACCACGGTCATCGATGGCAAACACCTGATTGAGGAATGAATTGCTATCGGGGAAGGTGCTGACATAGATGCCGTCCCCCGGATGGAAGGGCTTGGCGGCGGAACTCCCCTGAAAGGCCGACAACGGTGTCGTGCCTAAAAATGTAAGTATAAAAAAGAACAATATCTTATGCTTAGTATTCATCTCTTCTACCTGTTAAGGTTAACATGACCTGTAAAATCTATATCTTTTTTCACGCGTATTAAGATCCAGCATTTTCAACAAGCGCCACAACTTAAAAATACTGACCCGGGTATGTCCGAACTGCTCATGTTTCAAAATACGCTTTATTTGCCAGGGCGATACCAAAGGGTTTTCGGCAACGACCTTTTTAATCTTTTCAGTCAACGGCAGTTCTTCCAGTTTCACATCCTGCCGTTCCAGGGGATCAAAAACCGCTCCGGACACCTTAAATTCCTTGACCGGCGCCGTTGTGCTGGGCACCAGTTCAATCACATCGGCCGTCTCTTTGTCCGTTTCCCGCGGTGTTTCTTCTCCCGTTTCTTCCGCCGGGCTTTCCTCGATATGAATCTCTTCATGGCGGGCGGGTTCCCGGCTCTGCTCGGGCATGGTGACGCCAGCCTGTTCGCCCTCGGTCATATCCAGAATATCCTCGGTGGCGTCAAAAGCGGCGGCGGCTTCTTCCACGGTGGCGTAATCTTCCAGAATGTGGTAGAACTCCAGCATGTTAAAAACATCGGCAATCTCGGAATCCATACGGGCCAGCTTAATATCGCCGCCGTTTTCACGGAAGCGCTTAACCTCGCCCACAAAAATGCCCCAGCCGGCGCTGCTCATGTAGTTGAGTTCCTTGAAATCCACAATCACCTTAAACACCTGGCTTTCAAGAATATCCTCAAACATCTTTTCCAACTGATAGCTGTTTGTCTGATCTACATGGCCACCCAGTTCAACGATCATAATTTCACCGTTCTTATCGGCAAATTTGGAATCGATTTGTATCTGTGTTTGACTCATAAGGCTTTCTTCTTTTGAATTATATACAGCTTCGCCACGTCAAGTGTAATTTTATGCAAACCACACCGAGAAATATGCTTGCTTTTAGTGCACTAAAATTCGCCATTTCCGTTCATATAATTAATTTTTATTTGAATAATTTGACAGGATTGGTTTGGTATTATTGCCGGGAAAGGCGCCTATTGCCCTTCACCCAGCAAAACAACAAAGATTGTTTTCCAAAGTATTTTCAGGTTCATCTTAATGGAATCGGCATGCTCAATGTATTCGATGTCGCATCTGATTTTTTCCTTAACATCTTCCAGCGTTTCATCATACCCCACGGTCACCTGAGCCAGCCCCGTTACACCCGGCTTGACCTTTAAGCGCTTGGTATACATGGGAATCTGCTTTTTAAAGGATTCCACAAAAAAGGGCCGTTCCGGACGCGGACCGATAAAGCTCATATCCCCCTTGAGGATATTCATCAACTGGGGCAATTCATCGATGCGGGTTTTACGCATAAAGCGGCCCACCTTGGTAATGCGCGGGTCTTCCTTTTGCGCCCAGACCGGGCCGGAGAGCTTCTCGGCGTCCTGAACCATGGAGCGAAATTTATAGACCGAAAAGATTTTGCCGTTTTTACCCACCCGTTGCTGACTGTAAAAAATGGTACCGGGTGATTCCAGCCGAATGGCCAGGGCCACCAAGGCAAAGAAAGGCAACAATAAGACAATCAAGATCAGGGCAAACACAAAATCAAAAATACGGCGGAAACCAAATTCCTTGGCCGACAGAACGTCGCGAATAACGTCATGCACCACATGCTTATAGGCGTCGTCATAAGCGTCGGTCACCACGCGATAGCTGACCTGGGCATGTTTGCAAACGGCTATGATCTTTGAAAGAAAATGTTTTTCACCGGGGGCGAGAACGATCAACACCTCATCGATATTCAGGGCGTCGATTTTAGCTTCAAACTCAGCCAGACCGCCAACGACGGGGACGTTTTTGTAAAAGCTGTCTTCCTGCATGCCGTCGGGCCGGATAAAGCCCTGCACGTTGAAACCCAATGCCGGAGAACCCAATATTCTGTCGTAAAGGCTGGCCGCTTCATTATTCCAACCGACGATCAGAATATTTTTATATTTTCGCGATGATTTTTCCAATGCCGCTTCTGCAAGCAAGGTATTCTCCTTTATTTCAGCTTACGTCCGTATAAATGCAGGTGCAATAATAAGGATTATCGGCGCAAAGTCGTTGTGTTTTACATCAAAATTGAAGTTTATATTAAATATTAATCAAACAATGTAAAAATAATGCGTTACGGATGGGGACATGGGCCCGGATAACGGGCCCGGATTTTATATTTCGAGTACTTCTTTTTCCTTGGCTTCCAGAATGGCCTCGATCTTTTTTATATGCTTATCGGTGATCTCCTGAATACGATCCAGCTCCACGCTCAGTTCATCTTCGGAAATCTCATTGTTCTTGTGCAGCTTTTTTAAATGATCGTTGGCGTCGCGGCGGATATTGCGTACGGCCACGCGGGCATCCTCGCCAAATTTTTTCACCAGTTTCACCAGATCCTTGCGCCGCTCCTCGCTTAATTGCGGGATGGGAATACGAATCATCGTACCGTCATTGGAGGGGTTAAGACCCAGATCGGCCTTTTGGATCGCCCTTTCGATTTCCGCTAACAGGGACTTCTCCCAGGGCTGAACCACCAAAAGACGCGGTTCCGGCGCCGAAACGTTGGAAGCCTGATTTAAAGGTACCATCTGACCATAGTAATCCACTTTTACCGTATCCAGCAAAGCGGGCGTGGCCCGGCCGGTTCTGACCTTGGCCAGTTCATGATGCAGGGAATCTATGGTTTTGTCCATACGTGTTTGCGCATCCGCAAAAATCTCTTGCTGATTCATCTTCTACCCCCGTACTATTGTTCCTATTTTTTCACCGTTCACCACACGTTGCAGGTTGCCCGGTGTATCAAAATTAAAGACCATGACCGGCATACGGTTATCCATGGCCAGGGAAATAGCGGTTGTATCCATCACCTTAAGACCTTTGTTCAGCACATCCATATAGCTTAAACGGTCAAATTTAACGGCGTCGGTCACCTTTTCAGGATCGGCGCTGTAAACACCATCCACACGGGTACCCTTTAAAATAACATCCGCTTTAACCTCGATGGCTCTGAGCACACCGGCCGTATCGGTAGTAAAATAAGGATTTCCCGTACCCGCTCCAAATATTACGACCCGTCCTTTTTCCAGATGGCGGATGGCTTTATCGCGGATATAGGGTTCGGCAAACACGGGCATGGGCGCGGCGGTCATCACACGGGCCGGAATTTCCCGCCGGTTCAACACATCACGCAGAGCCAGGGCATTGATTATCGTGGCCAACATGCCCATATGGTCGGCGGTTACCCGATCCATGGCCTCGGCATTGGCCGAAAGGCCGCGAAAGATATTTCCACCGCCAATTACGATGGCCACCTGCACACCCGCTTCACGGGCGGTGGCCACTTCGTTGGCAAAATGTTCCAAAATGGCGGGCGCAATGCCATGCTTTTGCGCGCCCGCCAGAGATTCTCCGCTTAATTTAAGCAGAATGCGTTTAAACGCTAAAGACATAAAAGCCTACTCTCCGATACGGAAACGGGCAAAGCGCTTAATGGTGACGTTTTCTCCCACCTTGGCGATGGTTTCCGTTAACAGATCCTTGATGGTTTTATCGGGATCTTTAACATAGGCCTGTTCCATCAACACGATCTCCGAGTAATATTTTTCAACACGGCCCTGGGCAATCTTCTCTATAATATGATCGGGTTTGCCTTGTTGCTTAGCCTGCTCGGTATAGATCTGGATTTCCTTATCGATGATATCTTGATCCACTTCCTCGCGTTTTACGGCCACAGGATTGGTAGCGGCCACATGCATGGCCACATTACGGGCAAAGTTTTTAAAGTCGTCGGTGTTGGAAACAAAGTCGGTTTCACAATTCACTTCCACCAAAACCCCCAGCTTACTGCCGGGATGGATGTAAGCCTCAACCACACCTTCCTTTGCTTCGCGGTGGGCCCGCTTTTCAGCCTTGGCCACGCCTTTTTTACGTAACACCTCAATGGCTTTTTCCATATCGCCGTCCGTTTCGGCAAGGGCTTTTTTACAATCCATCATGCCCACGCCTGTTTTTTCGCGCAGTTCTTTTACCATTGCAGCGGTAATCGTTGCCATGATTTAATTCTCCTTTTTTGTCGTTTTCCTGGGCTTGGCAGCCGTTTTTTCATCGGAACCCGCCTTTTTCTCCTGCTCTACAGCTTCGGCGATTTCCTTTTCCTGTTTTACTTTTTGCCTGGCGTCTATTATCACATCGGCCACGCGGCTAACGATAAGACTGATGCTTTTTGCGGCGTCATCATTGGCCGGAATGGGGTAATCCACCAAAGTCGGGTCGCTGTTGGTATCCACCAGGGCAAAAACAGGAATATTCATCTTACGCGCTTCCTTGAGGGCAATATGCTCCTTCTTGGTATCAACGATAAAGACGGCGCCCGGCAGACGCTTCATATCTTCAATACCGGAAAGAACGCGATCCAGCTTTTCCATTTCACGATCGATCGTTAAACGCTCCTTCTTGGAAATCTTCTCATAGGTGCCGTCGGTGCTCATGGCCTTAAGGCGCTTGAGATGTTTAATGGAGCGTTTGATGGTGGAAAAGTTGGTCAGCATGCCGCCCAACCAACGATGAGTGACATAATATTGATTGCAGCGCTTGGCTTCGCTGGCCACGATCTCCTTCGCCTGCACCTTGGTGCCGACAAAAAGAACGTCATAGCCTTCCAAAACCACCTGGCGTATGGCCTCCAGAGCCTTATCCAGATTAGCCTGGGTTTTTTTAAGATCGATGATGTGAATCCCGTTTTTTTGCATGAAGATATAAGGCTTCATCTTGGGATCCCAGCGGCGGGTCAGATGACCAAAGTGGGAACCGGCAGCAAGTAGCTGCTCGAGGGTAACTGCAGGCATAAATCCTCCTATGTATGGGTTAAACCTCCATCCTGCCAATACGGGCCATGACCTTTCGGCACCCCACGGTACGCTAACAGGATGTGTGTGATATGTAAACGAAAAAAAAGCCCCGCCAGCAGGACGGGACTTGTAAAAATTCTATCTTTTCGAGAACTGGAAACGTTTCCGTGCCTTGGCCAAACCGTATTTTTTACGTTCGGTCTCACGGGGATCGCGGGTCATAAATCCTTCACGCTTCAGGGCGGGACGGAAATCTTCCGAATAAGCCACCAGGGCCCGGGCAATACCCAAACGCACCGCGCCGGCCTGACCACTCAGACCGCCACCGTTTACACGGATACGAAAATCAAAACTCTCCACATTCTCGGTAACTTCCAGGGGTTGCATAATGTCCATCAAAAGCGTTTCACGCTTAAAATAGTCCAGCATCTCCTTGCCGTTCACGACAATCTTTCCACTACCCGGCGTCATGCGTACGCGGGCAACAGACTCTTTTCTTCTACCAACGGTAATATATTCTTCCATCAAAATCGCCTTTTAGTTTTTAATTTCCAAAGGTTGCGGCTGCTGGGCCACATGGGGGTGATCGCCGCCGGCATATACTTTCAGCTTTCTCAGCATCTGACGCCCCAGACTGTTTTTGGGCAGCATGCCCTTAACGGCGGAAGTTACCACGCGCTCGGGATGGCGCTGCAACATCAAACGCACCGGTGTGATTTTTTCCCCGCCGGGATAACCCGAATGGCGAAAATAGGTTTTCTGATTCATTTTATTACCGGTCAGGCGCACCTGTTCGGCATTGATGACGATAACGAAATCGCCGATATCATAATGCGTGCCGTAAGTGGGTTTGTGCTTACCTTTAAGCACATGCGCCACCTGACTGGCAAGACGACCAAGCGTTTTTCCCTTGGCGTCAACGATAAACCAAGCTCTGGGCTGGTCCAGGTCTGCTTTCTTGGCAGAATAAGTTTTCAAAACGGCCTCCAACTATCAACATTTAAAAGAGCAGTTAATATAAAGCGTTGATCCCTTTGAATCAAGCCTATTTTAAATGATTTTTATAACATCATAAAGCTAAACAATTGAAAAAAATTTTATGCTTCAAATGAATACAAATGTTTCATCACACTTTGTATATCTCTGCTCGTTTGTCAGTCTGATATTCCTTAGATAAAAACTTTTCTTAACCGACTATCTTTCCTGTCGCTTATGCAGAGACCAATAGAGCAAGGGCAAAACAAAAAGAATATAAAGAAGAGAGCTGACCATCCCTCCTATCCCGGCCAGGGCCAGAGCATGCCATATATCCCCCGCATCCGTGCTAAAAAAAGCCAGCGGCGCGAACCCCATTATGGTTGTCAACGATGTTAACAAAAGGGGACGGGCGTGCTGACGCACTCCTTCCACCACGCTTTCGCGCAAGGTGGAAGCGAGGCGCTGACGGAAGCGACTTACCAGCAAAATGGAATTATTTACCACGATGCCACTGATAAACACAACGCCGATATAAGCCGAAGCATCAAAGACGGTATCGGTAAGATAAAATATCCAGACAATACCCACCAGCCCCGATGGTATGGTTAAAAAAATCAGTAATGGATCAAGATAGGACTCGAACAGGGAGGCGGTAACCATAAAAACCAGTAAAACACCCAACAGTACTACCCAGTAAATATTTTGCTTTTTTTCATCATCTCCGCCAAACCAATATCCCCTTCGTTCCAATATTTTATAGCCTGGGGGCACGGGAAAGTCTTCCAGCGCTTTTTTTAAAAATTTATAGGCAAAGCGATAGGGCCCTAAAAAGTCAAAAGAGACCCGCCGGATATATTGCTGATTTACCCGGTTGATTTCATTGGCCGCCGGCATTTTTACCAACTCAAGAAAGTGGCTAAAGCGAATAAGATTATCCCCGTGGCGAAAGGGCCGGTTCATCAGGGCTTCCGTATCAAAATTC
>Ga0256832_1001141_pt1 | contig 17904 bp, 15 predicted proteins | sample 134614metaG_FD_190534 | JGI IMG/M metagenome (GOLD analysis project Ga0256832, IMG submission 190534) | Hydrothermal vent microbial communities from Lau Basin, Pacific Ocean - 134-614 | ecosystem: Environmental > Aquatic > Marine > Hydrothermal vents | place: Pacific Ocean: Lau Basin | collected...
AGTATTAAAACGCAGCTATTTTTTCTGAATCGAGGCGGTCAAACGGGAGTTATGCCGTAGCATAATGACGATTTGAGCAACAAAGAGTCAGAGGAAGATAGAAGACGCAATGCATTGCGTCTGTACACTCTATACTGTATTTATTTTGTTCCTGTAGCACTAATTATTAGTTGGTACCTGCAAACAAACGCTTCAATAATAGAATTGCATCTTTTACAATCCCAAGTTCTATGGTTCTTATACCGGAAATATCCGGAGGATTGCCTTATATTTGCCACCCCTTTAAAAGCAATGAGGGGAGGTTAATTTGCATAAATCAGACCACATGAATAATACAATACAAAAAGTAACGGTAATAGGTGCGGGAACCATGGGCAATGGCATCGCGCATGTTTTTGCTATGAGTGGTTTTGAGGTCACTTTGGTAGATATCTCTAAGGACGCTTTGGAACGCGCTTTGGATATCATCGCCAAGAACCTCACCCGCATGGTAAAGAAGGAAAAAATCACGGCTGAAGACCAGGAAAAAACCCTGAATTCGATCAAGACAGAGACAAGTCTTTCGGACGCTGTTCAGTCTGCAGATTTGGTGGTGGAAGCCGCCACGGAAAATGTAGATTTAAAACTCAAGATCTTTAAGGATATCGATGCAAACGCACCGGGAAATGCCATTTTGGCCACCAATACCTCTTCGATTTCCATAACCAAGATCGCTGCTGCCACCAAGCGACCGGGACAAGTTATCGGGATGCACTTTTTTAATCCGGTTCCTGTTATGAAATTGGTCGAAGTCATCCGCGGATTGGAAACGACAGACACCGTCACTCAATCGATCATGCAGTTGGCGGAAAAAGTGGGCAAAGTGCCTGTCGAAGTCAATGACTTTCCGGGATTTATCTCCAACAGGGTATTGATGCCTATGATTAATGAAGCCATCTACAGCCTGTATGAGGGCGTGGCAGGTGTGGCAGAGATCGACACCGTAATGCAGTTGGGGATGGCACACCCAATGGGGCCTTTGCACCTTGCGGATTTTATAGGGCTGGATGTCTGTATGTATATTATGAAAGTACTGGAAACCGGACTGGGCAATCCAAAGTATGCTCCATGTCCGCTCTTGGTCAAAATGGTGGACGCCGGCAAGCTTGGAGTAAAGTCAGGAGAAGGCTTCTATGACTACTCACAAGGGGTTAAGCAAAAACGCGTCTCTGCGCTATTTTCAAAGTAAAGAGCCTTATACAGCGTTATAGAATTTGAACCTTTTCTGAAGGGAAGAGTTTAGTTTACATTCGAAGTGCCGAAGAAAGATTTAGTACTTCAGAGATATCAGTAATGAGGATATTTTTTAATCTTTGAGGGATTTTACATAGTGTCTGCCAGAAAACTATCAGATTTTATGAAATGAGGGATTTTGAATGAGCATTTTCGTTTTTCGAGACGAAGTGATGCCTGGGTATCAGTGAATTGAGAAAAATAAAAAGATAGCCAAAAGATACATTTCTAATTTTGAAGCGTTTTCTTGCATACACTACACAGGCGTAGTAGTTCTATTTGGAATACTATGTCAAAAACGAGTAAAGATGAAGGGTGAGGCAATTTTTGTTGGCCTCATCCATGATGACAATGTATACTGGGTGGATGCAGGAAAAGAGTAATTAGTTGTTTGTCTTGCTGACACCGTTTAGAAAGGACTCATAAGTAGCCGGAAATTTAACCACTGTAAAGTCTATATGACATGAAAAAGAAAATTGTAATTTGGGGAACCAATGAGAAGGAAGAAAAAGTACTGATGGCCATCGCACTCAATAGCGAGGCAAACAAACTGGACCTCTATGTTTTTTCAGCGGATCAAGCCACCGAAGCATTTTACAACTCGTTGATTCACGATTGGAGAGAGAATAGAGAAGTTGCGTTTCCGGAAGAACACCAACACATGGAAAGACCCCTGTCCGCATCTGAATCCATCCTACCGGAAAACCTCAAAGCCGATAAGCCGGATATCATTCACCGGGCTCAAAAGGAATGGCCCTTTTTAGTTTTGTCTGAAAAGCTCTACAAGCTGTATAGGGAGGAGCTCAATGACCTCAAGAGTAAAATCGAAGAATTGTCGGAGTTCAATAAAGAACAGTGGGAAGAACTCCAACATTTTTGGAACAAGGTACAGGAGCAGGCGAGAGACAAAATGTTGAGCTATGGATATATCAAAGAGCTGCGGGAAGAGACCAACGAGCTCTTTGGGATAATGAAAGAGTTGCGCAAAAAGGTGGACGCCGAGTTGCGTGAATCCTCCAAGAAGATTAGAAAAGAGATCGAAGAGGCCTTGCAAGCGATAGATGAAAAAGTGCAAAAAGGACTTAGCCTCAAAATTCTTTTTGAGGAGCTAAAAAAATTGCAGAATAAAGTCAAAGAGAGTGTTGGGCTTATTCGCTCAGACCGCAATACTCTTTGGAAGCACATCGACAAGCGATTCAAGACCATAAAAGAAAAGCGATTTGGACCGGAGGGAGAAGACTCAAAATTACAGCGCCTCCAAAGACGGTTGGATGGCTTGTTAACCGCCCTCGACCGGCTCAATCATTCGGTCAAAAGGGATGAAAAAGAAATCAAATTTCAAAAAAACCGCATTAGTAACGCAGCGAATCAACTGGAAGCTCAAATTAGAGAGGCAAAGCTCGTCATGCTTGAAGATCGTATTAAGTCCAAAAAAGAGAAAATCGCGGAGATGGAAGGTATCAAAGCGGATTTGGAAGCTGCCATCGAAAGGGAACATAGAAGAATCGAAGCCAAAAAGCAGCGGGAAGAAAGCAAAAAAGCGGCTCGCGAAAAATTGAGTTTGGAGCTCGAAAAATCTAAAAAGCGGGTTGAAGAAGAGAGCGATAAACTCAAGGAGGCCGTTGATAAAGTAAAATCTGTCAAAGAGGAAAAGAAAAAAGCAGCTAAAAAGAAACCATCCATTACCCAAGAAGCTATCACTGCTGCAGGGGCTACCATCGGAGAATCCTTGGGAGACGTGGTAGATACGATTAAGGCCGTTGCCAATGTTTTGGGTCAACACGCAAATGAAGTAGTAGATGAGTTGAAGGAAAAAGCAAGTGATATCATCGAAGATATTACGGAAGAAGCCGGAGAAATCATCGAAGAAGTCAAAGAGAAGGTAGATGAGGTCAAAGAGCAGATGAAAGAAGAAATGCGCAAGACAGCTCCAACACAAGCTTCCGGTGAAATTAGAGAAGAGGAATAACTTACCCGATATGTTATTACGTCAATTTCTTTTCATAGCGGTTTTGGCATTATTTGTGGCGGTGGCCGGCGCACAAAAACAGCCGGTTGAGACCGGTAGTGTAAAGTGGTATCGTTCGCTCGATGAAGCGGTCAAGCTATCGAAACAAACCCAAAAACCCATCCTGATTTTATTTCAGGAGATTCCCGGATGTTCGACGTGTCGGAATTATGGTCAAAACGTCTTGACCCATCCGCTCATCGTGGAGGCCATTGAAACATTTTTTGTCCCACTTTGCATCCACAACAATAAAGGGGGAGCAGACAAAAAAGCGCTTAAATACTTTAGGGAGCCCTCATGGAATAACCCAGTTGTCCGTATCGTAAGCGATGACCTAAAGGACCTAATACCGAGAATTGCCGGTCAATATTCAAAAGCGGCCCTGGTTCACGGTATGGTACAAGCGCTACAAAAACGACCTCGACAAGCTGTTCCCCTGTATCTAGAGCTATTAGATAAGGAACTACAGGCGCGTAAAAGCGGTCTCACCACTACTTACTTTGCGATGTATTGCTTTTGGGCCGGAGAGAAGGAGATTGGAGATATGCAAGGGGTTTATTCTACAACGGCCGGTTATATGGACGGCAAAGAAGTGGTCAAGGTCGAGTATAATCCGCTTGAAGTATCCTATTTTGCCCTTTTGCAGGCGGCCAATGATGTGCATTGTGGAGATGAAGTTTACTCCAATCGTTCATCCGAGATACGAATAGCCAAACAAACACTGGGGACCCGCAAAGCGCATCCTGCTTCCGGATTCAAACCGGACAAAACCCCCAAATACTATCTGAATAAGACACCATATAGATATGTGCGAATGACGGCTTTGCAAGCGTGCAGAGCGAACAGTCGTCTGGCGAAAGGAATGCATTGTGAAAATCTGTTTTCCCCGGGTCAGCTTCAGCAGTATCGCATAGCCAAGGAAGGAAAGAGGAATAGATTAAAGGTAACAATTGGCCATTATTTTTAGTAACTTGATGAAGATTGTATTTGTAGCTTTGAACACCACCCCTATGCGTAATTTGACCTTCAATTGTCTCATTCGTGACATAGTTATACGGTTATACATGAACTTATTGGACGAATGTTGTGTTTTTAGAAAAAGTATTGTACGTTTGTACTCATAATTCAATTATCAATTTTAAATTCAACTAATATGGAAACTAAGAACAAATTTAATTTTTCAGCTCTATTGTTTGGAATTATTGCTGTCTTAGCGATCGCAGGATATGCTTTTGCTTCAACGCAAATTCAACAAGAAGATGACCTAAGTGACAATGCAACAATCCAAGCAAGCATGTTGGCAAGTAACACCATGCACGCATATGACCTTGGCAAGTGCGGAAATGGTAAGTGTGGCGGTGACAAAGCCAAAGACGCAAAAGCTGCAGATAAGAAATGTGGTGAAGGTAAATGCGGCGGTGACAAAGCAAAGAACGGAGATCACAAATGTGGTGAAGGTAAGTGCGGAAAGGACAAGTGTGGAAAAGGTAAGTGCGGTGAAGGTAAATGCGGCGGTGACAAAGCAAAGAATGCTGACCACAAATGTGGTGAAGGTAAATGCGGTAAGGGCAAGTGTGGTGAAGGCAAGTGTGGCGGCGACAAAGCTAAAAATGCAGATCACAAATGTGGTGAAGGTAAATGTGGAGGTGACAAAGCAAAGAATGCTGACCACAAATGTGGAAAAGGTAAATGCGGTAAGTAAATCTTATCTCATAACATAATTATCATTGAAAGCGGGCTAAGTGGATGAATCTACTTAGCCCGCTTTTCTTTGTTCATTTTGCCCGTCATCCATCAACTTACACTAATGCATGTAATTGATGGAATGTTTTCTTTTCTTAGGATAATCATACAGTGTTGACTAATTTTTTATACCTTAGCACCTGAACACCTAAATCACCTTGTCATGAGAACACTTGTCAGTGCCCTTTGCCTGTTGTTTGTAACATTAAGCCCTTTATGCGGCCAATATTTGTTCCTGTTTGATCAACCGGAAGATTACCCATCCGGATGGATAGGAGATACCGCAGATTTTCGGCTTCAGGAGGGACAATTGCGTTTGGAGGCCTCCACAAGCGGCACATCCCAAATCTATTATCCCTACTCGATAGAGGATTCGGCGCGATGGGTATTGGAATACCGGATGGACTTCGCCCCTTCCAATCAAAACTACTTAGAAATAGACCTGTTTCGTTCGGATACCTCAGCCCATCCCGCCACCCGGTACACCCTTCACATTGGTCAAAACGGCAGCCGGGACTCGATCTTCTTGACCAAGTATTTGGATGAGAAAAAGATCGGGCAAGTGGCCTCTTTGGATAGTGCTATCGCCTACAACAGCCGGTCAGGAACCCTATCCATCCAGTATCATCAAAATCGCTGGGAAGGCTGGTTTTTGTCCGGGGAAAGCCCCAATCCTGTCTTTCTGTTTGCTCTTCCGGATACGTTTGTGATACGTCAGGGATGGTTTGGATTGAGATGCGTTTATTCGAAGACCCGCAGGGACAAATTCTATTTCGACCGTTTGGCGATTGGGGCCCAACCTGCGGATACCACTCCACCTCGCGTCGTCTCCGTCCACTCGTGGGATGCCCACACTCTGGAGTTGGAGATGAGTGAGCCCATCGACACCTCCGGGATGAACAACAGTAGCATACAAATGCGTCCATCCCTTCAATATGGTACCATTTCATACCGGGACAAACATATCTGGATTGAAATGGTCGATTCTGTTGCCGCAGGAACCCCTTTCGTTCTTCATTTGCGTCTCTTCGATCTCAGTGGCAATCCGACAGGACAGGACGCGGTGAACTTTAAGTGGATTTATACGCGACCGGTGGCACCGTATGATGTCATCTTCAATGAAATCATGAGTGACCCCAATCCTCAGGTGGGCCTGCCCGATGCCGAATACATCGAACTGTATAATCGCTCCAATAAATATATCGACCTCTCCGAACTCTACCTCAGCGACGAAGCCCGGACCCGTCCCCTGCCGGACGATACCCTACCTCCATACACGTATCTCATCCTAACCCGTCCTAAAGATAGTCTCGCTCTCGCCTCCTACGGTAGGACCATCGGGGTGCCGGGTTTCCCCGGACTCCAAAATGAGGGAGAACAACTCACGCTAACGGACTATCTCACTGCGATAATCGATCAAGTGGATTACACCCCTTCCGGGAAGGAGGGCCATTCGAAACAAGAAGGAGGATGGAGCCTCGAACTGCGCCACCCCCGGCTCGTATGCTCAGGTGCTATCGCATGGTATTGGAGTGAAAATCTATTGGGTGGGACTCCAGGGAAGGCCAACTCCCAATCCGCCGAACCGCCGGTTTTAACCGGGCCGAAGCTGGATTACATCACCGTCAAAGACCGATATGAACTCGGATTGCATTTTAATCAAAAACTCTGTCCACTATCCGTATTAGAACCTTCCGACGTGCTTATCCCGGAGGCTCCCTCCATCGCAGATATCCGGCTCAATGCCTACGACCCGTTTGAACTCCGTCTCCACTTTAGCGCTCCTATTGACACCGGTCACTTGTATCGTCTACACATAAAAGGCGGGATAGAAAGTTGTATTAAGACGAGACAAGAGGTCGTTCAATCAGCTCCTTTTGCCCTCGCTGTTCCTCCAGCTCCGGGGGATATGCTCATCAATGAAATACTCTTTAATCCCTATCCGGGGGAGCAGGATTTTATCGAGCTCATCAATGCGTCGGACAAGGTTGTCGATCTTCGGGAAATCCTCATCGGCAATGTGTCAGAGGAGGATACATTGCTAATTCATCCAAAATTGGAATACCCTCTATTGCCCGGGCAGATGATCGCCTTGACCTCTTTTCCCTCCCGATTGAAGACGGTGTATCATCCCCCGGACTCGGCATGGATTATCTCTGCTCCCTTACCAAAATGGAACGATGATCACGGCAACGCCACCTTGTATCGAGCGCATTTCGGACGCCTGACCGTACTAGATCAGATGAATTATGAAACTTCCATGCACTCAGTTGCCCTTCGCAATGACGAAGGGGTATCCCTCGAACGCATCTCTTTAAAGGCCTCGGCCAAAGATGTATACAACTGGCAATCGGGGGTGCCCTCTACCCATTACGCTACTCCCGGTTATAAAAATGCCGGCGCATGGCAACCCGGCAATACCGGAAAAACAGGTGAAGTCTCCCTCAGCAAAGATAGCTTCACACCGGAGTTAGAAGGGGTAGAAGGGCTGTTGAAAATCCTTTATTCGCTCGAGGGAAGTGCCGGATTGCTCTCCTGTACCGTGTTTGATATGGAAGGAAGGGTGGTAAAAAATATTTCGCGTGCCCAACCCATTGGTCATCGGGGCTTTGTCTCCTGGGATGGTACCGATTTGGAAAATAATCCATGCGTTACCGGAGTTTATATTATTTTAGCAGCATTATATGAGCCCCAATCCGGGGTTTATTCACAAAAACTACCGGTGTTACTAAAGCAATTGGATGGCCAATAAAAACCAATTCAGCGGTCTGATTTTTACATATCTCTTTGCGGGGATGACGGCTTTTATCGTATTGGTTTGCGTATTTACCCCGGATGTCATCCTCTTTAAGCGCCTATCCAATTACACCGTGCATATCATGCTCGGGTTTTTGATGCTCGGATTATTATTCTTGATGCTCGGCAAAAAGAAACTCTTGTTGATAAGTTTCGTAGCAAGTGGATTGTTGAGCATATTTCTCAAATATTCGTCCAATTCTAAATTGCAATTGGCACGGGACAGTGGATTACCGGATGTCAGTATTGCGCTGGTTAACTTAGCGGACATCACCACCCTTCCGGATAGTCTGACCGCCAATATCCAACGCATACACCCGGACATCCTGGTGTGCAACGAATTGACCCCCGACTGGACGCATTATTTGTCAGTTGCCCTCAGGAAACAGTTTCCCTACCAAGTAAAGATTACACGAATCGACAACCATGGCAAGGCACTATTTAGTCACTTGCCCATCGTGGGGACAGATACATTGATTCACCGGAATATTCCACATATTCTATCGACGATAGAATTGGGTTCCTCGATACGTTTTCGAGTACTCAACACCTTTTTTAACCCGCCACTCGTACACAAGATGCTCGAGGAATACAACGAACAACTTGGATTCTTAGTCGATCGTATCAAGCAGACGGATATGCCGCTTTTGGTCGCCGGAGACTTTAGTGTTCCGCCTTGGTCCACTGAGTTGCGAGCATTCAAATATGCGGCGGATTTATTGGATTCAAGGCGGGATATCACCTTGCGTTCAGGGAAGGGATTGGAGGCGTTACTTGAGGTACCCGTACAGCAAATTTTCTACAATACCCGGCTGGCTTGTACCAAGTTCTCCAACCTCTACGATGGAGACAAAAATAAGCTCGGTATCACCGGCACCTACCAACTCACCCCTAAATAGCCGATGCAAAAGGACATGTAGTAAGGGCCGAAAAGGCACAACTGTGTTTGGTACACAACACAATTATGGGGTCGGTGCGATAAAATTGCCTTTGTTCTTTCGAATTGTCTTAATATTGCGTCCTGTTTCGATGCCAATGGTTTTTATGATGAAATGCATTCTTATTAGACCCAATTAATAACTTTATGATTTTTGCCGGATATATCGCATTATTCATTATTTCACTAGCGCTTTTGTTAAAAGCGTCTGATGTCTTTGTGGATGGGGCGAAGGAAATCGGGGTTGCGATGGGTATTTCTCCCTTTGTCATAGGGGTTACTATTGTGGCTTTGGGCACCTCTTTGCCGGAGTTGGCTACTTCAGTTTCTGCGGTGATGGCTGATACTTCTGATGTCGTTGTCGGCAATGTTGTGGGGTCTAACATTGCCAATATCCTTTTGGTGTTGGGTTTGACTGCTATTGTGGCGGGCAAGATTAAGATGGATTTTGATATCATGGACACTGACATGCCTCTGCTGTTTATCTCTTCGATATTGTTGTATTTTGTATTGAGTGATGGGGTATTTTCCTTCTTTGAGGCCATCGTCTTTTTGATTGGATTTGTCGTATTTCTTCTCAACTCATTTTCCGGAAAGAAGGATACGGAGGATATCCCAGAGAAGGCTAGAAAGATAGCCTGGATTTACCTCATTGGCGGTGGACTTGTTGTTTGGCTCAGTGCGGGGTACACCATAATGGCCATTAAGGAGATTTCGGTTTTAGCCGGGGTTCCTACCAAAGTGATAGCGGTAAGTATGGTGGCTTTGGGCACTTCTCTCCCTGAAGTCATCGTCAGCATCATGGCGGCACGCAAGGGACATTCGGGTATAGCGGTGGGCAATGTGCTAGGATCCAACATTTTTAATACCTATACGGTCATGGCCATCCCTTCCTTTTTTGGCCATTTGGATATTCCTTCGGACTTCATCAGTTTTCACATTCCCTATATGATTGCTATGACGGTGGTTTTTGCCTTTATTTCTTTGAGCCGCAGTATTTCAAAATGGGAAGGAGTGATGCTGTTGGTCTTTTACCTGTATTACCTGTATCAAATAATTAATTATACCCCTTAGGCGTTAGATTCAAAAGACTAAATCTATTATAATATGTTTGGAAACCTAATGGAAGAGATGAATGCCGCTCAAGAAGAGTTGCAAAGGAAGATGGATGCACTGGAGCTGTCACACAGTTTCCGGGATGGCGCTATTCGAGTAACCCTCAATGGCCAAAGCCAGATTACTTCCCTTGATATCGACCCGCAGAAAGTGGACCTGAGCGATAAGGACCAATTGGAGGACTTATTGATCATCACTCTAAACGAAGCCTTATCCCGCCTGGAGCAAATGAAGGTGGAGCTGACCAATGATTCTATGAAAGATCTACTTCCTCCAGGGATGGACGGGTTGTTTTAATCCCAATAATAATGTACAAGAACCAAAAAGTTATGCACTTTCGGCCGATATATTTTCTCTTTTTCTTGTGGTGTACCATTTCATACCAGGCATTATCACAGACCCCTGTGGGACACTTCTCATTTGATGGTTGTGCGCTCAGTGATAAGATGGGCCATTATTCAAATGTTATCCCTTCCGGCAGCCCCGGATGTGATTGTGCCCCGGTGCACGAAGGCTTAGGCCCGGCTCAAACCGGTGATATCCTTGATTTTGACCCTACCATCGGACAGGTACTTTCCGGTGATTTCACCTTGAGTTTTTATATAAAAATGCTCAATAAAAGCGGTTCCGGAATTGTCGATATCCTGAGTAATGCTTCCACCTGCCTGCAAGACAGCACTTTTACGATTCAGTTTGACCAGTTGTCTCAGGAGATTATTTTGAGTCTCGTCATCAACCCTACCAATAAGATAGTAGTCAAGGCGCGATTGGACCCCAACCAATGTTGGCATTACATCGCCCTTACCCGTGATAATGTCACATTTACGCTTTATGTCGACGGCCAACGGGCAGACCGGTTTGTCTATGAGCGCGGACTCGTTATTCCGGTACGGACAGACAATCCATTTCGAATGGGTACCAGTGTTTGCAACGCCGGGAGGTTCGTCGGTTTTATAGATGAATTTAAACTCTACACCTCAGCGCTGCACATCAATGATATCTCCGGCTCCTTTCTTCCCGTCAACCGTATCCTTACTCCGGATACTTTTCTCCTTCGGGGAGATGCTTTGGTTCCTTTGACCCTGAGTCGTTGTGCCAGTCAAATCCAATGGTCACCGGCGACAGGTGTGTCTGACCCCAATATCATTGATCCGGATTTGGCTCCGGACCAGACGACACAATACGTGCTGGAGAGCCAAGAAGGAGATTGTACTTCGTACGATACCTTGCGGATTCAAGTGATTGACCCGGAGGATGTAAAATGTCAGAATCTATACCTACCCTCTGCCTTTACCCCCAATGGTGATAATATCAACGATGATTTTGGTATTAGCAATTTTTACATCATCGAGACTTTGGAGTATTTCGATATCTTTGACAAGTGGGGAGGGGCTGTTTTTCATACCAATAATAAAAATGCGAAGTGGGATGGGTATTACAAGGGAAAAGCCCTCAATCCGGGCGTCTATTCTTACAAGATATCCTATGCCTGCCACGGCAAGAAATACCTTAAGACGGGGGCGTTTAATATTTTGAGATAAACATGTGCACATGATCAAAACGACACCTTTCTTCTTCATCGGATGTTGCTTAATACTATTGGTCGGGATGCTGCATAGTTGTGGCAACAAGCCTGAAGGCCTCTCTAAAGAAAAGGCCTCTGCCGCTCATGGGGTTGCATCCATCCAACCAAAATCCAAAGTTGAGGAGACTCCGGTCACAAAAAAAACGGTATTGGTAGATACTGCTCAGAAAGGGAATGCGCCTACACCTGTCGCAAAGTCCCTATCTTCTCCGGAGGTAACAGCGCAGCCGAATGCTCCTAAACCCAATACCCCAAAGAAAACGGCAAAGAGAAAAAAACCGGTTACATACAAGAAAAGAAAAAGAGCAAAAAGAAAAAAACCGGTGCAAACGTCCAAGGCGATTCCGATTTTACAACTCGAAGAAAAGGTGTTCCATTTTGATACGGTAAAAGCGGGTGCTGTGGTACAACATCGTTTCTTCTTTTCCAATTTGGGACAGGCACCTTTGACCTTCAAAAACGGGCATGCCACTTGTGGTTGTACCACACCGATATTTCCCAAAGAGCCGATAAAACCCGGGCAAGCCAGCTATATTTACATCAGTTTTAACACAAGAGAGAAGTCCGGTAATCAGGACGCCAAAGTGTATTTTGAGTCCAATGCATCGGACAAGGAAATGGTATTGCACTTGAAGGGATATGTCAAAGAAAAATAGACAGCTTAGATTTGATCGACGGCTTTTACTTCTTTAACTTCCGGAATCATACGCTTCATCATCCCTTCGATGCCCGCTTTTAATGTCATGGTGGAAGACGGACATCCACTGCAGGCTCCTTGCATCTCAAGGGTTACCACCCCTTCGTCAAATCCCTTGAAAATAATATTGCCCCCATCCATTTCTACTGCCGGTTTGACATAGGTATTGAGAATCTCCTTAATCTGCCGTACAGTTCCTTGATCTTTATCGCTATATCCTTCGGCCTCATCTTCTTCCTGCCGCTTGGCTTGGACATACTCGGTATACCCTTCTTTGATAATGGGGGCTCCTGACTCGAGGTATTCCTTAATAAAGGCCTTGAGCTTGAGCATGATATCGATCCATTCCGTCTTGGGAAATTTTGTGATTGTTATGAAATTGTTGGCTATATACACCCCTTTGACATAGTCCAACTCAAAAAGAGCCTTTGCCAAGGGGGACCATTCTTCTCCCACTTTTCTTTCTTGAAAATCAGCCATCCCGCGGTATAACATCCGGTTGGTGACGTATTTCAATGATTCCGGGTTGGGAGTTTGCTCGGTATAAATCATTACCGGCATAGTATTTTTAGGATCACTCATGATTTGATCTATCGTAATGGTGAAAGGTTTGATTGCATACGCTATATAACCCCCATGTAATGCTTAATGTTCTTGAATGGAGCGATAGTGCTCCGTCCTTATATATACTGATAATGAACTATTTCATGACACTTCAATAATTCACTTATCTTTGCTTAAAACAAACCTATGACGCCGGAGCAGTATATAAAGGCATTGCCACAGGAGCAACAGGAACCCATTGAGCAAATACGTAAAGCCATCTTGGACCATCTCCCGAAGGGTTTTGAAGAGACCATATCCTACAACATGATAGGATATGTAGTACCTAAAACTCTATACCCTAATGGATACCACTGCAACCCGGATCTTCCTCTCCCTTTTATCCATCTAGCTGCTCAGAAGAACAATATTTCGCTTTACCACATGGGACTTTATGCAGACGAGGAATTGAAGGAGTGGTTTATGGCCGAATATCCCAATCATTCTAAAAGAAAGCTCAATATGGGCAAATCCTGTATACGGTTCAAATATACACAGGAGCTTCCTCTCGAGTTACTCGGTTCGCTAATATCCAAGATGTCCGTTAAGCAGTGGATCAGTATCTATGAAGCACAGCTATTGCGTTGATCTGCCTAATCAACAATGAATTTGTCTTCTCGTCAAATGGCATGAGCCATTACTGCGTTTTGATAAAGAAAGAGGCATATGTATTTCCTCCCAGCTTCAATTCAAGAAGGTAGCGGCCGGCCGCCAAGCCACTTACCGGCAAGTGGAACAAGTGTTCTCCGGAGCCATCCAAAGACTCCACCCGGCGAATCAAATTCCTTCCGAATAAATCCCGCACGACAATCGACATCTTTCCACCTGTAACGATATCAGAAACCCGAAGGTGCAGCTGATCGATGACGGGATTGGGCCAATGGGTGATGACGGTACGTATTCCGGAAGGGTCTTTCGTCGCGTTAAGACTTTGGTATGCAAAATCGTATTTGAAAAAGCGCCCAAAGTCAGGATTAAAGCTCTTGACGGTACGCCACCTGTCCTTACTTCTTTCGTAGTTAATTTTGGCATACCCCCGCCCTCTTGGATCCGTGCGCTCCCAAAACCAAAAGTATAAACCATCATCTCCCCGGTCATTAAACTGTAGGGAATAACAACCCGGGCCCAGTTCGAGTAACTCCTTGTAGGTGGTGTTTTTTTCGAGCCGGTCCGCTTCGTAGAGGATATGCCCGTTCCTGTCTTTTAAGGTGTAGGAGGTTTCGTTGCCTCTGCTATTGGTGCGGTACTCCAGCCGGATGACCTTTTTGTCTATAATATCCGGCAAGGTGAAAGGCTCGTGGTATACATTATTTGCAGTATAACTATCTGTAGCCCCATTGACCTTAGTAATTTCCACATCAAACACTGGAGAGGTAACCTTAGTGGCTGTTGCCCAAAAGCTGCTGGTCGTTACCGGAAGCGAGATGTGCGCGGTGTCCTCCGGATGCAATGTACCTTGCCATTGGGTTACGAGGGGCGAGCCGCTATGTACGCCATACCGGATGGTCAAAGACCGGATGTCCTTACGTCCCGTATTTCGAACGATGATTTCGGGAGACACACAGTCGGGATTATAACGCAGATACTCTACCCGGTTGCTGGGGCGAACCACTTCCATAATCTCCGCATCGACATCTTTCAATAGGGGTCCATACTGAATGAGTTGAGATGCTACGAGGTAATTGGCCTCTTTTAGCCCTACTCCATTAACACCATAATCCAATGTGAAAGGCGCTCCGGGTTGGACAAGGGGAGTAATCGTATGGTAGGTGACCAGCGAAGGGTCTCCCGGACACCAACCGGCACGGTCCAACAGCCATGTCCCCCCTTGAGGGTGGATGGGTACGGTGCTACACTCTTTCCAAACATCCCAATTGAATTCTTTGGTTCCTCCATTCACGTTGAGATAGTGATTTTTTCTAACAAACTCACCGTTCTGTTGATGCCCGGTGATCGTCAACCGCACCTTAGCCATATCCGCATCATCTCTCAATTGGAATGACCGTGGTTCAAACACTTCATCTGTGCTAATTTGATTAAAATATCCCCTTCCGGCCGGCCAAACATTGGAGATGTCCAAGACTTTTCGTGCCGGGGTCCCCTTGATAAATGCAAATCGAATATCCAGTTCTTCCTGTTGTGCTCCATAGGCGACATACAGTTTTTTATTCCCCTGCAAAACCGGAGCAAAGTCGGATACATCGAAAGTAAAAAACACGCCTTTCGGGCCAAGGTCTAATCCATTGCCATAAGGCGTCACCAACGAGAGCAATTCGAAAGTGGCAGGACTTACAGAGTAATAGCTCAAAGATCCGATATCGAAATCTCCGTCGGCGTCTTCGATGTCCACATAATCCACTTGCTCTCCCTCGACATTATAAACGGGCTCTTCTATGGCGTTATACAGGTATTGTGTATCAATGGGTACCGGTTTCTTTTCCCGGATTTGATAATGTATTACCATGTGTTTGATATTCTCGATGGTATCCAGTACTTGTTGCTCTTCTTTATCCACTTGCAGATTGCCTTTGATCAACCGGACAGATGGAGCGGAATTAGCGATAAGAGCGGTATTCTCCGGCATGAAATATTCGCCTCTCCTCAAAGTATAATAGCTCTCCGGCAAACCGGATAACCGGATATCCCAACCGTTTCCACTCTTATCCTTGAGGGTAGTCGACCCGGATTGCAATGCGTAATAGACTACCGGATGCTTTGTAGAATGGAGAGGGCTGCGCATAATGGATTCCATTTGACCACCGTCTAAAGCAGTATTCCAGATCGCAAAATCCCTAATTCTGCCGTTGTAATGAAGGGAGTGCTGGACATTCATACCCAAAACCCTTTTGTCCAATCGGCCGATGGCCCGTGTTTTGCCGGAGCCCTCCATCCACAAGTCCCCGTTGAGATATATGCGCATGGTTCCGGAATGGACATCCTTAGTAAACGCCCAATGATTCCAGCGGCCGCGTATATCTTCGGATTTTGCTTTTTTGCTAATGCGATCATAATTGCTCCCGACTCCTCCGCAATCCCAATACACTGTCCCGTTACTCCATGGCAGGTGGATATTGATTTGCCTGTTGGCATTTGCATCTACCGCCTCAAATAGGGTGGTATTTTGCTTGGGAATCAGCGGAGCAAATCCATATGCCCAGAAGCTAATGGTAATAGCACTGTCTACTTGTCGGAAAGCTTGCTCCGGGAGATCTATCCACTGTGCTCCCGTCAACCAAAGCGCCTTTTGCACTCCTGAAGAACGGGCGGAGGATACCCCTGTTGCTGATATCGTTTTTATGCCAAAATCACCGGAATGCTGAACGGGCACATCCATATGAATGACAAGGGAAGAGTTGCCATCCCATTCGATGGGAGTATCAAAATAACAGTCTGCATTTCCCGATTTTACAGATATATCTCCCCAGAAAACTTGATTTAACTGCTTTTTTAAAAGTGCCTTTTGATGGATATCTTGAGTGTCTGTCAACCATTTCATACCAATATAAACCCGCGTCAAAACTCCATCTTTATCCAGTGGCAATCGCAAACCGTATATTTTGCCCGGCTGCAACCCGGATGTGGTTAATTGGTCGGCAGAATACACCCAGACGTGTTTGGTCGGCTGCGTAGCGGATGCAAAATCTATGCTTCCGGTCTCTTCTCCATCCAGCCGGATAAAGCGCTTGCCTGAGCCCCCGTTGGACTTGCCATACCGCAAAGATCGCTGAATATAATGGTGGGTAGGCCGGGTGCGCCAGGTAAAGAAATCGTCCTCCAAATTGTTAATCACATAATCCGGGATGGTTCGCATGGTAGAATCTGCCCTTGAAGAATCCACGATAAAGGTATTGCAGCTGTAATCCCATTCGCGACAACCTACATTGCCATTGCCCACCGCCGCATCGTGACAACGCATGCCGTAATACATCAAGATTTTTTCGAATGGGCCTTGAGAGGCCTCCGGGAAATGAAACATGCCGGACCTTCCGGTGGAATCAAACACCAGCGTCTGCACGAAAATAGTGTCTTGAACTTGGGCATGAAGGTGAATGTTGAAGGTGCTAAGAACCATAAGGGATAGAAGAAAGAGACGCATAGAAAATAATTTATTAGGATAAAAAATTCTTACACCAAAAAAGATAAATAACATAGAATATCTATTAGTAGCGCACTAACTGACGATTGCATAAGTACCTTTGACTCATGATTTCCCAACTTCCCCCTATTATCTTCATCGGTAGAAACAGCACTCAAAAGTAAAAATTTGTTTTGTATTTGAGTGACTCCGGTCATTATTTTAACAATGAAATGCATATTGTTTTGTTTTACACAATTTGCAATGTTTTGTAAGCTCCTATCGGTCGAAAATAAATCGGAACTTTTTAAGCTAAATGGGTGATAAGTCGGCGAAAGGTGGTAGTTTAGCCTTTCCTTGATAATAGTTGATAAGATTATTTATCTATATTATTAATTGACCATACAAAATAAGCGCATCATGGCTTCATACCATACATTTCATATCCCGGTCATGGGAACGGCCTATACGGTAGATACCCCATATAAGGTGGCTCACCTGGGAATAGACTCTGTGATTTCGATTGTAGATGATTTTTTGTTGGAGAATATGCGCAAGATGTACTCCGGTTTACTTTCTATGCCATATAAGGAGATCTCCACCAAGATGGAGGATTACAGGGCAAAGCGCATCACGTCCTATCTGAATTTGATGCATGAAATGGTAGAACAAAAGGTAGAACAATTTCTTTTATCTGCTTCAGAAAAGACAGAGGAGATTAAAAAGTATTTTGAGATGCTGCCCGACGGTGAAGAAGTCAAGAAGGAGTTTTTTGAATGGTTACACCAACACCCCAAACTCGAGGGAATGACTCAATGGGTACGGGAACGATTTGTCCCGGGAAGCATAGATGTCAATATCATGACAAAGGTGGATAAAGTTAATTTTAAGAACAACGAAAAGCTACCGGGGGAGTACAACGATGCGCATGCGGCGCTACGCGGCTTCGCTCAAAGCAAATTGACATCTTCTCTTATTTTGTCTGCTGGGATGAATCCTAGATTGTATGCCTACATAGAAGCGTTTGATGATTTTTATCCGGATACCGGAGGGAATATCAAGAAAAAAATCG
>Ga0256832_1001142_pt1 | contig 17886 bp, 12 predicted proteins | sample 134614metaG_FD_190534 | JGI IMG/M metagenome (GOLD analysis project Ga0256832, IMG submission 190534) | Hydrothermal vent microbial communities from Lau Basin, Pacific Ocean - 134-614 | ecosystem: Environmental > Aquatic > Marine > Hydrothermal vents | place: Pacific Ocean: Lau Basin | collected...
GCCGTAAGAGTGAATTAGGTCTTATCGTCGGGAGATCATCACCTTTGTGCCCGGCAGATGGTGTTCTAAACGCAGGTTTTAGTTGATTTCGTGGCGCAAAGGTAGGTTTATTTGTCAGATTTTAAGTAATGGCTGAATTTTATTGTTCTTCCAGTTCTACGATGAGGTCTCCTTGTTCGATCATGGATTTTTCGCTGAGGTGGATGGCTTTGACGATGCCTTTGCGGTGGGAGGTGATGGTGCTTTCCATTTTCATGGCTTCGATGGCGAAGAGTGGGGTGTTGACATTTACCTGGTCGCCTGTTTGGACGAAGATGCGGGCGAGGAGGCCCGGTAGTGGGGAGCCGATTTCGTTTTCTTTTTCGGCTTTTCGGTGGGATATGGCTTTATTTTCCTGGTTTTTGTCGTGTACTTCTACGGCGCGGGTTTGGCCGTTGATGCGGAAGAAGACGAGTCTGTTGCCCTGTTCGTTGGGTTCGGTGAGGTTGAGGAAGCGGACGATGATGGTTTTGCCTTCTTCGAGGGTAACGAGGATTTCTTCATTTGGCGAAAGCCCATAGAAAAAGGGTGGTGTGGGGAGGATGTGCATTTCGCCGTATTGTTCGCGATGTTGGTGCCAGTCTTGGAAGACTTTGGGGTAGAGTTTGAAGGAGAGGAAGTCGCGTTCGTCGTAGTGGTTGCCGAAACGGGCGTAAAATTCGGGCAATTCTTTTTGAAAGTTTACGGGTTTGAGGTGGGCATTGGGGCGGTTTTTATAGGGTTTTTCTCCTTTGAGAACGATTTTGGTTAATTTTTTGGGGAAGCCGCCACTTGCCTGGCCGAGGTCGCCACGCAGCAGCGCTTTGAGGCTGTCGGGGAAGTCGAGTGTTTGGGCTTTGGGACCGAGGATGTCTTCTTTGGAGAGCTTGTTGGTAGCCATGAACATGGCGAGGTCACCTACGACTTTGGAAGAGGGGGTTACTTTGATGATGTTGCCGAGCAATTCGTTGGCGATGCGATAATTTTTCTTGATGTCTTCGAAGCGGTCTTCGAGTCCGAGGGCTCGTGCCTGGGGGCGGAGGTTGGAGTATTGTCCTCCGGGGATTTCGTGTTCATAGACTTCGGCTGTGCCGGCGCGCAGTTCGGTTTCGAAGGGGTAGTAGTACTCTCTTACGGCTTCGAAGTAGTTGCTGAAGAGGTTGAGGCTGTGGAGGTTTATTTTTTGCTCTCGCTCGTGGCCTTGCAGCATGGCTGCGATGCTGTTGAAGTTGGGTTGGGAAGTCAGGCCCGACATGGAAGCGAGGGCTACGTCTATGACATCCACGTCGCTTTGGATGGCTTTGAGGTAAGTTGCGGCCTGGATGGAAGAGGTATCGTGGGTGTGCAGGTGGATGGGTGTGCTGACGGTTTCTTTAAGGGCCTGGATGAGTATTTGGGCGGCCCGGGGTTTGAGGAGGCCTGCCATGTCTTTGATGGCGATGATGTGTGCGCCTTCGTCTTCGAGGCGGCGGGCCAGGTCGAGGTAATAGTCGAGGGTGTATTTTTTTTCTTTGGGGTTGGCCAGATCTCCGGTGTAGCAGATGCAGGCTTCGGCGATGGCGCCTGTTTCGCGGACTTTGCGGATGCTGACCTGCATGTTTTCCACCCAGTTGAGGCTGTCGAAGATACGGAAGAGGTCTATGCCGGTTTCGTAGGCTTTTTCGATGAAGCGCTCTACGAGATTGTCGGGATAGGCGGCATAGCCTACGGCATTGCTTCCCCGCAACAGCATTTGGAAGAGGATGTTGGGTATGGCCTGGCGCAGCAATTCCAGGCGTTTCCAGGGGCTTTCTTTGAGGAATCTGAGGGCTACGTCGAAGGTGGCGCCTCCCCATACTTCCATGGAAAAGACTTCGGCTCCGTGATGTTGGGCGAAGCGTTCGGCCATTTGCAGCATGTCGTAGGTACGCATGCGGGTGGCCATGAGGGATTGGTGGGCATCGCGCAGGGTGGTGTCGGTATATTGAATGGCTTTTTGTTTTTTGAGCCAGTTGACCAGCCCGTCGGCTCCTTTTTTGAGGAAGATGTCGCGGCTGCCTTTGGGGAGTTTTTCTGTGTGATTGGGCAGTGGGGGCAGCACGGGTTTGCGGAAGCGCTTGTTGCGTTCTGCATCTACGTACTTTACATCGGGATTGCCGTTGACGATGACTTCGGCCAGGTATTTGAGGACTTTGGTGCCGCGGTCGTGGAGTTTGGGCAGGCGGAGGAGTTCGGGGTGGTTTTTGATGAAATTGACGGTGGCTTCACCTTTGAGGAAAGTTTCGTGTTGAAGGAGGTTGAGCAGGAAGCCGATGTTTGTTTTGACGCCGCGCACGCGAAATTCGCGCAGGGCGCGATGCATGCGGGCAGAAGCTCCCTGCAGGGTGCGTCCCCATGCAGTGGCTTTGACGAGCAGGCTGTCGAAATAGGGTGAGATGATGGCGCCGGCATAGGCGTTGCCGGCATCGAGGCGTATGCCAAAGCCACTGGCCGAGCGATAGGCGATGAGGGTGCCGTAGTCGGGCTGAAAATCATTGGCAGGGTCTTCTGTAGTAATGCGGCATTGGATGGCATAGCCATAGCGATTGATGTGGGCCTGAGAGTAGAGGCGCAGCAAGGGGTGCGTCAAAGGGTAGCCCATAGCTATGAGGAACTGGGCCCGCACGAGGTCTATGCCGGTAATTTCTTCGGTAACGGTATGCTCTACCTGGATGCGTGGGTTGACCTCGATAAAATAGATGTTTTCACTTTGGTCCACGAGAAATTCCACTGTGCCGGCACAGGAGTAGTTGACGGCTTTCATCAGGCGCAGGGCATAGTCGTAGAGTTTTTCTCTGGTTTTTGCGCCTATGTTGGGGCTGGGCGCTATTTCGACTACTTTTTGGTAGCGCCTTTGTACGGAGCAATCGCGCTCGAAGAGATGGACGAGGTTGCCGTATTGGTCGCCGAGGATTTGAACTTCGATGTGTTTGGGGTTTTCGATGAATTTTTCAAAGAAAACCGTATCGTCTCCAAAAGCGGAAAGCGCTTCGTTGCGGGCGGCATCAAAGGCCGTTTTCAGTTGCTCTGCATTTCGAACAATCCTCATGCCCCGTCCTCCTCCGCCCGAAGCTGCTTTGATCATAAGCGGGTAGCCGATGCGCCGGGCTTCCTGCAGGGCGGTCCGGATGTCGTTGAGTGCTATTCGGCTGCCCTCTATGAGAGGGAGGTTGAGCTCTCCGGCCAACTTTTTGGCCGAAATTTTGTCGCCCACCTTTTTCATAGCCTCCGGCTCCGGCCCTATAAAGACGATGCCCTCTTCTGCACAGCGGCGGGCAAAATCCACGTTTTCGGAAAGGAAGCCATAACCCGGGTGAATGGCATCTACCCCGCATTTTTTAGCGATAAAGAGCATCTCATCTATATCGAGATACGGCCTTAACGGATCGCCCTCCTGCCCTATTTGATAGCTTTGGTCTGCCTTATAGCGATGCAGAGAATAACGGTCTTCGTAAGTGTAAACAGCTACGGTTTGGAGCTTAAGTTCGGAAGCAGCCCGCAAAACGCGAATGGCTATTTCTCCGCGGTTGGCTACAAGTATTTTCCTGAAAGTTGTGATTTGGCTCATTGGATATTCCTCTCGTTTTATGTGGTTTCTCAGTGGAAAGACTTTGCTGTATAATACGTAAAAAAAACTGCCGGGGTGGCCTGGATATTTTGTGGGGGGAGAACGTGATGAACGATATTCCACTACCACATCCTTGCCTGCGATTTGATGAGCATGGCGATTTGCTTGAAGGGGGATAACTGCCCTCTGTCAACGCTAAACGCTAAACACTAAACGCTAAACACTAAACACTCAACCCCTTAATAAATATCCTCCTCTTCTTAATCAACTTCGGTTGATATTTGCGCCACATGTTTTGGACGCGGTGGTTGTCTTCGAGTTCGGGATTGGATTCGGCGGTGGTGATGCCGCGGGCTATGAAGCGGCTGAGCATTTCGCGGAAGATGAGGGCATTGAGGCCTTTGTTGCGCCATTCGGGGCGTATGCCCACGAGCAGGAGGTCGGCTTTTTTGGAGAACTTCAGAGCGTAGAGAAAGTGCAGGAAGCCGAAGGGGAAGAGGCGGCCGCGGGCTTTTTGCGCTGCGCGGGTGAGCGAGGGCATGGCAATGCCAAAGGCTATGGGGCGCTCTTCTGCATCTTTGATGAGGCAGATGAGATCGGGTTCGAGTACGTCCATGAATTGGTCTATGTACCATTCGATTTGGCGGGGCGTGAAGGGGACGAAGTCGTGCAGTTCTTTATAGGTATCCACCAGCAGGTCGGAGAAGGCTTCGCGATATTCTTTGAGCTCCTTTTTTTTGCGCAGGTGGATGGATTGCAGGCCGTATCGCTTTTGGATGAGGTCGGCCAGCTTGTTGATTTTTTCGGGAATTTGTTTGGGTACGGGGATTTCGTACTCCACCCAGTCCACTTCTTTTTCGAAGCCCAGGGCTTCGAGATGTTCGGGGTAGTAGGGGTAGTTGTAGAGGGTGATGAAAGTGGAGGGCTTGTCAAAGCCCCAGGTGAGCATGCCGGCGCGGTCGAGGTTGGTGAAGCCCTCGGGGCCTTTGAGGCAGCGCATGTTTTTTTTGCGGGCCCACTGCTCCACGGCCTCCAACAGTGCTTTGCTGACGCGGCGGTCATCTATGAAATCCAGCCAGCCGAAGCGCGCGTGCAAGCGGCCCATTTGTTCATTTTCAAAGTGGTTGATGATGCCGGCGATGCGCCCTACGGTCTGACCGTCTTTTTTTGCCAGCAGCAGGAGGGCTTCACTTTCGTCAAATGCCGGATTGGACTCAGGACTTAGGGTGCGTATTTCATCGGCAATCAGAGGAGGGGCCCAATAGGGGTTGTTTTTGTAAAGTTGGAAGGGAAAACGGACGAATTGGCGCAGTTCGGAGCGGGATTTGACTTCTTGTATTTGGAGCATGATTTCCGGAGTTTTCGGGGGCGTTAAGTGTGAAAGAACGCTACTCCTCAATCGTCGAACAGCTCTTCATACTCGTCGTATTTGTCCTTGCGCGAGTGCAGGGGCTCTTTGCGGGGCGGCTTTAGCTCGAGTTCTTCCACTTCCTCGAAGGCTATGTACTCATCCGGCTCCTCTGCCCCGCGTTCGCCCTTGAGTTGGTAGTTGAGGTAGGCCTGACCGAAGAGCATGGCTGCCACGAGGGGGTAGGCGACGATGGTTAAAAAGACGAGGAGCAGCCCCATGGGCAGGCGTTCTTTCAGCAGGCGGGCTATCCATTTGCCGTAGCGCAAAAAGACTTTGTGGTCGAGAAAGAGTGCGGCGATGAGAAAGATTGGCGCCAGCAAAGACAGCAGCCAGAAGATGCCCCGGGCCAGCACGAAAAGCACGAACAGCACCACGGCGGCAACGAGCAATCCCACCATGGTGTTCGGACTGAAAAAAGAAGAATTTTGCTTTGCCATGAGTTATGATTCTGTTTGGTGCAAGCCGTTATAGCATTTGGCGAAAGCCGGCAAAAACGGCTCCTTGAGTTGAGGGTTCATTTTGCGAAAGCGAAAAATGTCCGCTTCGCACTACGAATATAACAAGTTCACGGATTTTTGGTTAGCTCGGCGAATTGCGTTTGGTAGAGTTTTTTGTAGGCTCCGTCTTCTTTTTGCAGGAGCTGGTGGTGTTTGCCCTGCTCGACCAGTCGGCCGCGTTCGAGCACGAGGATGTTGTCGGCATGCAGGATGGTGGCGAGGCGGTGGGCGATGATGATGGAGGTGCGTTTGGCGATGAGTTTCTCCACCGCATACTGGATGATGGCCTCGCTTTCGGGGTCAATGGAGGAGGTGGCTTCGTCGAGGATGAGGATGTCGGGCTCGAAGACCAGCGCCCGGACGAAGGAAATGAGTTGGCGTTGTCCGACGGAGAGGCGGGTGCCGCGTTCCATGACTTCAAAATCGTAGCCTTTCGGCAAACGCATGATGAACTCGTGGGCGCCAATCATTTTTGCTGCGCGCTCCACCTGTGCAGGCGTGATGGAAGGGTCGCGCAGGGTGATGTTTTCGAAGACGGTGCCGGTGAAGAGGAAGACATCCTGAGGCACCATGGCGATGCGGCTGCGCAGGCTCTTGAGCTCGTACTCGCGGATGTCGCGCCCGTCTATGCATATCCGCCCCTTTTGGATTTCGTAAAAGCGGTTGATGAGGTGGACGATGGTGGTTTTTCCGGAGCCGGTGCTGCCCACGAGGGCCACCGTTTGGCCGGGCTTGATGTGGAAAGAGAGGTCGTGCAGCACTTCGTGCTCTCCGTCGTAGGAGAAGTACACCCGCTCGAAGCGCAGATCGCCCTGCAGCTTTGTGGCTTGCAGTTTGCCTTCATTGGAGATATAGGCCCTGGTATCGAGGATGGCGAAGACGCGGCCCGCTGCGATGAGCCCCATTTGCACGGTGTTGAAGCGGTCGGCGAGGAAGCGCATGGGGCGGAAGAGCATGCTGAGGTAGAGCGGAAAAGCGACCAGGGCGCCGAGGGTGATGCTGCCGCCGAGCACGCCGCGGGCGCCCCACCAGAGCATCATCCCGAGGGCCAGGGCAGAGAGGATTTCAATGGCCGGAAAGAAAATGGCGTAGTAAAACAGCGCTTTGAGGTTGGCGTTGGTGTAGGTCTGGTTGATCTGGCTGAACTTCTCAAACTCCTGCTTTTCAGCCGTGAATATCTGCACGATGCGCATGCCGGAGATGTGCTCCTGCAGGAAGGCGTTCATCCGGGAGAGCAGGCTGCGCACCTGCCGGAAGGCGTGTTTGATGCCCTCCTTGAAGAAGTAGGTAGCCAGCAACAACAGGGGCATAACGCCCAAACTGATGAGCGCCAGTTGCCAGCTCGACCAAAACATGACGACCAGCACGGCGAGAACCATGAGCAGATCGGACACGATGGTCAGGGCACCCTCGGAGAAAACCGTGGCGATGGTTTCCACGTCGTTGATGGTGCGCGTGGTGGCCGTGCCGATGGGCGTTTTGTCGAAATACGAAGGCCGCAAATGCACGAAATGGTCGAATACCTTCACCCGCAAGTCCCGTATGACCGACTGTGCCAGCCAGTTGGAGAGGAAGGTAAATCCATAGCGCATCAGCGATTCGCCTGTCAGCAGGGCCAGCAGGATGTAGATGGTGTTCTCAATTCCGCGCAGGTCGAATTGATAGATGTACTCATCCACCAGCTTTTGAATGAAGTAGGGCCGCAGCGCTGCCGCAGGCGCCAGCAGCATGGCCAGCAGCAGGCTGCCAATCAGCGCTTTGCGCCAGGGCCGCGCCAGGCGAACCAGCCTGGAAAAGATTTGGAGATTGGAGGTGTTGGATGACATGCGCCTTCGATATCATGGAGCTACAGCAGCCCCGCATCTGCAAAGCTATAAAATTTATCGCCGGCAATGATGAGGTGGTCGAGTATGGTGATGTCGAGCAATTCTCCGGCTTCTTTGAGCTTGCGGGTGAGGCTTACATCCGTTTCACTGGGGCGGCAGGCCCCGGAGGGGTGGTTGTGTGCCATGATGACGGCTGTGGCCCCGTGGTCCAGGGCTTTTCGGAAGAGCAGGCGGGGGTCCACGACGGTGGCGTTGAGGCCTCCGCTACTGAGGGGGATTTTGGCCAGCACCTGGTTTTGGCGGTTGAGTGCGAGGATGTAGAAGGCTTCCTGTGGCAGGCCGTACAGCAGTGGAGCCAGCAGGCGGTAGGCGTCCTTGCTTTCTTTGATTTTGACTTTTTGTTCGGGCATTTGCAGTTGGCGGCGGCGGCCCAGCTCGAGGGCGGCGACGATGGTTACGGCTTTGGCCCGGCCGATGCCTTTGATTTGCATGAGGGCTTTGGGGCTGCGCTCGCCCAGGGTGTTGAGGTTGCGGTTGCTGCTCTCCAACAATTGCCGCGCCAGGTCGAGGGCTGAGTGCGCCCGCGTTCCCGAGCCGAGGAGGATGGCGAGCAGCTCTGCGTCCGTTAGTTTTTGGACGCCCAGCAGGAGGAGCTTTTCGCGGGGGCGTTCTTCTTCCGCCCAATACTTGATGCCGGTTCGCTTGATTTCGTACTTCATGTCTATGCGCTTTTATCCCGCCCGCAGGGAAAAAGCCAACGAGCAGGCCTCCGCACGAACGCAGCCGGCTGCGTCTGTGTGGAGTTGGGTGTAAGCGCATGCATTCCGTCAGATGGGAAAGCTGTTTTGTGGGAAAAGCCCTTTTCCCACAAAACGGCAGGGCAAAGATAGGGGGTTTTTGTGATTTTACAATAGTTCATTAAGTTTTTGACCACCTGTCTCCTTTGGAAAACAGATTGTCAAGTTGAATCGGCTTAAAAATCTGCGAAAACCCGCGTCATCTGTCAGACTGAGCCTGCCGAAGTCCGCGTCATCCGCGCCTGCCTGCTGCAGGCAGGCGCGGACTTCGGCAAGCTCAGCCTAAAATTTTCGCGGGTGCGGTGGATTTTTGCGGGTTTTAAGGACGGTTCAATTGTCAGATGGTGTCATTTATTTTATGCCACTTTGCAATCAAGCCTGCGTTGAGAGAAAATAAAAGATGCATTGGATATTCGCTGAACTCCGGGCGTATTGCCATCTCAAAACTTAATGAACCATTAAAAAAATTGTCTTTAATTTTGGGAGTAAAAAAAACTCCCGTTAATTGTAATGCTTATGAAATCTATATTCCTGTGTTTATTCTTTTTGGGGGCTGTTTTGTCCGACATAGAGCTATCGGCTCAGGAGCTTTGGTTGAAAGACTCCATAGGTTCTGATTATTACGAGAGGGTTTTATTGATGGAGGGAGATCAAATAAAGGATACGCTTTGTGTCTATTATTACCAAGTGGAAATATTGGATGTCATGCTTGTTGATTCAGCTACGATCTGCTATATTGTGAAAGGGAGTGAAATTATAGTACAGTATCAAAAGTCCATTTTTGTTGATGGGAAATGGATGTTGTCTCCTACAACAGGGATTTTATGCACCCTGCCCGGATATATGGGAGCCCTTCCGAGATGGTGGGAGGACTACCAACCGCCCCACTCTTTTGAAATTCTCTCAGAGGATTTGGTGCGTTATTACAGAGGCGATGAAGAGATTATAAAAGACTGTAAAGATTTTGAGCGCGACCGAGAAGAGCGGGTGCGGGAGTATCAGGAATATCTTAAAAAACAAAAGAAGGAATGATGAATTTGTGTCGTTGAGCTAAGCGGGCTAAAGCCCGCTGTACTTATAGGCGGGCTGAAGCCCGCCCAACTCAATCCAAATACCTAAACTCATTCAACTTCAAGGCCACGGCGATGAGGAGGGTGAAGCCGAGCAATGCGGAGCCGCCTTTGCTGATGAAGGGCAGGGGGATGCCGATGACGGGCATGAGGCCCATGGTCATGCTGATGTTTACGAAGAAGTGGACGAAGAGCAGGCCTGCCACGCCATAGGTGAAGGCTCTTGCAAAGACCGATCGCTGCCGCTCGGCCAGGACTGTTAGTCGAAGGATGAGGGCGAGGAAGAGGCCTATGACCAGCAGGCTGCCGATGAAGCCCTGCTCTTCGCCTATGGTACTGAAGATGAAATCGGTGGCCTGCTCGGGTACGAAGTTGCCCCGCGTCATGGAGCCGCCGAGTGCGCCTTTGCCGGCGAAGCCGCCGGAGGCAATGGCCATTTTGGATTGCAGCAGGTTGTACAGCGAGCCTTGGGGGTCGCATTTTTCGGGATTTAGCCAGACGTTGATGCGGTCTTGCTGGTGGGGCTTGAGGACTTTGGTGAAGCCGTAATGCACGCCCCAGGCAAAGAGAAAAGCCATGAGCAGGCTCATGGGCATGAGGGTGGAGAGGTTGCTGCGGGCCTTGAAAAACCAATAGAACGTCAGCAGCACAAAGGGAATGCCGCTCAACAGCAGGGAGATTGGCAACTGCTCTTGCCAGAAAGCCTGCCAGACCGACAAAGCCGCGAGGGCCAGCCAAAGCAGGAACCAGAGTTGACGGCGTTCGCGGAAGCGGAGCATGTACAGCAGGTTGGCGCCCGTCAGCATGATGATCAGAATGAGTACGGGCTCGTACAGGATGCCCAGAATCAGCAGGGCAAAAGCCGAAAAAAAGAAGATGTAATAAGAAGATGGCAGCCCTTCGCGGTACATGGGCACGAGAAAGGCCGTAAACGTCAGGGCCGAGCCGGCATCGGGTTGCAGCATGATGAGCGCTACGGGAGCGCCCACGATGGCAAAGGCGTACCACTGCGAAGACCACTTCTTCATGTTCACGCGGTAGGTAGCGAGGTAGGCTGCCAGGGCCAGGTTGGTGGCAAATTTGGCCAGCTCGGAAGGCTGTAAAGTAAAGCCCCCGAAATAAAACCAGGCCGTAGCGCCTTTAATTTCTTTGCCGAGAAAGAGCACCAGCGCCAGCAATACCAGGCTCAGTCCATAAAAGAGATAGGCGTAAGTCTGCCAGATTTTCCAATCCATCAGCAGAATCACCAGCATGAGGCTGAAGGAGATGCCAATCCAGATGGTCTGTTTGCCGGCAGGCGTGTTCAGCAGGAAGTCGGAAAAGCCGTTGATCTCTTGTGCGCTGTTGTAGCTGACTACGTAAATGGCATACCAGCCGATGGCCATTAAGGCGAAGTAGAGCGAGAGTACGGACAGGTCAATATTGAGTCTTTTGCGCATAAGGGCTCCTCCCTAATAGACCAGTTCTTCGGGTTTGATGGCGTTGTCGAGGGTGATGTAGGCGCCCGGATAGTCTTGTTTGATGAGTTGCAGGATGCGCAGGGCGTCGAGTTTGGTTTCAAAGGCTCCGACGCGAATTTTGTAGTAGGGCTGGCTGTGTATCCATCGGGCAGACAGGCTGGGGTAGAGCGAGCGGAAGCGCTGTAGCTCCCGTTCCATGCGTTGGCGGTCGGTGGTGGCCAGCAGTTGGATGCGCCAGCCTGTAACGGTTGCGCGTTCTTTGTGGATGCTGATGTAGCGCTGCATCATTTGCTCGATGAGCGGTGATACGTGCAATTCTATGTTGCTTTGCGCCGGGCTGTATTTGGCGAAAGCCGGAAGAAAAAACAAGACAAATAACAGGCGTCGCATATTCAGATTTTGAGCTAAAATTACGAAAGGTTTACGACTTGACCAAAAGCGGGCCGGAGGAAGTGCCGAGGCGGTCTGCGCCGGCTTCCACGAGTTCTTGTGCGAATTCGGGTGTGCGGATGCCTCCGGAGGCTTTTATTTTAGTGCCTTTCGGCAAACATTTTCGCAGTTTGCGCACGACCTCCACGCTGGCGCCCGGGCCGTTGAAGCCTGTGGAAGTTTTGACGTAATCAGCTCCCAGCCCGGCCGACAGCTCGCAGAGGCGCTTCATCTCCTCCTCGGTCAGCAGGCCGGTTTCAATGATGAATTTGATGATTTTGCCTTTGAGATGTGTGGCGCGAATGACGGCGTCCATGTCGTTGCGCACGGCATTCCACTGGCCGCTTTTGACTGCGCAGAGGTTGACCACCACATCCAGTTCTTCGGCTCCGTCGTTGATGGCTTTTTTGATTTCTTCTACCTTGGCTGCCGTGCAGGAATACCCCATGGGGAAGCCGATGACAGTGGCTACCGCGACTGAGGAGTCGGCCAGGGTTTCGGCGGCCAGAGGCACGTAAAAAGGCGGTATGCAAACGGCAGCGAAGCCAAATTGCACGGCTTCGCTGCAGATGCGCTGGATGTCTTCCTCTTTGCAGTCGGGTTTCAAAAAGGTGTGGTCAATTTTTTGGTTCAGCTCCATAGAGGTCTTCGGGTTTTCGCAGTGTTTTGAGAAGGGTGTTATTTCTTGCCGTGGCAGTGTTTGTATTTTTTGCCACTGCCGCAGGGGCAGGGGGCATTGCGGCCCACTTTGGGTTGGCTGCGCTTCACGGTTACGGGTTTGGATGGTCGGCTTACGCCTTCGGCGGCTGCTCTGGCAGCTTTGGCCTGTGCATCTGTGCCGGGCCGTGAGGTTCTCAGCTTTTGGGCAGGCGGGCGCTGCTCGCGTGCCTGCTTGAGCTCGCGGCCGTCGGCAGTGCGCAGGGTGCCCTTGGCGAGGAAGGAAGTTACGGACTCATTGATGTCGTAGATGAGTTGCTCGAAGAGGTTGAAGGCTTCCATTTTATAGACAACCAGTGGGTCTTTCTGCTCGAAAGAAGCAGATTGCACGGCATCCTTCAGCTCGTCCATGTTGCGCAGGTGTTCCTTCCACTTTTCGTCTATGATGGCAAGGGTAGCGGTTTTTTCCAGTTCGCGCATGATGGATTTGCCCTGGGTTTGAACGGCTTCTTCGATGTCGGCCGAAAGGGGCAGGTGGCGTTCTACGCCGTCGCCGAAGGGTATGGCGATGCGCTTGTAGCGGTTGCCCTCCTGCTCGTACACGTTTTTGATGGCGGGGTAGAGCGTTGCGCTGATTTCTTCTTCTTTGCGGCGATAAAAGTCGTAGAATTTTTCGCGGTAGAGCTCGAGCAGCTCGTCGAAAGAGGCATTTTGGAAGGTTTCCGGCTCGATGTCGGGCTCTAAGCCGAGGGTGGCGAGTGAGTCTTGGCGGAAGCTCTCGTAATCGCTTTGGTCTTTGTTTTTATAGCGGGCGAGGAGGTCTTCCAGCACGGAGTCGAACATGTTGCGCAGGTCTATGGCGAGGCGTTCGCCGGAGAGGGCGTTGCGTCGCTTTTTGTAGATGGCCTCGCGCTGGATGTTCATCACATCGTCGTACTCCAGCAGGCGTTTGCGAATGCCGAAGTTGTTTTCTTCGACCTTTTTTTGTGCGCGTTCGATGGATTTGGTTACGCTGGAATGTTGGATGACATCGCCCTCTTTGTGCCCCATGCGGTCCATGATTTTGGCGATGCGTTCGGACTGGAAGAGGCGCATGAGGTTGTCTTCGAGGGAGACGTAAAACTGCGAGCTGCCCGGGTCTCCCTGGCGGCCTGCGCGTCCGCGCAGTTGGCGGTCCACGCGGCGGGAGTCGTGGCGCTCGGTGCCGATGATGGCCAGTCCGCCGGCTTTGACGACTTCGGGGGTGATTTTGATGTCGGTACCGCGGCCTGCCATGTTGGTGGCGATGGTTACTTTGCCGGGTTTGCCGGCTTCGGCTACGATTTCGGCTTCGCGTTGGTGTTGTTTGGCGTTGAGCACGTTGTGGGGGATGCCCTTGAGTTTCAGCATGCGGCTGAGCATTTCGGAAATTTCCACGGAAGTGGTACCGACCAAAACGGGGCGCCCCTGCTCGCGCAGTTCCTGAATTTCTTCAATGACGGCCTTGAATTTTTCGCGGGCCGTTTTATAGACTTTGTCGTTGCGGTCGTCGCGTATAACGGGCCTGTTGGTGGGGATGACGACTACGTCGAGTTTGTAAATTTCCCAGAATTCGCCTGCCTCTGTTTCTGCCGTACCGGTCATACCGGCCAGCTTGTGGTACATGCGGAAGTAGTTCTGCAGGGTTACGGTGGCGTAGGTTTGGGTGATTTCGCCCACTTTGACGTTTTCTTTGGCTTCGAGCGCCTGGTGCAGGCCGTCGGAGTAGCGGCGGCCTTCCATCATGCGGCCGGTTTGTTCGTCCACGATTTTTACCTGGCCGTCTATGACGACGTACTCCTCATCGCGTTCGAAGAGGGTATAGGCCTTGAGCAGTTGGTTGATGGCATGCAGGCGGCGCGATTTGACGGCGAAGTCCTGGGCCAGCTTCATGCGGGCTTCTTCCTTTTCTTTTTCGCTGAGCTCTTCGTTTTCGTCTATGGCGACCATTTCGGAAGCCAGGTCGGGCATGACGAAGAAGTTGGGGTCGGCATTTCCTTTGGCCAGGACTTCTGTGCCGCGTTCGGTCAATTCTACCGAGCGGTTTTTCTCGTCAATGACGAAGAGGAGCGGTTCATCTACGATGGGCATGCGCTTGCCATGCTCGGCCGAGTAGTAGTTGTCGGCTTTTTGGAGCAGGACCTTTACGCCCTCTTCGCTGAGGAATTTAATCAGCGGGCGGTATTTGGGCAGGGCGCGATGGGCACGCAGCAGGGCCAGGCCGGCTTCGCCTTCTTCGTAGCCGGTTTTGCCCTCTTTGAAGAGCTTTTTGGCCTCGGAGAGATAGCGGGCGGCATCTTCGCGCTGGGCTTTGAGCAGGCGTTCTACGTGGGGTTTTAATTCGATGTACTCCTGCTCTTCGGAGCCTCGCTCTACGGGGCCGGAAATGATGAGCGGTGTACGGGCATCGTCAATCAGCACGGAGTCCACCTCGTCAATGATGGCATAGTGGTGTTTGCGCTGCACCATGTCTTTGACGGAGCGCACCATGTTGTCGCGCAGATAGTCGAAGCCAAATTCGTTGTTGGTGCCATAGGTGATGTCGCACAGATAAGCCCGGCGGCGCTCTTCGGAATGCGGGCGGTACTTGTCAATGCAATCAATGGTGAGGAAGAGAAATTCCATGATGGGGCCTATCCACTCGGCATCGCGCTTGGCGAGGTAGTCGTTGACGGTGATGACGTGTACGCCTTCACCGCCCAGGCCGTTGAGGTAGGCGGGCAGGGTGGCCACCAGGGTTTTTCCCTCACCCGTAGCCATCTCGGCGATTTTGCCTTCGTGCAAAACCATGCCGCCGATGAGCTGCACATCGTAGTGTACCATGTTCCACTTGATGTCTCCGCCTGCAGCCGTCCAGGAGTTTTTCCAAATGGCCCGGTCGCCTTCGATGCGCAGGTATTCAGTCTGCTTCCTGCCGGCCAGCTCCCTGTCAAATTCGGTGGCTTTGACCACCAGTTCCTCGTTTTCGGAAAAGCGGCGGGCCGTTTCCTTGACGACGGCAAAAGCCTCGGGCAGGATGTCCATTAGGACTTCTTCGAGCAGCTCATCTCTTTTCTTCTTCAGCTCGTCTTCTTCCTTGAAGAGTTCCTCTTTTTCATCGAGGTCTTCTGCGGAGAGGGCTTCCTGATGGACTTCGGCGATGTCTTTGTCTATATCTGCGAGGTACTCCTTGATGCGTTGGCGAAAATCGTGCGTTTTGGCGCGCAATTCGTCGTGGCTCAGGGATTGCAGTTGTTCGAACTCGGCATTGGTCTGCTCCACCAATGGCAGATAGTGCTTGATGTCGCGCTGTTGCTTCGAACCGAATATTTTGGAAAGAATTCCAAGCATGTCTTTCTTTTTATGCCCAAACAGATGCTGTCTGAGGAAAGTGAAATTTTGCCCCCGGCAAACGAGCATTGCACAGGGGGTGCAAAGATAATGAATTTGCAGGTACTTTTCAGGGGAAAAGGTTCACAAAGCCGCCTTACCTTTGCTCTATGAAAAACACACTCTTTCCCTTACTTGTTGCAACACTCTTTATGTTTTCTTGCGGACGGGAGTCGGGCTTATCTCTGCGTGCCTATTATTACCCCCTCGAAGATTTGGGCGGGCCGGGCAAAGTCTATTGCTACCAGGGCGCCATCAGCGAGCAGGACCCGCCCTTTTACTGGCATTTGCGGAAGTTAGAAGAAGACGGCAAAACCTATTTGGAAGGCATGTATTACGATTACCGCTTTATGCCGTTTCAGTACTTCAAAGAGGAGGTGTTTCCCAATGGTACCAGGCTCAGGGCGTTTCACCTGTACGAATACGATTCCCTCGGGCAGCAGTACGAAATTCCGGTGAAAATCGAGGGAGGCAATGTCTTTCCCTTTCAGCTCAAAGACACCTTTGCCGTGCTCTACACCAAACTGAGCTGGCAAAACCGCTTAGACGAAAATACGGGGGCCCTGATTCCCGATGGCCAGGACCCCGTCAGCACAACTTTGATACGCAATCGCCAATATGCCGGCGATACGACTTATGTTTTTGGGGGCAACTCATACGAGGCCGTCCGTTTTTACGTTCGCGAATTGGTAGATGTGGAAAGCGAGGGCCACATCGAGCAGGAGTACGACGGCATGGAAGTTTATGCCCGCGATTTGGGCCTGGTTTTCTTCCAAAAAAATGTCACTCCCGAATTTAAAATTGCCTATCGCCTGGAAAAGGTCATCACTTATGAAGATTTTCAGCATAAGAAGGAATAAGTTCAGACCTTTGTGCGAAATACAGATTCCCATGAACACTGGAAACCTTTTACTCACCGCTCTGTTCTGCCTGTGGGTCGGTAGTGATTTGCTTTCGCAAAATGTCATCCAGCCGCCGCAGCCTCTCTGCCTGCGAGGCGATACGCTAAACTGGACGCTGCCCGTGAATACCTGCGGCACTTTCAATGCCTACGAAATTTACAGAGCCACCTCCGAGGCAGGGCCTTACAGCCTCATCGCCACCATCAGCGATGAGCTCCAAACGGAGTACATAGACCCCAACCCCCTCTCCGAGCTCCGTTTTTACTACATGCTCAGCGACTACAACTGCCCCTCCGGCTGGACGGCCATCCCTTCGGACACGATTAGCAATACTTTTCCGGACGACATCGTGATGCAATTTGCAACGGTCCAAAATGGCGATGTGTTGGTGCAGTGGGCGTCGGGCAACGATTCTCAGACCTACGCCTACCTCGTTTACCGCGAAATCAACGGGAATGTGGATTTGATAGACACGGTTTTCAACGCTCTGCAATACCTCGACACCGGCGCCGACCCGCAGTCGGGTTCCGAGTTGTATTACGTCCTTGCCTTAGATGCCTGCGGCAACACCAGCGCCTTCGTCAGTCCCCATCACACGCTTTTTCTCGAGGTAGAGCAGGACTACTGTTCAAGAGCGATGAGCCTGAGCTGGAATGCCTACGAAAACTGGCCGGAAGGCGTAGAGGTTTACCGCATTTGGGTGAGTCGCGATGGTGCGGCCTACGAGGCTGTGGCCGATTTGCCGGAAGGCAGCTTAGCTTACACCTATGAAGATTTGATCAATGGGTCGGATTACTGTTTTTACGTGGAAGCGCTGGCCAAAAATGCGATTTTCAGTTCGGCCTCGAATGTAGTTTGCCTTTCGGCAAATACAGCCCCGGTGCCCGCCCGACTCGCCCTGCTGAATGCCGGCGTCAGCGCCGACGGCCAAATCGAAATCGCCTGGCAGTGGGATGACAGCCTGACCTACTCCTCTGCCAACCTCGGATGGCTGAATGGCGATGTGATTGAGCTTCTGCCTTTGGATACTACGCCTCCTTTGCAGTTTCAAAACACTTACATACACCAGCAATCGAAGTACAAAAACGGCCCGCAGGAATACACCCTTCACGTGTCCAACGAATGCGGCGAGGAGTTTTTCGGCGGCAAGGCGACTACTGTTTATCTCCAGGCCACAGCCCTTTCCGACGGAGTCCAACTCGAATGGACACCCTTCGAGCTGACGCAGGCCACTGTAACAGCCTACCGCCTTTACACACTCGAAGACGGCCAGTTGCAATTGTTGCAACAGTTTAATTCCGCAAATTTGAATTTCAAGGACAATCTACCGTCCAATTTCAATCTGCGCTGTTATCAGGTGGAGGCGCTCTTCCAGCGTCTCTTGCCTGATGGCAGTATGTATGAAGGCTCTTCCTTTTCCAACATCGCCTGTGCTCAGCCGCAAGTGCGCATTTACATGCCCAACGCCTTTGCACCCGAAGGCACCAACAACCGCTATCTCCCGGGCCTGCCCGCCACCGGCTCCCTGGCTGAATACACGTTACAGATCTGGGATCGCTCCGGCGCCCTCCTCTTTGAAACCCACGACTCCTCCGAAGGCTGGGATGGCAGCTATCGCAGCCGCCCCATGCCTATGGGTACCTATGTGTACTACCTGCGCCTCATCACCCTCGAGGGCGAGGTGGTGGAGAAGAAGGGGGCGTTGGTGTTGGTGAGGTGAGTTGTCTGTTGTCTGTTGTCTGTTGTCTGTTGTCTGTTGTCGGTTGTCGGTTGTCGGGCGCGTTGGTTTATTGTTTTTTGGTGACAAAGCGGGGTGGGCTTCAGCCCGCCTGCAAGCTCAGCGGGC
>Ga0256832_1001143_pt1 | contig 17870 bp, 15 predicted proteins | sample 134614metaG_FD_190534 | JGI IMG/M metagenome (GOLD analysis project Ga0256832, IMG submission 190534) | Hydrothermal vent microbial communities from Lau Basin, Pacific Ocean - 134-614 | ecosystem: Environmental > Aquatic > Marine > Hydrothermal vents | place: Pacific Ocean: Lau Basin | collected...
TTTCGCCTAGACCTTTTTGTTACTTTTTGGGGCAATGCCAAAAAGTAAGGCTATTCCATTAATGAATTCTGTTATGAATACAAATGCTTTTTAATGAAAGCTCATTAGTGCATTTTGTAATACACACTATCCATACTTGTGCTCTGTCAAGCTTAAATTATTAAGTATTTTCGAACCTTTAACGCGTATCACACGGTTATATGGGATAGAAAATCGTAGTGTTTATCTAAACATATTGCCCAAAAAAGAAACTTACAATACAAAGTATCAAACTATTGAAAATGGAAAAGAAATATACCATTATTAGAACGGTAAAACAATATGATGAATACTGCAAAGAACTGGAAAAATTGGTTTTTGATGAGAATGGAGACCATATTGACGATATTGAACTATTGACCTTATTAATTGAAAAATGGGATAAAGAAAATTTACCCGAAATAGATTCTGATCCAATAGAATTAATCAAGGCACTTATGCAACAAAATGGACTAAAATCTAAAGACTTAAGCGAAATATTAGGAGTAAACAAAAGTACTGCTTCGAGAATATTAAACTACCAAAAAGGACTCTCAAAAAACTCCATTCGAATTTTAGCAAAATACTTTTCAATATCCCAAGAATCTCTTAATAAACCATATAGATTGAAGCATAAATTGAATCGTAAATTTAAAAATGCTTCTCTAATGAATACTAAAAAGGAGCTTCAAACGATATAGAATATACCCCATATAACACAAGCGTAAGACGTCATAGCCGGATAAACTTCAAGCTAAGCTGCTTAGTACTAAGTCTGCTCATTCTTGTATACCTGACGACAACCATTTTATACATCATAATACGCTTGTCAGAACACGGGTGAAATAAGAAAACTCGCGCTATTTTACAGAAGCATTATTGGTCTTGGAGTATTTTTTAATAGTATGAGGATCCAATCCCGTATTTACCAGGATAATCAGTGTTCGTTCGTCCGGATGATTTCGTTTGTACTTCCGGATGCCTTTCAGTACTACCTTTGAAAAATACTTCGACCAAATATTCCAGTAACATAGGATAATACGGTCACTTTCCCGGGCTTTTAAAAGAATCTCTTTTTTTGTAGCCTCCGTTATATCAAACATTTCAAACTCATCTTCCAATCTCAAATTGTAATTTGTGGGCACCAAATTAGTCAACTTCTCTACATCTTTGTTTAGAAAATCAAACTTTTTATAATCCCCGTAACATTGTGAATACCCATTGATGATTTCTCCCTTTTTGTTGTATAGTCTCAGTTGGATAGGGGAAGCAGAAGCTCCCGTACTATGTTTATATCTATTGAGAAAATGCCGTTCTTCATTGAGCTTATACCATACCGAATCCAATAACAGTAGCGAATAATCATAAGGGATGTCCAAGCTTTCTAAATAGCTTGAAATTTGCTCCCCGGTTTCGTCCGCCGGATCTGTAGTATAGAGATAATGTATCAACGAGCAGCTTCCCATACCGAGCAATAATATCAACAGCAAAAGATAGTGTCTGTCAAAACACGATGTAAACCGGAATGGATTTCTATTTGTCATCTTTTCATTTATTTTTTTATTCAGCCTTCACCTGCTATGCCAACAAAACGGTGTAGCATTCGGTGAACTTCTTGCTGTTACTAATTGGTGGGAACGTATTTAGTGGTCATCGGTACCTTGTTGGGGTCTAAACCCGTATTTACCAGGATTACCAGCCCTCTTTCGTTTGGATGCGTGCGCTTGTACTTTTTGATAGCTTTCAGCATTGGCATCGAATAGTCAAGCCTCCAAATATTCCAATAACATAGGATGATACGGTCACTTTCCCGTGCTTTAGAAAGAATCTCCTTCTTCATAGTCTCCGTAATATCAAACAATTCAAACTCATCTTCCAGTCTCAAATTGTAATTTGTGGGCATTATGTTTTTGAATAATCCGAGGTTAGTATTCAAAAAATCCATTCTATCGAATTTGCCATATGATTTTGTGTATCCATTGATAATTTCCCCTTTGTTGTTGTAAAGTCTTAATTGGATTAATGAAGCGGAAGTTTCAGTCCTTAATCGATACATATTAAGTGCATGCCGCTCTTCATTGAGCTTGTACCATACCGAATCCAACAACAGTAGTGAATAATCATAAGGAATTTCCTCCTTACGCAAGAAGTAGGAGATTTGCTTCTCGGTTTCATTCGCTTGACCGGTTAAATAGAAAAAGTGCAGCAGCGAGCAACTTGTCGTGCTGATAAGAAGCGTAAATAGGAGGGTCACTTTTTTAATCATCTACAACCTTCAATTAAAAACAAATCGAGTAAGCTCAAGTGTTATTAAAGACTTTAATAAATCATGTCATATGTCCGCATTTGACTGGGTGGGATAGTTGGAAAGTAGCTCTTTTAGATGAATCTCAATCTGAAAAAATAATGCATCATAACCTAAAAATACCTGATTCGGAAAATTATAGGTAAACCGCTTCCATAAATCTACTTGGCTATTCAATCCACTACTAATAGAGAGATAATTATTTATGGGAACAGATAATGCTATCTCCCCTACAATCCCAAATCGCATTCCATACTGTAAGTAGTTAGTGGAAACGATTAAATTGTCGTAACTGTTGATATTTTTCAATTCAAAACCAATATTCCACCTAAAACTGGGTAACAAGCTGCCATATAAGCTGTCGCCTTTTCTAGATACAATCCTGCCAATGCTGCATGAGTAGTATGAAAACAGGGTTTCATTCAAATTGCCGTCAACAATAAAACTTTGGCTGTTAGCGTGACCGTAGTCCAATTTTACAAAAGTCCTCTTTTTTTGATAGGTAAGTGTGAAATTCGTGTTAGCAGCCGGCAAAAAGAAGGTTTTGGGAGCGGGCTGTGAATTATTGACCGCAAAATTCGTTTGAATACCAAAAGTAAACTGAGAATATATAAATGCAGGGGATAACAGTAAGATGATAATCGATTTTGCCCGTAAAAACTTCATAAGAGTTAATTTGTAAGATAATGATGCCTTCCTGATAGTTGTCACAAGCCATGGGAGGTGGTTCTCCCCAAAACTAAATGTAGTAAGAACGCACACCATTATCGTATATTACCTCAATGGCTTATTTTAGGTGATTGCTTTGGTAAAAGACACCTTGTACTTCGGGAGGAAATCATCTCTTTCTTCGCTTTTTCTTATTCCATATCCCTTTCTCTTTAATATATTTATAGGCTACCTTGATATCTATGGCCATACTAAAATACACTCCACTGTAAGTCCATAAATAGGTATTGGAAGGGTCTTTTGAACCAAAAGCCCACCAATCCGATTTGAAGAAAGTTCCCAAATCCACGCTTATATATCATTTGTCTGAAATTCCAATACTGTCTTACCAGCGATTCCAAGTCTATGTCCACTTTGGAGGTCTAATGTATAGGATTCAATAAAGAAATCATCATGAATCTTTTTGTATGTTACCCAAATACCTGCGACTAATCTGACCCTCTCTGACTGATTATAGGGAAACAAAAAAGGGGCGGACGTACCAAAATCAATTTCTGTAAATGCAGTTCTGTCCACCTTATTGTCATAATCTACTTCGGATGTCAAGATAGGATTTATTTCCGCAACCAGAGCTACCTTGGGCCAATGATATTCAAAGGTTGAGTAATCCCAGGCGACGGGTCGTACATGAATTCCATGGGGATTGGCTCCAAATGGGATGCCATACAGATAACTTTGTCCTATTTTAAATTGACCATACCCCTTTGCAAGACTATAGATAACTATCAAAGCGGTAAATAAAGTATTTTTCATCGCTAATGGTATTAATGATGTCTTAGATTCAACCCACAGATGCTCCTTTTGCCCACATTCATATCTTATACGCGTTCCTTCCCCGGTTTATTCGCCCACCACCACTTTTTAACAAAATACCTCGAGACAGAAGGCTGACTTCCATCAAAACTACCGGCCGTCAGGATGTAAAACCTCATTTCAAGCCGATTAAAAACTGTAAATAAATGTGGCCCACGCCCTTCTCGGTAATAGCCGGTATGGGTATTGTCCCTTTCATCCCTCCATGGTTCATTTCATACCAAAAACCACCTACGCGTTAATCTCTGAAAGGTTTTTGTCATCATAGTGCCGATATTTGATTTTCATTTACCTAAAACGGAAATTATGAAAAATGCATTAACCTTCACAATTCTTCTTTTTACATTTATAAATACTAACGCCCAAGACCTTTTATTCCCAAAACATGCAGCGATAATATTTTCAAAAATGCACAACGATACCAATGCCGTGTATTCTTTGGCAACGTATGACAATACTTGGTTTGGTGGAGTTTTTTCCGGTGGGCCCAATGGCTATGACTATCCGGATATACCGGGATATGGTGATCATGAAAATGAGATGTATCCATTGGGAGATAATGGCTATCAACAAACGATAGTTTTCAAAGCTAAACTATTAAATCCGAAACAAAAAGTATTGACACATCGCAATCTCTCCTTTATAGAGTGTATTCAGTTTGATTTTGGTAAAAATTCCCCCCAACGCTGGTTTGTTGACAATTTAAGCCCCAAATGGTTTGCGTACTCCGCATTGACATACTTGACAGACAGCACTTTTTCCAATGATCCAATGGATACTGTATTTCATATCCCCGTCCGGGATGCTAAAATAATGTACAGATTTAGAAAGAAAATCAATAAGGATTCAATTCCGGAAAATTGGGATGGATATTGGAGAAAAAACCGGACAAGGTATTACTGGGATTACATCTGTTTTAAGGACAATGATGCAGGCTCGGGAAGAGGTGAGTTTGAAATAATGGCCATCAAAAGAATCGACACTTTAACAGGAGCAATAACGGTTGCAAGAAAAATAAAAAAGGGTACAGCCGTGGGTAGAACCATTTACGGTACTCCGCAAAGTTATTCTAAAGGAGACCGGCTCGGATTTATTAGTCATAGCAATGAGATTAGCGGTTCGCCTTCAATTTTAATGAATCATTACGCCAATCGGAACGACTCCCTGTATGAAAAGGAAATGATGGCGGACGGATATGATTGGGTAGGAGCATGTGCGCAATTTGTCGAAGAATTTATGATGCCTACAGCTTATACCGGTACTAATCCAAAGACCGGAAAAGATACCACGATATATCTTGTTGATGGAGTAAAGCTTGATGTAGGGGGTGAAGAATGGAAACCCTATAACTATGACAGGGACGGTTGGCCCTATTATGGATTAGACTTAAATTGGGATAAAAAAATCGATTGGGTAGGGGTATCAAGAGACTCATTTTTTGAAAGTCCTAATTGGGATACTTTAAATAGTTGGATCATTCAACAAAATAAACTTTATGCTGATTTAGTCTATGGCACTGCACACAAAAAGAACCGTGATTTTTACATGGTAACAAATGGTCAATTGGTTAATTTTCCTTCCTATTATAATGGTAGAACGTATGAAGATTTTAATGGAGGCTTTCAAGACTCATATAAAGATGCTATTGAAAGATACCTTGAAATGAACAAACCGGGTAACCTTGTTGACCCGATAATTATACCTGTTTTTGAAAGAGACCGGGATTCATCCAAAGTAGGTCTCACCAACTACAAAGACCATCGGCATATAATGGCATTGGCTACCGTGCTTGGCAATGGCTCTTACGGACATTGCGGTGATTATTCTACCCACAATAAGTTACTATCCACTTGGCAACCCAAACTCGGTCAATTGAATCCCGAAGACTGGTTTGATGAATTTGCCGTTGATTCTCTTGGACGGTCATCTAAGTATCTCTACCCCGACGGCAATGCACAACACCGGTTTAAATACCGGCATTGGCTCGGCCAGGCCAGGTCAGGTGCGATCAAACTGGACTCCATGTATAAACCCGCCCAACATCAGTATGCCTATACTTTTGTAAGGTATTTTGAAAATGGCGCTGCGATATATTCGCAATATCATCACAAGGTGAAGATACCGGGCAATTATCGTAAAATACTCGGGGTTGATCCGGGCAATGACGGCACGGAAATACAAGATTCCATCGAGATGCTTGCAATGGACGGTTTGTTTTTGTTTAAGATCAAAAACCAAAGCGTAGCCAAATTCAGAAAGCGCCCCCATATGATCTTTAGGGGAAATAACGGAGATTTGCGCTTATTATGGCAACTCGATACTGCTGCAGAATGTATATTGAAATGGGGAACGGATACCGGATATACCGGTGGAGAAGTTGCGATTTCGAGCTATGAAAAGGACTACAACTATCATTACGACCTTTCCGGTTTAGATAAAAAAACAAAGTATTTCTACCGGATAGATCTTCAAAATGGAGAAGCGGAAAAAGGAAGTTTCTACAGTATTGTCCCCTCCGGTCAGGACGAATTCAGTTTTTTGATTTTTGGAGATACCCGGACGAATCAAGACGCCCAAAACACCGTCTTTGGCCGGATGGTACAAACCTTCACTTCTGACCCACAATACCATACGTTTGCCATCTCCACAGGTGATTTTGTATCCAATGGAGGAGAGGAGTCCGATTGGGATAACGAGCTATTCAACCCCACTTACCCCTACATTCAATACCTCCTTGGCAACCTCCCCATACAATCAGTTATGGGCAATCATGAAAACGACGGTGTTCTTTTCAAAAAGTATTTCCCGTACAGTTTTGAAGAGGGAGCTTATTACTCCTTTGAGTACGGCGAAGGGCTTTTCTTATTCCTGGATCAATACAGAAACAAATCCGGTTTTATTAAAGAATTGGAATGGTTGGAAGACCAACTTAAGCATACAGATAAAAAATGGAAATTTATTATATTACACGAGCCGGGTTATTCGGCAGGAACCCATGATAACAATAAAGGGGTGCAAAAATACATCCAACCCCTCTGCAAAAAATACAAGGTAGCCATGGTCTTAGCGGGTCACAATCATTATTATGCCAGAGCGGAGGTGGATAGCGTGGTACACATTACTACCGGCGGGGGTGGAGCTCCCTTGTATGCCCCTGATCTGTCTAGACCTTATGTGGTTACAGCGACAAAGGCATATCATTTTTGCAAAGTCCGTATCAATAAAGACATTCTCCATTTTGAAGCCATCGATAATAAGGCCAAACAGATGGACTCCTTTACGATAGATCTGTCGAAAATATCTGCTGCGGCGGGAGGGTTCACAGGGAAGGGCCCGAGGGTAGAAGTATTCCCCAACCCGTTTGATGACGACATCATATTCCGGTTGGAAAGTGATGACAGCAATGCCAAAACAATAGAAATATACGATGTTTTCGGGCATTTGACCCAAAGGATACCGGTACAGGATAGACACCAAATAATATGGGAGGGAGATGATTTGCGCGGAGTTCCCCTCCGTCCGGGGATCTATCTATACAAGGTAAAATTTGAAAATGAAGTTATTACAGGGAAAATAATGAAAATCAGAAAATGACATTAGATAGAATAAAATCAGAAACAAAGATCAGGAACTATATATTGCTATCGGTTTTTTTATCTGTATATACCTTAGTACTAACCGGTCAAAACTCCAGATATGCCTTTAGTTTGGAGTATTCACCCCATTGTTCAAAAATCACAGATAACTTTATTTCTGAAAAGCTGAAAATCAGTCATAATATTTTCCTCAAGAGTGAATACATTTCCAATGGTACTATTCATCCGGTATTCGGGATTGGTTTTTTGAATACCGGGGAGAAAGAAACAAGTGAAATAAGAACCTTGGATATTGAAGAAGTAATCATAAAACATCATTACAATTATTTACTCTTCGCATTCGGGGCTAGTATTAAAGTGCAGGGCTTTTACTTAAATCCGGAGTTGGGAGTGGGATATAATATCTCAAACAAAATGATGACAATCACACAATACAGTAATGGAAAGGTCGAAAAAAAGTATCGAGATGAAGATTTATTTTCAGGAGAATTCAATTCTATTTCTTTTCCGTTTTTATTGTCGTTAGGATATGAATTTCAAATTGGAAAAGTGGGTTTATTATCCGGATTAAAGGGATATTATGGGATGAACAAAATTGTCGATGATAGTCCGAGAAAGGGTCATTATTATGGCTTCGGATTGTTTCTAGGCATTAAGTTATAAAGAGGGCAGATCCTAACATAAGAGTAATAACAACACTTGCATCATTTTGCCACTGAGAGCATTTAGAATCCATTAAGTATTTCACCAAGGGAATTGGCATAGTGGAAGCATTAGTGTCCTTAATGGTATAAAAATACTAAAATGAAAAATACAAAAATGAAAAATCTGATAATCATTATATATTTAATTCCGGTGATGCTTACCGGTCAAAGTACACGGGATACATTTGATTCCCATTTCTTCGGTTTTGACTTTTGGTCTTCCAATCCGGCTTTTTGGAGGGCAATATATACCCAAATGGAAGCTGACACTTTTCCATTTGATTTGGTAGGCAGCGATGCTATCAATTGGCACAAGATAGAACCCAATCCACCCCAAAATGGAGTTCATCACTACAATTGGCAAGCGTTGGATGTATACATGCAATCTACTCAAGAAGCCGGAAAAGTGCTGGAACTCGGTATCAGACCGGCAAGCAATTGGGGTACAGTGGTCAAAGCAGATGATATCGACAATTGGGCCCTGGGTATGAGTCCACTTTTACCCGATGAACAATCCGACACACTTCATTGGGGTATGACGGCAAAACAAGCATGGTATGATTTTATGTACAACCTTGTAGAAAGATACAATTACGATCATGATGCATCCGATGCCCCATGGTTGAATAGTGCATTAATTAATACCATTATTATTGGAAATGAACCGGAAGCCCCATCCCATTTTTTCGCTTATGGAGGAACCATGCAAGCCCTCCATGATATGCTGGCCATTACAAAAAATGCGCTTGAAGATGCAGGTGGTAAGGTGATATTGGCAAGAGGCAAAAGTAACTCCGGCAGATTGTTTGATGATAGTCCGGATCGGACTACTATCATGCAGCGAGGTGGATATTATTTGGACTCTTTGATGGCTGATTTCGAAATTGGAGGAGAGGACTATGATGTCTTTGCTATCAACTACAATGACCATTACACACAACTGCCGGCTTTTGTGGACTGGTTGAAAAAAGAGATGAATAAGAGAGGGTTTGAAAAACCATTTATTGTCGGTGATGCGAGAACGACTTTGTGTCCTCGCGATAATTATTATAAAAGCAATGAGCGTTTGTTGCCACCCGTGTACTCCAGGGAATTTATGCAAACGATGGAAGATCCCAATGACCCTCAATACGATAACACAAAAGATATTCTTCAGAGAGATGAGGTGATGCAAAGCATAAAGAAAATCGTTATGGCAGCATATACCGGACAGAAGCATGTTTCATTACAGCCCGTCTATTCTAATCTTGTCTCTTCCGAACCGATGGAAAACCGTAAGTACATGTGGTATTATTCCGGTTTTTTTGATCCATATATATTTGAGAAATATGGAGACTTGGCTTCGGCAAGGGAACCTGTTTACTGGGCAATGAAACAACTGGCTAATCAGCTAATAGGAAGTGACAGAAGCGTAGACAGGATATCCTTGAGAGAAAATGATTATGTTTTCAGATTTAAAAAGAATGGAGATTCATTTTTTATTGCTTGGCACGAAGACAACACGGCTATTGATGATGCTACCGGATTAAGAAAAAGAAATCAAAACACCATTATTGATTTACAACAATACATCACTGAAACAAAAGTAAAAATCAGCCATTTCATAGAAAAAACCAATGAAAAGGGACAACCGGAAAGCATCCCAGATACGGAAATGAATAAAAACCACATAGCTATTGATGAATTTCCCGTGCTGATTTTTCCCGGAGGAAGTACTTCGACGACAAAAACCGAAACAGGAGATATGGGTATAAGAATCTATCCCAATCCATTTTCGGATTATATTATTGTAGAGATGGGAAGCGGCTCAAAAGCGATTTTCAGCCTGGCAGATTCTACGGGCAAAACCGTAAAATCTTGCGTTATTGACAATGGTAGCGGAATAAAGCTTTATATGGGGGATTTGCAAGAGGGAATATACTTTTTGGAAATAAAGACGGAGGGAAAGGTTTTTGTGAAAAAGATGATGCATTTATACAGCCGAAATTAATCGATAGTGCCCCGCCCGGCAACGTCTTTTTTCCCATTGTATTATAGATTGAATGTGTAGATGGTGGGGTACACCTATCCGCATCGGGTGGTATTCCGATCTACCAAATCCTACTATTTCATGCTGCCCGGAATCTACTGTGCTTTACCCTCCGAAGTCATCAAAGAATATCTGTTCCTGGGGCACCCCGAGTTCATCCAGAGTTTTTAGGACCGAGCCATTCATCGCTGGTGGACCACAGAAATAATACTCTATCTCTTCTGGTTCCGGATGGTTTTTGAGGTATTGCTCATACACCACCGGCATAATGTACCCCTTAAATCCATCGCCCGGCGCATCGATGTTTTCTTTGACTTTCCAATTGTCTTCCGGAAGGGGATTATCCAAGGCGACGAAGAACCTGAAGTTGTCAAAATTCTTTTCTATCTCTCTAAACTCATCGATGTAGAATAGCTCTCTTCGTGTACGCCCACCGTACCAATACGAGACCTTGCGATCGCGCATTTTCTCCGTATGAAACATGTGGAAGATTTGGGAACGCAAGGGCGCCATTCCCGCTCCACCACCTATATAGAGCATTTCACGCTTAGAGTTTTTGTTAATATGAAATTCGCCATAAGGTCCGGAAATCTGAATTCTATCCCCTTTTTTCAAGGAGAAGACGTAAGAGGAGCAAATGCCCGGATTGACGTCCATCCAAGTGTTCTTCGCACGATCCCATGGTGGTGTAGCAATCCGGATATTGAGCATGACGATATCTCCTTCCCCCGGGTGATTGGCCATAGAGTACGCTCTGTACACCGGTTCGTCATTGACCATCTTAAGAGGCCAAAGGTTGTATTTATCCCATTCGCTTTGAAACTCGTTTGGATTCTTATGATACTTGGGATGTGCCGTGATGTCTATGTCTTTAAATTCTACCGTGGTCGGAGGAACGTCGATCTGTATGTATCCACCCGCCTCAAAATCCAGGTGTGTTCCCTCGGGCAATTTGACTTTAAACTCCTTAATAAAGGAAGCTAAATTGTAGTTGGACATCACCTCACATTCCATTTTCTTCACTCCGAAGACTTCTGCCGGAACCTCTATCGCCATTTCTTCACGGACTTTGACCTGACATGCCAGGCGAACGCCCTCTTCTACTTCTTTCTTGGAGAGGTGATTGAGCTCGGTAGGAAGAACATCTCCGCCTCCTTTTTCGACTTTACAGCGGCACATCGCGCATGTTCCACCCCCTCCGCAGGCAGAAGGAAGGAATATCTCATTGGAAGCCAATGCACTGAGAAGAGAGGAGCCCGGATCCGTTTCGACTTCCTTTTCGTGATTAATTTCTATCTTCACTTTGCCTTGTGGCAACAATTTTATGCGGGCGACAATCAATATCAAGGTCAAGACCAAGATAAGAAGGCTAAAGATGAGTACCGCAGCCAATACCATATTCATATTCGTAGGGATTTTTCTTGTTAATTGTTAATTCTCTGTCATTTGCCCACCAAGGCTGCCGGATCAATGCCCATCAAAGCCATAAATGCCATGCCCATAAATCCGGTGATAATAAAAGCAATCCCCAAGCCTCTCAATGGAGCGGGAACATTGGAGTACCGGATTTTCTCACGTATGGCTGCAATGGCAACAATAGCCAAAAACCACCCGAATCCTCCCCCTAAACCAAAGACAAGGGATTCGGAAAAATTGAGTTCTTTGGATATCATAAACAACGAGCCTCCGAGTATCGCACAGTTGACCGTAATCAGGGGTAGAAAAATACCCAAGGCACTATACAATGCCGGAGATACCTTTTCGACGACCATCTCCACTAATTGAACCATGGAGGCAATGACAGCGATAAAGAGAATAAACCGCAGAAAGGTCAAATCCATACCAAAAAGTCCGTTTTCACTCAGCAGATAATGGTCGATTAACCAGTTGATGGGAATGGTGATACCCAAGACAAAAATCACAGCTAAACCCAGTCCGGAAGCGGTTTTGACCGATTTGGAAACCGCCAAAAACGAACACATACCCAAAAAATAGGACAGGGCCAGGTTTTCGATAAATGCCGACTTGAGAAAGATATTAATGAGTTCCATGATAATACTTTATTCTTAGGATTAAGATACGTCTACTAATTTACTATTCCATGTCCGGTGCAACCAGATGATGACGGCCAGAACAAACATGGCAGAAGGAAATAACACCATAAGGTTATTGGGGGTGTACCAATGGAGCATGCTGATGGCTTGGGTATCTACTAAAAAATCAGGACCCGGTCCAAACAGTTTAAATCCAAAAATGGCACCTTTGCCGAGCAACTCTCTCAACGCAGCTATAATCAACAGGATGACTCCATAACCCAACCCGTTGCCTATACCATCGAGAAAAGACCTCCATGGATCATTGGCCATTGCAAATGCTTCAAGCCGTCCCATCACGATACAATTGGTAATGATGAGCCCGATAAAAACGGACAACTCCTTATACATGGGATAATTGACCGCCTGCAAGGTCAACGAGACCACCGTCACAAGAGTGGCAATAATAATCAGCTGTGCTATCATCCGCACTTCACTGGGGATGAGTTTCCTCAACAACGAGGTAATCAGGTTTGAAAAGCCCACCACCAAGGTCACGGCGACCGCCATGGTGAGGGCTTTGGTCGTCAGTGTCGTGACGGCAAGTGCCGAACAAATACCCAATACCTGGACCGTAATCGGGTTGTTGTCGTTTAGCGGATCTAAAAGCAGTTTTTTCTCCTTCTTACCGAAGAAAACCGGCTTTAAATCGAGCTTTGCGTTTGTTTTTGAATCAGCCATTTTATTGATATTGAAGGGTTATTTTACTTTTTGAAAATAAGGGTCATAATATTTCATACTGCGTTGCAACATCTCCGTCACCCCATCAGAAGTCAGGGTAGCACCACTGATGGCATCCACTTCGAAGTTGGGGTCTTTTGCCCCGCCTTTTCTCACTGTGATGGAGTGATATTTCCCTTGGGCGTCATGAATCTTCTTGCCTACGAATTGTTGGCCAAAAGAGGGATTATCTTTGATTTCCGCTCCCAGTCCCGGAGTCTCTCCCGCGTGCTCAAACGCCACTCCGGCAATGGTATTTTTATCCTCCTCCAAGGCGATATAACCCCATATCAAGTCCCAAAGACCACGACCCATCACCCCGGTGATGTAATACTTCTTATCTCCTTTTTTATAAACATACAAGGGTAAAAGTCGCTCCGCCTCGGGCTTTTTAAATTCTTTGGCCATGTCCACACTCAAGGCGTCCCCTTTCTTATATCCGGCTGCAGCGACCCTGGCGGCATCGACCGGATTGCCTTCCATGTCCAAAACCACCTGTTGGATCTTTTCCTGAAAGATTTTCTCCACATCATCATCGGACAGGGAGGATACAGGCTTATCCAACAATGGAGAAATTGCTTTGAGAATAACACGCTTCTTGAAGAGTTGTGCGTTCTTTTCGTGTATGTCCTTGAGCCCGGTGTACATCCCCGCCAATATCAGGGCAGAGGTCGCCGAAAGGATCAAGACAAATAATACGGTATATCTATACTTTTGCACGTTTCAGACGTTTTTTGATGTTTGATTGAAGACTAATATAATCGAGCAATGGAGCAAACGTATTCATAAACAGAATAGCGAGCATCCATCCCTCCGGATAGGCGGGATTCAAGACCCGTATGAGAATACCAAAGAATCCTATGAGCAGTCCATACACCCACTTGCCCCATTTGGTGCCGGCAGCGGTCACCGGATCGGTGGCCATAAAGGTGATGGCAAATAAGGCACTTCCCATGTAGAATTGGTAATACCATGGCACCTGCATCATCGGAGTAACTCCCCATTGATTAAGTACAAAGGCGGTGAGAGCAGCTCCGATTAATCCTCCGAAAATGATTCTCCAACTCGCTACACGTGTGAGAAGCAATATCAACATACCGATAAGAATCATCGGCTTACTCACTTCTCCTACGGATCCCGGGACCAATCCATACCACAATTCCGAAGGGGAATAATGACTCAAAACATTGTCCCAGCCACCGGTAAAAGCCAGGCTCAACGGAGTAGCCCCGGTAAAACCATCCACCACCGCTGTGCCGGCAGCTTGAAATGTATCCCAGCCGAGCGCATTGAATATAGGATTGAAAATATAGTGCTCTATCCATCCATAATCCGCCATTGCTCCGGCCTTGGCTTCCGTCAATCCCGCAAACCAAACGCCATCACCGGAAATGGAAAGTGGATAGGCAAAAAAGATAAACACCCTTGTCAGTAAGGCGATATTCCATACATTCATTCCGGTACCGCCAAAGGCTTCTTTTCCCAACACCACTGCAAACACAATCGCAATGGTCAGTATCCACAACGGAATATCCGGTGGCATGATCAAGGGAATTAAAGCTCCGGTGACCAAATAACCCTCTTCGATACCATGACCTCGTTTGTAGGCATAGTAAAACTCAATACCCAATCCCACAATATGCGTAACAATAAAAATTGGAAGGATTTTGGCGATTCCAAAAGCAAATTTTAAATGCAATCCATCCGTCAATCCTACATATTTACCCAGAGCTCTAAAATGCTGGTGCCCGATATTCCATATTCCGAAAATGTAGGCCATAACAAGAGACAACACTACCGTAAACATCACTCGTTTGAGGTCGATTTTGTCTTTTAGATGGGTACCTCCGGAGGCCGTATGTTCCGGTACATACATCAAGGTATAAATACCGTCATATACCGTATGCAAAAAAGGATGCTTGTCCTTGTCCGGTTCTATTCTTTTAATAAAATTAAGCAATCCCATAAACTATTTATTCGTCGTTGATAATTCTATTTAATATTACATCTCCTGTTCCCGGAGCATATCCAATCCCTTGCGAACAATCTGCTGAAGCGGTTGCTTTGAGGTACATCTCCACTCCGCCAATGCCACATCTTCTTCAGATAATTCTTTAAGCCCCAATCCCTCCATTCCATCGTAATCATTGACCACGACCGACTTCATCAGATGAAGCAGATGGATATCCATCGGCAACATGTTGTCATAATCATCCGTCATCACAAAAGCACGTTTCTCACCGTGTTTGTTGGTGTCCCCGTCAAATTGCTTCTTGGGGAAGAAGTAATTGGCATAGGTTCTCGATGCTGAAGGGGCAGCTACAGATGGAATAAACCATCCGAAGAACTCGTTATAGGTCCCTTCCGGAATGGCCGTCGCCATCTCATCTCTCCAGTTCAAAAAGTTGCGCTTCAATTTTTGACTTCCCGACAAAACATCTCCGGATATCAGACGTGCACCATTGTCCACCTCTCCAAAGAGCTCACCGATGTTGGCGCCGGTCTTTGTCCGCACATAACCGGTCTCGTGAACACTCGATCCCCCTACAGCTACCACACGGTCAGCAACCCATTTTTTCTCAGTAAATATTTTACCCAATTGGATGACTTGCTGGACCGTCAGCGTCCAAACTACATCCCGCAGTCCCAAGGGACGCACATGGTGTATCTGCACCCCGACATTGCCGGCAGGATGCTTGCCATGAAACCAGTGTTTCTCGACATTCTTGGAATTGAGAAATTCATCCGCCGGGGCGTCCTTTGCATTGGCATTGAGTCCCAAATGCACCTGTCCTGAAGTCAGTTTTGTCAAAACATCCAGTCCCTGCTGGAAAGCCGGGCCATTGCCATTGACAGCGATATTGTTGTCACATGATAGCGGGGCAGTATTGAATGTCGAAATAAAAATATCCCTTGGGACGGTGTCCTTGTCCGGAATAATATCGTACGGGCGCTGGTTGAACAATGGCCAGGCCCCGCAAGATAACAAAAACTCGACCAGCTCCTCGCGACTGCAACTTTCCGGAGAGGGTGGATTTAACGGGAGGTACTCGATGGTATTGTCAGCCGCTATTACGATTTCAACAATACTGCGCTTGGCCCCCCTGTTGATGGCCAACACTTCCCCGCTAACGGGTGCGGCATAATTGATCTCTGTCTTTTCCCTGTCGTGGTACACGATTTGTCCGGCTTTGACCCGGTCCCCTACTTGTACAAGGACCTTGGGTATCGGAAACATCCCCCTAAACTCCGTAGGTTGTAATGCATAGGTTTTTACCGTTCTATCCAACAACTTCCCTTGTGGTACCCCAGTCAACCAAATGTCATGCCCCCCCTTTAGGATGTGCACCTTCTTACCCTTAACGTAAGAGGGAAGGCTAGGAGGAACCAAAGGCAACAAAGGACTCGAATAACGGAAAGTCTTGTTTCTAAAGCGGCTTTTGGGTTTGTACCATGCATATAGAGGCAGACCGATGAATATCAAAAGTACCACCAGAGCAAGTATTATGGCATATACAGTGATTCTCGACCCAAAATCTTCTACGGTTTGTGCTTGGAGAGGGGGAGTAATCGCCAGGAAAACAACCAGCGAAACAATTAATAACTTGATGTTTTTCAAAGCATTATGTTTTTGTTTGCGTATGAAATATTCATTGCATTTGTCCTGAGACGCTGCAAAGATATACATTAGTTAAACACACCACTTTATAATCATTTATTTTTATTTCACTTTGGAAAATATCTTGTCGAAACACAGGTGAAAATGGTTAAAGATGGAGCACATGCCATAAAGTATTAGGCCGTTGGTGGTACAAAAATCTCACTATATTAATTACCCAAAAACTCAGTAACATCTTTGGCGTTACTATTTGAAGGGAATTCGTGCTACAAGAACAATATACGTCCTGTTTGAGCGCCTTAATTAGAGAGAATAGCCCCGTGGTTTGGATTGGAGGTATTTCATTCCTGTAGCATTAGTGGTATGAAATGGTTGATTCCCGGACAAGAAAATGCATTCTTCTATGAAAAAACAAAACAATCAAGATACTCCTCCGCCTTTGAAACAGGTCGACCATTTCATACCATATAAAACCCTTTTTTATGATGGGAATTGTACCTTCTGCAACAAATGGGCTCGATGGGTGATGCGCAAGGACCAAAGCAAATCGATCTATCTCGCGGCTGCCGATAGCCGGTCAGAGTTACTCCTGCAATGGGGTATTGATGCTTCCGTCACAACGCGCAGTGTGCTGTACTATAAAAACGGAAGATTCTATTCGGAGTCGGACGCTGTCATAGAGTTGGCCGCGGATCTCGGCCCGGGATACGCATGGGCGCGCTTTTTGAGGTTTGTACCCAAATGGATAAGAAATAACGTGTACCGGATAATTGCCGCCAATAGATATCGGCTCTCCAAACCACTCCAACACTGCCCAATGCTCCCACCGGAGGAGCACTGGAGAGTGCTGTGGTGAGGCATGGTGCCATATCTCACAATGAATAAAGAAAACACTTGCATCCGGGCATTCAAACGGAATACTCCATACCGGCTCTCCCTATACCGGATATAGGTTGGAGAGAAATAATCAAAATGCAAATCACTATTCCTGATTCGAGGGTTTAACATCATCTACACAACGCTAATACTATAAGATTTTTTAAATTTTAACACTCCATTCTTGGTCATTTACAAATATTTGCCCTATCTTGTCGCTTGAAATGCAACTTACACCTGATGCGTACACACCATCCATATATCGACACACCGTTTTTTGTCCGGCTTTTTGACTTGATACTGCAGCCTTTTGCCTATCTTGTGTCCTTTGTTTTTATTGAAGGCTCAAGGCTCAAGGCTCATGGCTC
>Ga0256832_1001144_pt1 | contig 17864 bp, 15 predicted proteins | sample 134614metaG_FD_190534 | JGI IMG/M metagenome (GOLD analysis project Ga0256832, IMG submission 190534) | Hydrothermal vent microbial communities from Lau Basin, Pacific Ocean - 134-614 | ecosystem: Environmental > Aquatic > Marine > Hydrothermal vents | place: Pacific Ocean: Lau Basin | collected...
AGAGCAGGAGTCTGCAGCACTTTCTGAACGCAGCAAAGCGATTATTGATGAACTGATTCTGGAAATTCAACGTTCACTGGATTATTACGTCAGTCATTTTAATCAGCGGCCTGTCACGAAAATTGTTTTTGCTCCAATGGAACCTCAGGCAGATGACGTTATAAATTATATTCATGAAATGTTAGGTATAAAAACAGAGATTCTGGATTTTAATCATTACCTCAGTGTTAAAGCCGCTCTGGAAAATTCTCTGCAGGTTCAGTGTTTTAATGCAATTGGTCTGGCATTACGCCAGGATGAAGTATAGGGCTGACAGAAAATATGCAGCAGCAGATTAACTTATATCAACCCGATGATGCCTCAGTCAGTGATCCTTTTTCAGCCCGGGCAATGCTGGTTGTGGTTATTATTACCTTGCTGTTAATGGTTTCTTTCTATGTTGTGCTGCTCTGGAAAAAAGAACAGATTCAGACAGATATTAACGAATTAAGAATGCAGAGCGAACAAACTCAGGCAATAGTGGAAAAGCTGGAACAGACCGTCAGTAAGTTAACGGATTCGAAAAAGGATAAACAACAGCTGGCCTATCTGAAAAAAGTGTATGCCAGTAAACAAAGAGCGCTGGATGAACTATCCAGTATGGTCAGCGGTAATAGTAAAGGTCTGTCCAGTTATTTTGCTGCACTGGCTAGAAAAAACATGGAAACCGTCTGGTTCGATACCATTAATGTCTATTCAGGTGGTAAAGAAATATTACTTGAAGGGCAGACAACCGATGCCCGGAGTCTGCCTGAACTGGTCAGTTCACTGAAAGATGAATCTGCCTTTCAGGGGGTTAATTTTCGCATGTTTAAAGCACAACGTGACGATAAAAAACCGGTTTTGAATTTTGTTCTGAAGACAGAAACAGAAACCTCTGAAAACTCACAGAATCCTTAAAGTTGAATCAATATGAATAAACAGTTAAATATAATCAATGATTTAATTAACAAGCTATCAACCCGGGAACGGATTCTTGTTTTAACTGGATTTCTGGCGGTTATTTATATTGCCTGGGATACTTTATTAATTACTCCCATAATAAAAACCAATTCCGCTTTAAATATGCAGTTACAGACCATAAAGCAACAAATGTCTGATCTGGAAAAGCGCCGTGTGATAGCCTCTGATTTACTGGCTCAATCCAGACGCAAACAGTTAGTGCGTGAAATCAGCCAGGTAGAACAGAAAATTAACAATTTTAATAGCCAGATCAGTCAACGCCTGCAGGGCAGGGTGGCCCCGGAAGAAATGGCTGGTTTATTAAATGATGTACTGCAAAAAAACCATAAGCTTGAACTGATTCAGATAAATAACCTGGAGGCAGAACCGTTTATCACTCAGAAAAAAACCGATCAGAAAGAAGCTATTGATCCTGATCTGGTCGGGATCTATCGACATTCTATGGAGATGGAATTACAGGGTGCCTATCTGGATATACTGGACTATTTACAGGAGCTCGAAGCATTACAGTGGAAAATATTCTGGGATGACGTCAAAATGGACGTGCAGGAATACCCCGTTGTCAGGGTCTATATTAAAGTGCATACTTTCAGCCTGAAAGACGGGTGGCTAAGCGTATGAACAAGTGTATGAATAAACATTATTCTGTAATTTTGTTCTGTCTGTCAGCTGCAGCCGTTGTTAATGCTCAGGAGGTGTTAACGGATCCAACCCGTCCTGCATTATATGCAAAAAAACTTTCAGTGAACTCAAATGATATACAGAAAAGCGAATTTAATGTTTCACAAATCTATACGAATTCTAAAAAAAGACTGGCCACCATTAATGGACAAAAGGTAAGTACTGGAGAATGGGTGGAAGATGCCCAGGTTATTGCAATTAATACGACCAGTGTTGACTTGCTTGTTAATGGTGAACTTAAAAAAATTTCAATTATACCGTCCTTCAAGAGGTACAAGAAGTAGCCTGATGATAAATAAAGTCTCAAATTTTCAATATTTGTTATTCTCTTTCAGCCTTATAGTGATGCTTATCAGCGGTTGTGCACTGGAAAAAGAATTACCTCCGGCAAGAGATCTGTCAACACTGGATCAGACGTTTGATAAAGCGCTTGAAGAGAATAAGAGAATAGCTGAACAGCCGCAAAAGCCGATTTCTGTTGCTGATACCCAGAAAGAACATGAAATCGTATTAAATGCCCTTTTACCTCCTGTGGCGAGCCAGCTACCTCAGGAAAACCGCTTTAATGTTGTTGTTAATGAATTGCCGGCCAGAGAATTTTATATGGGCCTGGTGGAAGATACGCCCTTTAATATTATTGTTAATCCGGGCGTGCAGGCCAATATTACCCTGAACCTGAAAAATGTGACGGTTGATGAGGTAATGGATATTGTACGTGAGGTTTACGGTTTTGATTATAAGAAAAAAGGCAAAAATTATTTTGTTTATCCTAACTCACTGCAGACCAAATTGTTTAGAATCAATTACCTGAATTTATCCAGAAAGGGTTCATCATCCATTGATGTCAGCTCAGGACAAATTACCAAAACGGTTAATAATAATCTCGGCGGTTCATCTTCCGGTTCAGGCAGTAGCAGCTATGGTAGAGGATATAATAGCGCGCAAAATTCAACAGCCAATACCAAGTTTGGCACCCAGTTAAAAACAGAATTTAAAGTTGATCTGTGGAAAGAACTGGCTAATTCCTTACGCACTATCATCGGAACAGAAGATGGACGCGAAATTGTGGTTAATCCTCAGACAGGTGTGGTTTTAATTAAAGCCATGCCGGAAGAATTATCAAGAGTAGAAGAATTTCTGGAAGCTACTCAGATGATTGTAGGACGTCAGGTACTTCTGGAAGCCAAAATAGTTGAAGTGGAATTATCCGATGGCTTTCAGGCGGGCATCAGCTGGGCGGCTCTGGGTAAGCCTGGTTCAGGTAAAACCATTACAGCTGGACAGGTTGGCATTAACTCCCTGTTAACGAATGTGACACTTCCCGGTATAGCACCCGGGGCTGTAGAGGGCGGCGGTGGATTTACCGGGCTGGGCAGTGAATTAACCGGGCCGTTTGGTGGTGTCTTTGCATTAGCACTGGACCTGAATGATTTTAAAGCCATGATAGAACTGCTGGGTACACAGGGTAATGTACAGGTACTTTCCAGTCCCAGAATAGCCACCATGAACAACCAGAAAGCCGTAATAAAAGTGGGCACTGACCGTTTTTTTGTGACTGACTTAAACTCCAGTAATACTTCCGGCACTGACGGCAGTGCCAGTGAAATACCGGATGTTGAACTGACCCCATTCTTTTCCGGTGTGGCACTGGATGTAACCCCGCAAATTAATACCACGGGTGAAATTATTCTGCATATTCATCCATCCATCAGTAATGTTACAGAAGATAACAGAACCATTAGTTTTTCAGATAACCTGCAGATATCGCTGCCTATGGCCAAAAGTACAATCAGAGAATCTGACAGTATTATCAGGGCAAAAAATGGTCAGATGGTTATTATTGGCGGTTTAATGAGTACCAAAGCGACTGATGATAACTCCAGTGTACCATTTTTCGGGGATATTCCTCTTGTTGGTAATGCCTTTAAACATCAACGTGAATTATCGGTTAAATCTGAACTGGTTATTATGCTTAAGGCAACCTACCTTGAAGATGATAATGCAATTAACCAGACGCTTTCGGAGACACAACAGCGCTTTAAAAATCTGGAATCCTATGATGTCAGCGGACGACCTTCTACCAAAGAACCATCTACCTGGTACAAGTTTGGTCAGGATAAAAAAACAACTGAAACGGAACAATGACAATTTTATTTAGAGTAGTCTGCCTGTTGATAAAAAAAATAAATAGCCTGTTACATCATCCAGTCACATAACTATGTATCGTGAATTTTTTGGTCTTAATAAGGAACCTTTCAGCTTAACTCCGGATACCCGGTTTTTCCTGGATTCGGGTCCTTTTAAAGATGCTCTGGAAACTTTACTTATTGCAATTGATAATGGTGAAGGTTTTATAAAAGTAACCGGAGAAGTCGGCACCGGTAAAACGCTGCTTTGCCGAAAACTGCTGAATACTGTCTCTGAAAATATTATTACCTGCTATATCCCTAATCCTAATATTTCATCCAAAACATTAACGGTTTCTATTGCCAATGAACTGGGTATTAAATTTCCGGTTTCTGCCAATGAATATTCCCTGCAACAGCTTATTACAGAGAAACTGATGGCTTATTACCAGGATAATAAAAAAATTATCCTGTGTATTGATGAAGCTCAGGCTATGCCGGATAAAACCCTTGAAGCTTTACGTTTATTAACCAATCTGGAAACTGAGCAGAGCAAGCTGTTACAGGTAATATTGTTCGGCCAGCCTGAACTGGATGAAAAACTAAAATCAAGGCATCTTCGACAGTTCAGACAAAGAGTGAGCTTTTCAATAAATCTCTGTCGTCTGGATATGGATACCATGATTGCTTATTTAAGCTGCCGCCTGATGATTGCAGGATACAGAGGGGGAGAGCTTTTGCCCATGGCTTCTCTTAAGTTACTGCATCGATATAGTCGTGGGATCCCGAGACTGATTAACCTGATTATGCATAAAGCGCTGATCCTGGCTTACGGCAAGGGACAGAGGCAGTTATCTCCGGCCATTATGAAACAGGCCATTGCAGATACAGAAGATGCCTATGCAGAGCAGAATCAATCTTCTAATCGTTTAAAAATAGTGTTGTCCGTTCTGTTTATAATTGTAACTGCGGTTAGTGTATATTTCTGGGCGTATCTATGAGCGTTATTAATCAAATGCTGCGTGATCTGGAGGCACGCAGAGAAAGAAAGGCCAACAGTTCTCATTATATTGATGAAGTGAATATTATTGCTCATAGTAAACCATCAGTATATCGCTGGTTACTTCCGGCTTTTGTTATTCTTCTGTTATCCATTTCCGTTTTTATCTATACAACCTATACTCAATCAGAACTAGAGCCAGAACCAGAACAAACTGCTGTGGCTGATTTGCCGGTTAAATTACCGGATGATATGAACCAGTTAAATAAAGATGAAATAAATATTTCTGTACCTACTTCTCAGGAAGAACGATTGGCAAACTCTGAAGCACAATTGATACCAGATAAAATACCAGCAGTATCAGAAAGTAAAGACGTTGAACTGCAAAATAATATAAACAAAAATCAGCCAGCTAAAGCATCAGTGAGTGCTTATAAACCTTTAAACAGTAAAGTGCCTGAACCGGTTGTTAATAAAACTATTGCACAAAATAAGGTACTTAAACATAAAAAAATAAACAAAAAATCAACACAGAAAAACAGTATTGTTAAGGCTGAAACTAAAACTAAAACTAAAACAAGATTGAAACAACAGGAAACACCACTTCCGATATCTGAAACGAAAAAAACTACCGTTAAAATTGAATCAGTCAGGAAAAATAAAACGGCAGATAAAACGCGGACAGTAATGAGTCGGGCACGTGTGCTGATGGCTTCAGACATTGCTTCTGCCGTTAAAATACTGGAAGATAATTTAAAAGCAGTTAAGGAAAATGCGGACTACTATTCACTGCTGGCTAATCTTTATCAGCGGCAGCAGCGTTATGATGAAGCCATTGTTTATTATCGCAAAGCCCTGCTAATCAAGCCCGAACAGGGAGAATTATGGATTGGAATAGCACTTGCCTATAGAAGTAATGGTGAATATGATAATGAACAGCAGGCCTTTCAACAGGCCCTGCAATCCAGAAGCATCCGTGCAGAACTCCGTCAATATGCTGCCCAGCAGTTAAAAAGAAACACGGCCAGGCAATAATAACAGAGTCTAGTACACTTCTCTTATATAAATGATACGCCTGGAACCTTTGTATTGACCAAAACTGGCTCTTGCAGCCGGTGCATCATTATAAGTGCCGCCATTATCCCAGTCGTATAATAACCAGTTATCAATAGAAGGTGTTACCTGAATATCGGTATAACCGGTATTGCCATTTCCCGGGGCAGCAAAAAGCAGACCGGCATCACCGGCTGTAAAAGGATCATGACTGATGGTTGCAGAGGTTGTATATGTGCCTTCCAGTGTGGTGTGACTTAGAGTCAGGTCGGTCAGTTGAATAGAGGTACATGTGTCATCGGTGTTTTTGACAAAACCCGAACCGGTATAGTATTCAGCAAATAAAGGCACGGGTAAATCAATAAGTTCACTGCCGTAAGCATTTTTCATGTTCAGGCGCCCCATCCGCTGCTCTGCAGAGGAGCTTATATTAAGAGTATAATCCTGACAGTTTGTGTCACTGGCATTGTTTTTAAAACAGACATTGTCAGTATCCGTAAGGGAGAGGGCTGATAATGTTAAGCTGAATTCACTGTTAAACGGAGCGGTTAAAACCCTGTCGTATTTTAGATAATCATCAATAATGCTTAATGTTGCACTACCGTCATATCCGTCTGTACGGGTATCGGAGTTGCTGCTGTTCAGATAAGTGACGCTGCCCTGAGGCGGGGAACCGGGAGCCAGAATGTCACTATTGCTGTTAGTGTTTAATATAGATGCATGTCCGCTCAGATCAGTATATGAGCGTTCAGAGGCTGTGGGCAGTGCCAGTTTCCAGAAGTTATCGCCTCCGCTATTGGAGTAATTATAAACGGTATTGCCGTTCAGACTTTTAGCGGTTATGGTAAATTCAGGGCTGACAGTAAAATCAAAAGCCTGTCCCATATAGGTAAAGCCACTGCCGCCGGAGCAGGCATCTGCCACCACCGGGGTGTTGGTACTGATGTTAAAATAAGCAGGTATAAAACGTCCAATCCAGTCACTGTCATTGCTTAAGGACAGTGACTGCCCCAGGTAAGTACCGGACAGAGAAGCGTTAATGGTAATAATTCCGGCGTCGTTAAAACTTTCATTGATGGTTTTAGTGCCGGCATCAATATTGTTAAAACTGTTAACAGAAATATTACCTACTCCGGATGCCGGCATTTTTAAATCAGAACTTAGATTAACCAGCCCGGTATAATAGAAATTAGGGGTTATACTATTATCCGAACAGGCGGCTCTTATGGTCAGTGAAAAATTCTCATCGGCCTGTTTAAAGACGGAGCAGTTAACACCGGTACACTGGGCACTGCTGTCTGGTATTCCGCTGGCATTGCTGGCATAGACAAACAGCTTATCTGGTACGGTGGTAAAGACATTGCTGTCATAAAACATGGGCTGATGCACACTGCCGTTATAAGGAGCGGTATCATATTTAAAATGCAGGGCTAATTGACCTGCGTCTCGGTAATTTAAACTATAATTTGTGTGGCCGTTAACAAAATTAAAAGCCAGTGTGGATGACTCGCTTAATGGCAGAGAATTACCATTTAAGCTTAATGGCGTGGCCGCAGCATTGCTGATGGGATCAATATAATTAAACCAGACCTTAAGGTTTTTAGTGCCGTTGAAGCCTTCAATAACATCACAATCAATACTGCCGGGTATCTGACCAATAGCGGTTAACTGGTAAGTGCTGCTGTCAACACAGGCTGTCTGAGTAGAAATTGGACTGCTGCTGAAACCAAATGCTCTGAAATCAGTTGCATTGCCAATACCCAGTACATTTGAAACGGCATCATAGGCACTGATCTGTACCGTTTCTTCCTGATTGTGGTATAGATAAAGGGTTTTCACACCGTTATCAGTAATGGCAAACTGATATTGATTAAGTGGTGTTCCACCGATGGGTTGCTCAAATAATTGAGAGCCGGCCCGGTTAGAAGCCAGGTTAATAATGCCCAGATAATCCTGCTTGATGACACCGCTGGCACAACGTGCGGTAATATTAACAGCTGCTCTGTCCTGAGGGCAGGCCAGAGCGTGATCTGTCTGTATTACCTCCAGACTGTCCAGCAGACAGGATGAACTGCAGCTGCGTGTAGTGCCGTCCCAGTTTTTACCGGTCCGTTCATTATTGATAATAGTACTGATTTCAGCGGCCGTCAGTGCCTTGCTGAATAATTTAACTTCATCAAGGTAGCCGTTAAAGCGATTGCCTTCTTCACCGCTGCCGTTGACCTCTCCACCTATGGATGCTTTACCGGGTGCCGGATTCATGGTATTACTAACTGTATCAGAAACATGTTCCAGCAGGTTGCCGGCTAAATCGTAAATATACATTTCCTTTTTGATCTGTCCGCCGGGCAATACGGTCAGAACTGCAGCCACAAAATACCATTGATTATTCGCAATAATACTGGATGAGTCCAGACTGATCGTTGACAAACTACGGTGATAAAAACGAATCCTGCCTGTCCCAGGGTCTCCTACACTGACCGCATAGCCGCCCGAATTATTTTTTTCGTCATCAGCAAATATTCGTTGCCCACGTTCAGTATTGTCTCTGGTATTAAACCAGCCGGTTATGGTAAAACTATCTGTCATGTCCTCCATGGTATCAATAGCCACATAGCCATTATCCGCGAAAGCTCCGGCCCGGCAGATTACTCCGCCGGCCGTATTGGCAGAAACTGTATTAACGCCATTAAAAGCGGTCCCGTGGTAGGCATTGAAGCTGTTATCGGTTACTTCACCGGGGGTGCTGTTCCAGTTGTTTTCATCCAGACGCCATTCAGCAATAAGACAGCCGTTGGCGCGCATATCGTTGAGTACCTGTTCTTCAGAAATTTCCCCGGTGTAAACTTTAAAGTCATCCAGAGTGCCGCGAAAACGGTAGCCATTTGATGCCCACCAGCCTCCTATTCTCAGGTGAGGATCAACATAAGCATTAGCATTGTTAATAGTGCTTCGTCGCAGGCTCAGAGTTTGTTTAACACCATCTACATAAAGACTGTTATCTATTACACTGCCGTTAGTAAAAACCGCAGCTATATGATGCCAGCCATTGGGCAGGGAAGAAGAACTGATCCCGTAAATATCACCTTTGGCAGTATTAAATCCAAAATTGCCATTAAAAAACCAGAGATCGTGCCGGTTCCATCCCATAGGCATGACACTATTATTGCCGTTCCAGTACATCCAGAAACTGACAGAGGTTTTGTCTCCTGAGTTAGTTGATAACGGCAAACCTGTAATGTCAATAGCTCCGCCATTAAAGTCAGCCGCATAACAGGTGTCGCCCTTTAAACCGCTGGCAGGTGCTGAGATTCTTGTCATTGAACCGGTGATCTGACCGGTAAAATTGCCGATAATATCTCTTACATCGGTTGTCCAGTTTTCATTAAAACTATAATAAGCCTTTAATTCGGCAGGTGGAGGAGGCGGGCAGGCTGTACAGGCTGCATTGGTATAAGCTCTGTCAGCATCAACCTCAGCCTGGGTGATTTTACCTTTGTAAACTTTTAACTCATCCATCCGTCCGGAATAACGGTATCCGGTACTTCTCAACCAGCCGCCAACCCTTAAATTTGTGCCCACAATGGCATTGGATGTTTTTATTGTTCCCCGTAACAACTGAAGTGACTGTAATACACCGTCTATATAGAGTTCATTATCGGTTACGCTGCCATTGGTAAAGACAGCCGCTACATGATGCCAGCCGTTGGTCAGTCCGGCAGAACTGATACCGAAGACATCACCTCCGCCGGTATTAAAGCCAAAAAAATTGTCCACCAGCCAGAGATCGTAGGAATACCAGCCCAACGGCATAACGCTGTTCGTTCCATCCCAGTACATCCAGAAACTGACGGATGTTTTATCACCCGGTACTGTTGAGGTGGCCAGACCGCTGATATCGATGCTGCCGCCGCTAAATATACTGTCGCTGCAGGTATCGGGTTTTCCGGCTGGTGGCTGTTTGCCCACACTGACAGCGCCGGTATTTATCCCGTCATTAAGTCCCAGGCTGTCTTTGCCCAGGAGGGAAGAACTGCAGACATCAAACTGATAATGACCAATCAGAACCGGTGGCGGATCAGGAGGACAGACAGTACAGGAAGGACTGGTATAGGTATAATCAGCTGTGACTTCGGCCTGGGTGAGTTCGCCATTGTAAATTTTGACTTCGTCCAGATAGCCTGAAAAACGGTAACTATTATTTGCCAGCCAACCACTGATTCGCATATTTGTGCTGACATAAGCACGGGCATTATTGGGTGTGCTTCTGAGCTGTGTCAGAGACTGTAACACCCCGTCAATGTAGAGTTTATCGGCCTGCAGGTTACCATTGGTAAAGACAGCGGTAATATGATGCCAGTTATTGGCCAGGCCGGCAGAACTTATACCGTATAAATCGCCATTAGCACTGTTAAATCCAAAATTACCATCATAAAACCAGAGATCATGATATTGCCAGCCAATGGGCATGACGCTATTGGTTCCATCCCAGTACATCCAGAAACTGACGCTGGTTTTGTCACCGGTATTGGTGGAGACACCTATACCATTAATATTTATTGTACCTCCTCCAAAATTGGCGGCAGAGCAGGTCTGTGTTCCGGCGGGTGGAGTTTTGGCCAGTGAGACTGTACCGTCAGGTGTACCATTTTGCTGACCTGAGCTGTCAAAACCTAATGCGGCATTGCTACAGACATCAAACTGATAATGCCCGACCAGAGTGGCTGCATACACAGGGCTGAACAGGAGCAGGTATATAACCAGAGTATTAAAGTAGTAAAGCCATCTTTTATTAGCTGCCGTCATAAGATACTGTCACCTGAATTGTTCGACCGACACGGTAAATATCCCCGAGGTTGCCGCTTGTGGCAGAAACCGTTACTTCTGAGACTCTGGGAGACAACTGACAGTCCACAGTGTTATGGCAGCAAGTAGCAGGACTGCTGCAGTTACTATTGCACGAAACAGTGATATTAAAGTTATCTATATTAAAACTCTGGCCGTCAACACCATTACAGCTGTTATTATTAGAGACATAATTATTATCGTTTTTGACAATATTGGCAATGGCCCATTCTGCACCGCTGTAAGCTGAATAATAGGCCCGGCTTTGCAGAATATTTAATGCTGAAGTACTGCTGCTGGTAGAACTTAAATTAACCATGGCAACCCCGATGCCGGCTAAAACCACTATGATAAAAATAGCTCCCGGAAGTGAGAATCCCTGAATCTGTTTTTTTCTTAAACGGGGGCGGGTTTGTCGTATCATGGCTGATTTCCTAAAAAAACCTGATGCAGTAAGTTTATGTTCTCATTATCGTCAGTCAGGGTTATTTCCATAGTGACCAGTGCCGGCCTGGTTAATGTACCGGGGTTGTATTTAAAGCGACACTGACTGATTTTGTTTGTGATCAGATTACCTGTAAGAAAAACCGGTGGTATATTGTCTGAGTCAATAAAATCATAACCTTCATTGATAAAAAGTGTACCGGATACCGGATTACAGGTATAGATCTGTGCTTTATCAATAATGGTAAAGCGCTGCTGCGGTGAAGTGAATTTAAACTGATGGCTGACAAAGCTGATGGGGAAGTTGGGGGCGGTATTGCTGATAGCTTTAATCGCGGAAATATTATTGCCCAGGTAGGCATTGGCATCTGTCTGGTTATTGCCCAGGTTATAAATAACCAGACAATCAGGACGTCCGTTCTGAGCGCAGTCGCTGTTCAGGCTGACAGCAGGATTGACACTGATTTCTGAACTATTGCTCAGTGGTGTCAGTAGATCAATACTGCTTATTGCCTGAGTGGTGTCGAAGGTATTTTTATTATAACGACCGCCTGCAACCGTGTGTAACATTTCTATGCTTTGTTCATCAGTACTGATACGAATACTGTTTGGCAAGGCTCTGCGAATATCTCTCGCCATTCTGTGTAATGTCATTTCGGCCATATCAACCAGTTCGGCCCGGCGTTTCATATCGCTATAGCCTTCCATGGGCAGGCTGATAATATTCATCAGCATCATAGCAATAATACCACTGATCACCATGACTACAATGAGTTCAACTAGCGTAAAGCCCCTGTTACTTTGCATAATTACGGACATCAGTATTTAGCCCTGTATGCGGTGAGTGGAACGCTAATACCCAGTCCGGAATGACTGACGGTGACAGTTATTTTTTTGGCCTGTACGGCGCTGAGCTGACTGTTGCAACTGCTTGTTGAACATACAGACACATTAACTTCCACACTATAGGGTGCCAGTGAACTGATGGGATTTCCGTATTGATCCTCTACTGCACTACCGGAAGTTATGGCATTATAATCATCGACTTCATTATAATGACTTCTGCCGCTGGTGGCACCGTCATTAAACCAGGGCTGCATAATAATTTCATCCATATAACTTTGAGCTATAGCCAGAGCCTGTGCCCGTATCATGGGATCAGCACTGGTTCTTGTGGTGCCGGCAAATAACATCATAATCCCGGTAATGGCAATACTGATAATTACAATGGAAATAATCAGCTCAATTAGAGTAACACCGCTGGCTCGAATTCGGTTTGGTTTACTCATGAGCAAAGCCGCTTATGGGTTCAAGGGTGATATTAAAATTGCCAATGGTGATGGATCCTCCGGTAGAGGGAGAAATATTACCAGAGGCATCAAAGCTGAACGTGCTGGAACTACTGCTTATTGTTGCAGGGAGACTGGTTTCGGAAAAACTGTTCTGGCTGGCAGGGTGTTTTACATTGCCGCTGCAGGGCAGGGCATAATTTAAGCTATAACTACTGGAGCCTATATTAACAAGAACAGGACACTGGCTGGCAATGGCAATTTTCTGGGCGTAACGCAGAGCAGATAATAATTCCTGTTGAACCTGAGCCTCTTTAAACGCTGTTTGACCAAAAAATTTGGAAGCCCCGACAATACCAATTACTGCAACAATTATAATGACCGTAATTAATTCGATTAAAGTAAAACCGTTAATTCGGGTTAATTGTTTATGCATCATATCTGGTAAGTGTAAATAAGTTCCTGTGTTTGAATAACACAGGAACTTATTAGTAGCTTATTATTAGCTAGGTGGAATGGGGGTAACTGTTGCTATACGTCCTGTATTGGGAAAATACTGCAGTATTGCTCGTACTCCGCCATTGACTCCCTGCCAGTTAAAAGTACCCACCGGATAATAATAACAATAGGTTGTGCCATTGGTTCGATATACATAATCAAAAGTTGAGTTCCCGCCTGCAGCAGTATTTGTATCCAGAGTAGGTGGATTCTGTAGTAAGCCATTCCATAAACCGACACAATCTAAGGTGGTAGAATTATTATCCACCGGCCAGCCATTGGCATTAGCATAAATGTCTCCAGCATCAGAACCATAGCCCGCTACCCGGCCAGCTACCGTTTGGCCATTGGCAATATACTGCGCATGAGCCAGTGCAACGGAAGAACCAAAACCACCGGATACCCCTTTAAAAGAGGATATATGGGCATCATCTGTAACATCAATAAACTTGGGTAGGGCCGTAGCGGCCAGAATACCCAGGATCAGTATGACGGTAATCAGTTCAATTAAAGTAAAGCCTGCACTCGATTGTATTTTTTTCATAATTAGACCTTTTAAATAATCGCTATAAAATGATCATTTATTTTCTGAATTAATAATTTTATATATACTCCTGTAAGCGTTCTAAAATACGAAAACTTTAGATTTTATGTCCTGTAAATAAATATAGTTCTAATTTTTAAAAAATACAGTTATTTAATAAAAAACATCAATAAAAATACTTAATTTATTGAATTTACTTTAACTTTCCCATTAAATCCCACATAGGCAGGAAAATACCCAGGGCTAGAATTAATACCATAACGGCAATAATCAGAATCAGGGCCGGTTCAATCTGGGCACTTAAGAACTTGATTTCATAGTTGACTTCTTCTTCATAAAATTCAGCCACCTTGGTCAGCATTTCATCCACCTGACCGGTTTCTTCTCCCACAGCAATCATCTGTAATACCAGGGGTGTAAAAAGTCCCGTTGCGGTGGCTGTATTGGTAATGGTATCACCGCGTTCAACACCGGTACGCATCAGGTTAACTCTTTCTGCTACATAAGTATTACCGACTGAATCGGAGACCAGCTTTAAGGATTGAATCAGGGGCACTCCTGATTGCTGTGTTAAGGCAAAGGAACGGCAGAAACGGGCCAGAACCGCTTTATGCAAAATATCTCCAATATAAGGGATTTTAAATTTGGCTCTGTCTGTATTGTAGCGTCCTTTGTCACTGTTTACATATTGTCTGAAGGCGACAATAAGAACAGCAACCACTGCCAGCATCCATGGCCAGTAGTTAACAAACATGTGTGAGGTGGCAATCAGTAACTGAGTATAATAAGGCAGTTCGAGGCTCATTTTGGAAAAAACACCCTCGAAGGTCGGAATGACAAAAATATTCAGAGCCACAAATGCCGCCACCAGAAAAACAATGACAAAAGTGGGATAACGAGTGGCCTCTTTTATTTTATCCCGGATCATTTTATCCCGTTCCAGGTAAAAGGCTAATTGTTCAAAGGCATTATCCAGATGTCCGGTACTTTCTCCGACTTTCATCACACTTAAAAAGACGCCGGGGAAAACATCCGGATATTTTGATAAACCAGCTGATAAAGGTTTGCCGGCTTCCAGTTGCCGGACAGAATATTCCAGAATTTCTTTTAAATATTCATTTTGAGTGGTCAGTGCCAGACCGTTCAGGGCACGGGTAATGGGGATCCCGGCTTTAAACAGGGTAGCCATCTGTTTGGAAAATAAAATCAGCTCTTCAATTTTAGGTTTGCCCAGGCCGAGTCTGCGCTTAAGGCTAACCTGCTTTGGCGCCTCTTTATGCGGAGTGATTTCTATCGGGGTAATATCGGTATTCATTAAATGAGAGGCAACCGCATCTTCTGAAACAGCCTCCATGACGTTTTCTACCATTTCACCGCGAGCAGTTCGGCCTTTGTAAAAATATCTTGCCATTAAAAATAGCTCTTATTTTGTGTTTTAATGTTCTTCAATGGTACCTGCCAGGCGCAGAACTTCTTCAATACTGGTTAACCCCTGTCTGGCCAGGTCCAGTGCATTATTGACCAGCGGTCTGTAACCGGGTGCCTGTTTGGCAAGTTCAACAAAAGCGTTGGCATCATCCTGCCGGAAGGCGCTGGTTAATTCATTATTAATTTCCAGGATTTCATGTACGCCTTTACGGCCTTTATATCCGGTATTGTTGCAAAGATGGCAGCCATTGCCCTGATAAAAATGGATATTATCGATATTTTCATTAACGGCTCCCTGCAACCAGACTTTTTCATGCTCATCGGGGACATGTTCTGTTTTACAGTTATCACATATTTTTCGAACCAGTCTCTGAGCCACAATGGCCTGCAGAGATGTGGCAATAAGATAACCCTCGACCCCCATATCCTGAAGTCGATAAACGGTGCTGATGGCATCATTGGTATGCAGGGTGGACAGCACCATATGGCCGGTCATGGCAGAACGTACAGCAATATCGGCTGTTTCCGAGTCCCGCATTTCACCAATCAGGATAATATCAGGATCCTGTCTTAAAGTACTTCTGAGTACTTTAGAAAAACTCAGATCAATTTTTTCATTCACCTGGACCTGGCTAATACGCTCTAGGCGGTATTCAACCGGGTCTTCCACGGTAATGATTTTTTTCTCGCTGCTGTTCAGTTCATTTAATGCCGCATATAAGGTGGTGGTTTTACCGCTGCCGGTGGGCCCCGTAAGCAATACCAGACCGTGGGGGCGGTGAATAATTTTTCTGAACCGCTGCAGAATGTCATCACTCATACCAATTTCATTCAGATCCAGCATACCGGCGCTCTGATCCAGCAAACGCATGACCACAGATTCACCATGCTGGGTGGGCATGGTAGACAAACGAACATCAATGGAGTGCTGTTTGATTTTTATATGAAAACGTCCATCCTGCGGTATGCGCTTTTCTGAAATATTAAGTCCGGACATTAACTTAAGACGGGATACCAGGGCAGAAACAATGCGTTTTTCATTCATAACCTGTTCATTGAGTACACCGTCAATACGCATACGAATACGCAGTATTTTTTCATCCGGTTCAATATGAATGTCTGATGCATTGACCTGTACGGCATCTTCAAAAATGGTCTGCAGCAAGCGTACCACCGGGGCATTTTCTACATCATCACTCTGAACCATCTGTTCCAGATCAATATCGGTTTCAGACAGCTCCTCATCCAGTTCCTCTGCCAGGGAGGTTATTTCATCTTCCCGACGGTAAACAATGTCCAGGGTTTTAAGCAGATCTTTTTCCCGCACCAGGGCCAGGCTGATAGGGCGCTTAAGTATTTTATGAATGTCGTCATAGGCAAAAATATCAGAGGGATCAGCCATACCCACCAGTAGACTGTTCTTTCTATCAGCCAGGACAATGGCCCGATACCGGCGTGCCAGGGTTTCCGGCAGCAGGTGTACCACTTCTTGCTGATACCTGTACTGTTTTAAATCGACATAGGGGACATCCAGCTGGCGGGAAAGAAAATCCAGGAATTTGTCTTCAGAAATATAACCATTGTCTATCAGAACCTGGCCCAGTTTTCGTCCGGTGGTTTTCTGATCCGCCAGCGCTGCACTTAGCTGGCCCTCAGAAATCAGTTTATGTTCGACAAGAAGATCGCCAATGCGTATTCTTTTTCTGGGGTTTTCCAAAATAATGCCTTTACTTTTTTTAGATTTAGCTCTTTTAAAAATAGCTTTATTAGAATGATGTCTAAAGTCTAGATAAAAGTTGCGGAATAGTAAACATTGGCAATGATATGAGCAATGCAGTTCCCACGCAGTGGCGTGGGAACCAGATGGGACGGGAAGAATATCAACGCATCCAGGGCGGTGGCTGGTTGAACCAGTCAGGAACAGGGATCTCAGGAAACTGAGGTGGTGTATTACTCATATCCAGAGCCTGCAGCAGACGCTGCTTTTTTGTATCGTCCATTTCTTTCTGGTTCATGATCTGTTTGCGGATTTCGTCCTGATTACCTTCAAAGACAAATTCTTTCCTGTTACCATCACTGTCTTTATATTTTACTGACGCACGGACTTTGTCATTACCGGTCGATTCTATTTCAATGGATTCAAAATGAGATTCTGACCAGCTTGTGGACTGATTAGCCGGAGCTGGAGGCATACTCCGGTTCATAGGTACATTTTGTGGTACAGGCTGATTAAAACCCTGCTGGAAAAACGGATCATTTAGCCAGGAAGGGGGTGGCAGTAAGCCCATTGAACCGGGTTGTCCAAACTGTTGTCTGGGCATTGGATGTTGTCCGAATGGCGGCCAGGGATGTCTTTGCGGGCCATGATATGCACGCTGTTGAGCTGGCGCTGCCTTTAATATTACTTCCTTGCTGACGGGTTTGCCCTGGTGAATAATATCCAGTTTAACTTTTGTATCAGGTGCTGTGCCTCTAACCAGAGCAGTCAGCTGTTTCTGTGAATAGATATCCTGATCATTAAATGCAGTAATTACATCGTATTCCTGCAGGCCTGCAGCCTGAGCCGGTGAGTCGGGTGATACTTTGCGGATAATAACCCCCTGATTATCTTTTAATAAAGGGGCGATATGTCTGGCCAGGCTCATGGGAATATCTTCTATCCAGACACCCAGCCAGGATGAAGTGTTCTGTGTCTGTACAGAGGGTGACTGAGATTGTGTAACAGGGGGTTGCTGGTCGGCTGCCTTAATATCACTGAAAGCACTCTGACTGGAAATAATGCCCAGTGATAAAATAAGGCCTGTTATGATTGGTTTTTTCATAAACTGACTCCTTATTTAAGCTTAATAAAACAAATAGAGTTTGTATTTCTATATTTGTTTTTAAGACAGAATTTCAATAAAAAAATTCAATTTGTTTTTATCGATATCATCGTCGTAATAAGATAGTCAGCC
>Ga0256832_1001145_pt1 | contig 17860 bp, 29 predicted proteins | sample 134614metaG_FD_190534 | JGI IMG/M metagenome (GOLD analysis project Ga0256832, IMG submission 190534) | Hydrothermal vent microbial communities from Lau Basin, Pacific Ocean - 134-614 | ecosystem: Environmental > Aquatic > Marine > Hydrothermal vents | place: Pacific Ocean: Lau Basin | collected...
TAACATTTGAAGAAAGTCTAAAAGAGAAAATAAACTCATATTTAAATAAACTTAAAAAATCAGGCTTATCAGACAAGACAATAGAAAGATACAGAATACTTTTAAATCATTTTGAAATCTGGGCTGAGGATTATGGTTTATTATCTGATAATTTGGTTTTAATGGAAACTGACATAGAAAAATTTATAGATTACCTGAAATCTAAAAACCTTTCTCCTACCACTATCAAAATGGTTTTAAACAGGACTAAAGAATTTGTTGAATTTTCAGGTGGAAAGTGGCTTGCTGATAAAAGGATATACAGGGAAAGGTCAAAAACCGAAAGTGCAAGACCTTACTCAGAACTGGAATTGAAACAGATATTAGATTATCTGAAGAACACTAATAAAGTTTACTATTATTTAGCACTTACTTTGTATGGTTTTGGTTTAAGGGTATCTGAAGCTGTGCAACTACTCCCAGATGATATTATTGAAAAGGAAAATCAAATATTTGTAAGAGTTAGACCAGAGATTTCTAAATTCTCAAAATCAAGAGAAGCTCCTTTAATCTTGAAAGGGCAGTACAGAGATGACTTTATAGACTTCATTGTGAAAAGGAAAAATCCAAAACTAAAGGACAAGACACTTTTTACATACTACAACGATGTGCAGAAAAGAATAGTTGTATTAGACAGAAACAATGTTAAAGACTATTTTTACAAACTTTCCAAAGAACTTGGAATAAACATAACAGCTCACAGGTTTAGGGATACTTACATAAGCTATATGGTTGCAAAAGGAATTAAACCTGTAACAGTTGCTAAATGGGTAGGACATAAGGATGTTAATACAACGCTTAAATACTATACAAAACTAACTACTCAAGACGAACTTGAGGAACTGGAAAGATTATGATTGTAGCGACTGAAGTCTTTGAGTTTATAAATTTGTATAGAGATTTGATAAGGCAGGTTAAAGAAGAAGGTCTTAATCCATTAGATATAGACATTTACAGGCTGAAGGAACTGGTATCAGACGATATATTCACAAATGGACTGATAATTTCTCTACTTTCAAGGATTGTAAGGCTTAAAGCAGAATACCTTGAAAAGCAGCTTATTCCTGAAGAAGATGAAAAAGAGCAAACTGTAAGACATATTTTTAGACAAGTTTTGAAGGAAGAAACCAATTTGTCTGATGACGATATAGAAAGCCTGTTGATGGTTGATAGTATAAGAGAAAAACTAAAAAAACCAAAATCTGTAAGTCCAAAGAGAATTAGTTATCAGGAGTTTCAGGAAATGACGAAAAGTCAAATAAGAGAGGTTTTGTGTGAAGATACGGACTATAATGCTTACGCGAGAGAGATATATGAAAAAATAAAAAAAGGTGTTTTCAGGTTAAAGTCTTATAAGGATTTTATAGGTCTTATGTTTGCGATTTATATTTATAATTTAGATGTTAAAGACATTAAACAATTTTTGTAGGAGGTTTATACTATGGACTTAACTATTTTGAAATCTTTGTTTGGAGAGGAAACAGATCTTGGCAAGGATAGGGGTTCTTTTGATTTAAGGAAGTTAAGGACTTTGCGTTTTAAGGCCGAAGGGAAGGAAGTAAAAGTTATTTCGAATGTTGATTTAGAAAAGCTGGAGACTTTGTGGGTTATTTTTAAGGAAGATGAAGGGGGAGATGTTTTTAGTTTTCTCGAGTTTCTCAGGTGGTGTGGGTATGTGGTTATTTCTTTAGATGTTGAGAAGGAGTTTATTTTTGATTAATTAGGTTATTGAGAGGGAGAGAGATGTTAGATTTTTTCAAAAAGATCTTTAAAAGAGAGGATCCTGCAGAAGAGATCCTTAAGGATTTAGAGGAAAGTCAAAGAAGGTATGAAAAATTGAGAAAAAGGTATCAGAAAGAATTAGAAAAGTGGAAGAATTTGCCGGAGAATGAGAAGGAAAAGATGAAGTCTGTGATTGATCTGCGGTACAAGTTTTCAGAGGATGATTTAAGGTCTTTTAGGGTGAGGGTCTTGCATTTCCTGGTAAACCAAAGTGTAAAAAACTAACTTTCACACTTTGGGCTGGGGTATTTGTATTCCGCCTTTTTCAGGTGTAGATATGTCCCCAGCTGGCGGTATTTATCCACACCATAGTCCCTGTCCCAAGCAACAGGGACTAACCGACTCACTACCCTGTCCCACTCCCCTTCCACCAGTATTGGCTTCAAGGGTGATAAGTCTCTTGACACAGACTTACCCAGAACAGGGATAGTGAGGGCTACCTTAACAACTTGCCACAGTTTGTAACTACTCTTTGTGTAGCCCCTCACCTGTTCCTTCCTTTGGTTTACAGGTTGTTGAGCCTGTAGCTCGCTGTTAAGGCTTCTAAGCAACTTTATTTGTTTATTTAAATCGTTTATTTTTCTTTTTAATGGTTTCTTCTTATATGAATTTTTCTCTGTATTTAGTCTTTCTTTTGTTTTTTGTTTTTCTTCTTCTATTTTGTTTATTGCATATTCTAAGTATTCTTCATCTGATATTAGATTTTCATAGTGTTTTGGTAGTTCTTCTTTAAATCCTAATCCTTTTCTTGCTATTACATATGCCCCTGCTGTATCTTTGTCTAGACTGTATTGCGGTGCATATTTTAGCATTCCTATTATTGATGTGTATGCTGGGTTTACTTCTATTACCTGTATTCCTTCTCTTTTTGCTATTGTTTTTATTTTTTCAAGTATCCCTCTGTATATCCACTGCTGTTTTATTTTTCTGAGCTTTTTGCTTCCATCACCTTTATTTCCTTTTGGTATTGTGTCTAATTTTTCTATTGCTATCGCTTTGTTTTGTGCTATCGCTATTTCTACTATCTGATGTGCTATCTGCCAGCTTTGATATTCTCTCTGATTTCTTGTTTTGTTTATAAGTTTATGTAGTGATATTCGGTTTACTGCTTGTAAGTTTCCATCTGGTTTAACTGTTACTAGTGCTAGATGAAATGGTTTTGCGTTTATGTCTATCCCTATTGCTCCTTCTTCTTTTGTTATTATTGGCTCTTTTGGTACTTCAAAACTTATAAATGCATAAATTTGTCCGTTTATTAGTCTTATTTCTACTGAGTATGGAAAATATTCTCCTGTTTTTTTTGCTTCCAATAACCTTGCTATAAACCCTGTCCATTTGTCATTTGGTCTGTTTACTGTTCTTCCTACGTTTGCTGTTATCCAGTCTCTTTCTCCTGTGTTTATTCTTAGTTTTATGCCTTCTTTTTCAATTATTATTCTTGTGTTTAGGTTGCCTTTTTTAGCTTTGTCTCCTCTTGAGTATAAACATCCTTTTCTTCGCTCTTGCCATTTTTGTTCTAATCTTTCTCTTTGCTGTCCATTTAGATGTTTTTTCTTGAGTTTCTCAAATAGTTTTCTGCCTCCAAATATTACTTTTTTTGGGTTTTGTCCTCTCTCTTTGCAGGAGTTTATAAGACTTTGTGCTTTAAATATTGCATCATCACAGTATCTTGAGTTTAGGTTGAATACTTTTTGCAGGTGTTTTTTTAGCTCTTTCCTTTTGTGTCCTTCTAATAGTCTGTTGTATGCGTATCTATTGCAAGATGAGAATTGTCTCATTAATTCAAGTAGTTTTTGTTTGTCTTTTTCATTTTTAAAAGTTAATTTGCATTGTAGGGTTATCATTTTTTCTTTCCGCCTCTTGCTCCATATATCCTCGCAGAAAATGATGTAACTATTGCTATTAAATCTTCTGCAAGTTCTTTGTTTAAATCTTCTGTTTCTTCTTTCCCGTTTACTACTATTAGCTTTACCCCAAATGTTTCCATAAAAAACTTTAAATACTCATATCCAAATCTGGCAAGTCTATCTGGATATTCTATTATTACTGTTTTTAATTCCCCTCTTTTTATTTTATTTAATAGCTTTCTTAAACCTCTCCTTTTTTCGTTTACTCCACTTGCTATTTCCGAAATTATTTCATATTTGTATCCATTCTCCTTTGCAAACTTTTCTAATCTTTTTATTTGATTTTTTAAATATTCTTCTTGTTTTTTTGTTGATACCCTTGCGTAGATAACTGTATCTGCTTTTGGTTCATTTTCTTCTTTATCTGCTAGTTGTAAAATTTTTTCTATATCTTCCCTTCTATATCTTCTTTGTCCCCCTGGTGTTCTTATTGGAGATAATAATCCTTTTTTCTCCCAATTTATAAGAGTTGTTCTACTTATTCCATAAGCCTCTTTTATATTTTTTATAGTTAACAATTTCTGCTCCATAGTAATTATGATTTTATAGTTTTTTACAGTTTATAGCAACTGTTGTTTACCTCCTTACGCTTATATTAGGTTTTGCGGTGATTAATTTGTATTTTATGTATTATTATGTGAAATATGGGGTTTTAACTGAAAGCATGGTTTTGGTTGAGGTTTCTTTTTCCTTATTATTTATTCTTACTTTCTTGTATTATCTTGTCAAAGAAAAGCGACTGGTTGATGAAGTTTATAAGTATTTCGTTTTATCGGAGGAAATAAGGAGGCTGTTAAAAAATAAAGGGTATAGAGAGGGATCTATTTGATTGGTTTGAGACTTTGCATAGGATAGTTTCGGTACTGGCATTTGTGTTTTAGTGTTTTTAGTTTAGCTTTCTTTAGCTTTTTGGTTATGTAGTTTTTTATGAGTTTGTTTATGAGCTTTTTATCCATTTTAGGATCTATAATTAGCACATCCAGTTTTTGTTCTTGTTTCATTTCATTGCTCTTTTAATTAGTTTTGATTTATTATACAGAGTTTTTGTTTATCCATTGATTTAGCTTTTCTTGGGCTTTTTCCGTATGTCCTTTTATGCTTGTTATTTCGTTATTTTCGTTAAATTCTATTATTACAGGTATTGCTTTGTGTGGTTCGTTTATGTCGAAAAGGACTGTTGCATACTGGTTATCTTTAAGCCAGTTTAGCTGAAGAGGTCCGTTTATTTCCATTATTTTTACAGTTTTAGGCATATTTTTGTTTATATATTCTGCTATTTTAAGAACTCTTATTGGTTCCTGTTCCAGGATTTTTGCTTTTCTTTCCATGTCTTTGATCAATTTTTCTTTAAATTTCATTGTTTTCCTCGTTATAGTTGTAATTTATTTGACTAAGAAGCTTTTTTTGATTGTTTTTATTAACTTATCCAAAATGTAGAATTGAGTAGTGTATAAAATTAAGAACAGTGGAAGTGTTTCTTCCAGGGGGATCTTTGTTATGCAAAATCCGGTTGTAACTGTTTCTACTATGAGAGAGGATAAACCGGATGAAGAGAGTATTGTTATTGCGTATATCCCTTTTATGTTTTTGTCATTTTTTAGCGAGAAAGTTATTACTGTGTAGGTTATTATGGATAAAGGGATTGAAAGTATTACCATGTTTACTATTAGTTCTTCGTACATTTACTGTGTTTTTCCTTTTTAGTTTTATTATATATTAAGTTTTCAGTTTGCCTTCTCAAAGCAATAACCCGGGAACCCTTTTGGTTCCCTTAGATAATTGTTATTTAACCCAGTAATGCATGTTTCCTTGTGGTGTGTTCAGGAAGATGTTGTTGTTTTTATTTTCTTTTATTGCTTCCATTAGTTTTTCTTGTACTTGCAGGTTTTTCCATTTTAAGATGTTTTGATCGATAGATTGGCTTAAGAGCTTGTTAGCTTTTGCCTGAGCTTCTGCTTCCAGAATTTTTGCTTTTGCTTTACCTTCGGCTTCTTTTATTTTTCTTTCGGCTTCTCCTTCTGCTCTTATGATTTTTTCTATTTTTTCGCTTTCAGCTCTGATTTTTCTGACTTCTTGTTCTTTTTTGGCTTTTTCCTCCACGTATTTCATTTTTTCAGCTTCCTGTTTAGCTATTTGGACTTCTTCTATTTTTTGTGCTATGCGGGGAGGTAATTTGATATCTCTTAGCTGAACTCCTATTACTTCAACTTTTCCTTTTGATGTTTTTCTCATGTTTTCTTTGATGCCTTGTTCTATTTTTACCGCTATTTCCTGTCTTTTTACAGGAAGTTTTTCGGCAGGGTATTGTCCTATTACATCCCTGACGACGTCTCTTATTGTTGGATTTACAAGCTTATCTTCCCAGTTTCTTCCCCATTCTTGTAGGAGTTCAGATGCCTGGTCTGGAATAATTCTGTATTGAGCTGTAAGTTCTATTTTTACTGGAAGCCCTCTTTCATCTAAGACGTTTATTGAGGGTTTAAAGATTACTCCTTGTTTGTCAGGAAGATCTTTGTCTCCTTTGTAGTTTATAGTATGAACTTTTGTGTCCACTTTTATTACTTTGTCTACGATAGGGGTTTTTAGGTGGAATCCCGGCATGAGTTCTTGGTTATGAAATTTTCCTAAAGTTGCTTTTACACCTACAGTTCCGCTTTCTATGATTACGAAAGGGTTTAAGATGAGAAATGCGATAAGGGCTATGAATACAATGATCCCGGGTTTGATCATTTTCTTTAGTATGTCTTCCCAATTGTTTTGTTCCATTTTTGCCTCCTTGCTTGTTTTTAATTGAATTTGTTTTGTATTTTTTTATTTTTGGAACTTTTGCTTTTTATAGTATATTAGAGAGCCTGAATATGGCTAATTCAACTTTAATCGTTTTTTTTCTTTTGCTTGTAGTAGACTATATTTCGTACGCAGTTGTTTGAATGAGAGTTTTGTTTGACCGGGAATTAATTGCTTTATCAATCTTTCTTTTTCGTAATAAAGACAACAAATTTTGCCAGTCTTTCGGGAATTTCGATTTGTGTGGAATTGCATGTGATTTTATAGTATTTTCCGAGCAGATCTTGTCCGTGGTATATTGCTGTGAAGCAAACAAGGTTTTCTTTTTTATACGAAACAGAGCATTTGGTCAGGGGTTCAATAAAGAGCTCTTTTTGGATACAGATTTTTATTTCGTCGGAGTGTATAAACAACCTTCCTATTACAGTGAATATGTGAAAAACAATGAACCCGAATATCAGGATAATAATGATATCTCTCATCTTTTTTATTCTTCCTCTGTTAGCAGGAGTTTATGTCATTATTAATATTATCAAACTTTTTATTTTTTTATTTTACTTTTTGCGGAAAGTGTTGGTTTTAGATCAAAGTGTGGAAGTTTTCCGTTGTTGAACATGTTGTTGCTGTACTTTATAGCAGGTATCAAATATTTGTATGATTACTTCATTTGTTTTTGTTTTAAATCCCATATTTTTTATTGTTTCTGCTAGAGCTTTTTCGCAAATTAGTTCGTTTGTACGAGCTATGATTTCTTCTTTATCTGTTATGTCATCTATATATATTATTGTAGAATTTATCGTTCCCTTTATGTATACTGTTCCTAGCAGGACAAAATTACTTTTTGTGGTGATTCCGTTTTGCAGTGTTATTTTTTCACTTTCTTTGGGGTTTTTTTCGTAGATCTCGTAAGCCTCCTTTAGTGCTTGGTCTAAGTTTTTCCTGCTTTCTTCGATTTTTTCTTTTATTCTTTTTAAGACTTCGTGGAATTCGTCTTTATTTTTGAAGGGTACCTCTTTCGCTTTTTTAAATACTAGTTCGGTTTTTTCACTTGTTTTTCTAAGGGAGATGATGGTGTGTCCGGAGAAGCTTTCTGTGTTTTTGATAACATCCTTTGTAATTAGAAGATCTTTGTCTACCGATATTATCTTCAGGTTAGTTTCCTTTTCTTTAGTTATTTTATAACATTCAAAGTACGTGAAGTTTTCATTGGAGGTTAACAAGTAGGCAAGTTTTTTGGAGATTTCCCTTTCCACCGTTGGAATGTAAAGTATTTCTGCAATTACAGTCATTATTATGTCGATTCCTCGGGAAATCATTGCAATTAGTGGAGACGCGAGGAACAAGATGATTACGATAGTAGGTATGGGGGTTTTTTCGGGAAGAGAGTAAAGAATTACGCCGCTTATGAACATTATAACAACAAAGCCTACGATCCCAGCAATGAATCCTACCAACCGGGCAATTTCTTCCATTTTTTTCATTTTAATTCTCCCTTGTATTTTGTGGTATTTTTTGTTTTAAGCTTTTGATGTTCTGTGGTTATGCAGGCTTGTGTTATTTTTGTTTGCGTTGGAAATGACATTCTTAAAGTTTTGAAGTAGTAGGGTTTTTCTGCTTTTGATGGGGAAACAGGTACTTTCTGGTATCTTTATCGTGGACTTTTATTTTTCTTTCCCTCCATATATGAATGCCATTAGGATCCCACAGATGGTCATAGCAAGACCTCCTATGAGAATTTTGTTGGAATTGAGAGTGTGCCATAGGTTTTTGTGTTCTGGTGATGCGTTTTCGGGCATGAGGGTGAGTGCAATGAGTGAGAAAAACTTCGCTACTGTAGGGATTAAGATTCCTAATAAAGCGAGTAGAAGTCCCATTTGAGCGAGTTCTTGTTTATTCATTCCTTTCCTCCTGTGTTTTTATTTTTAAGGATATAGGAAAAACGGGGTAGAATGGCGTTTGTTTTTCTAATTCATAATAGAATTTCAAATATTCTTCAACCGTTGTATATAAACCTTTGGGAAGATTAAATTTGATAACAATATATTCCGGAGCTTCTAAAGGAGTTTTTGGATAATGAACATCCACAATTTCATAACCAGGAAAGTGTTTCCTTGCTATTTCTAAGAGTTTTTCTTTCATTTTTCTCCTCTAAAGATTCACAAATATTCGCTTATTCTATCTTCCAAAATTTCTCCTACTCTTGAAAGTAAGCCTATTTTGGTTAATTTTTCATTTTTGTTGTAAAAGTCATCAATTACAGATTTTATGGCTTTAAACCTTTCTTCTATCTCAAAATATAACTTTTTTGCAAGTCCTTCGGGATCATCAAGTTCTTTACAGTTTATAAGAGTTTCTGTTTTTCCAATGTTTACTTTGAGCAGATCTCTCATTATTCCGTACTTGTTTCTTTCCAATCTTGCAATGCTGTGTAGAAAGAATATCTTCCTGTGAACTTTGAAAAATTCATCAATAGATAAAGGACTAATTGCTTTCTCAAACTCTTCTTTGGTCAGAACTTTTGTCTTTTCTGTATTTCCAGAAAAGCTTATATTGTATAGATTATTAAGAACTTGCAAGAAGTTAGTTTCCTGTATTTTATCTTTTAAAGACTTATATTCTTTGATGATTTCTTTTATTCTTTCTTTTTCCATTCTCCTACTCCTTCTTTTCAGGAATAATTCCAAGTTTGCTTTTAAATTTTTCATTTATGTTTACAACCGGAGTTTTTAGAAAAAAATTTCTAATTTTTTCCATTATTCTCATCTTTTAACTCCTCTGTAAATTTCCCTATAACTCTCCTGCCATCTTTATATGAAACTTTAAATTTTCCTTTTTTAGCAAGTAGCATTAAAGCTTTTTTATATGCAGAATAAGCATGACTATCTACGTTTCCTTCAGTGTTTATTGGTATTATTTCTCTTGCTTTTTTCTCTAATATTTGCCAAAGCTGTTCTTCTGTTTTGCTTTCAAGTTCTTTAGTAAGTCTTTCCTCTTCTTTTGCTATTTCTTTATCAATATCTTCTTCTGTTTTTGGAAACTCCCCTTGAAAAGCTAAATTTACATATCCACAATAAATGCCTTGTCCTACAAGTCCTACAATGGTACTTATTAGCGTTTCTTTAGAAACTGGTTTTGTTTCTTTTTTCATAATAAGACCTTCAATAAAAAGAAACGCATTTATCATTGTGTAAAGGTGTTTAATAAAAGATTCTACACTTGTTTGCTTTTTAAAGTACATAACTCTAAAAGACTTTCCATTTAGGTTTACTTTTTCAAACCCGGTATCTATGTTAAATCTCCAGTTAAGTTCTTTTAAATATTCTTCTGTAAGTTCTTCTTCAAAACCGTAAAAAGATAGTTCAAAAGAGGATTTTTGGATAAAGAGATTTTGATTTTCTTTTGTTACCTGAAAAGTAAGTCTATCTAAGGATGATAGTCTGAACGGAGTTATTATAGTAATTCTTGGGCTGTTAAAATAATCAAATTCACACTTAAATTCTGGTAATTTTTCTATAAGATTTATAATTTCTTTAAACTTAGATACCTTTTCAAAAAATATTTGATTGATCTTAAAATTATTACCATCTTCAAAGGCAATAATTTTTTCTTTTTCTAAGTTATTTAAAGTTTCTTTTAAATCTTCTTTTTTTACATTAAAGATGTTTTGTAAACTATTTACATTGTATAAACTTTGATCTTTCTTAACCAAGAAATCTATTAAAGTTAATTCCAGTCCAGTTCTTGTTTTCATCATTATTCTATCCTCATTGATTTATAAATCAAACAAAAACATAGTTTTTGCCATCTCTTCAGCTTTTTCCCAAAAAGCCTGTCTGTGCAACAGCTCATCTAAAGATAGATATTTTTCAGGTTTCCATTCAGGAACAAGGTTTTTGTGCCTCTCTCTATCTAAAACAACTGTAACAGGTCTATGCTTGTTTATCATTTTTCCTATCAGCCCCGTGTGGCAACAAAAAGTTCCGTATTCCTCTATCTGCTTTTTAGTTTGACTTGAATGTGGACACCAGCAGACAAGGATAATGTCCTTATCGTTATCAAGGCTATCAAGCCACTGTTTTATTTCTTTCCATCTTGCCCTGTATCCCTCTTTAAGTGCTTCTGCATAATCCTGTATTGGGTTTTCAAAGTTTCTAAGTAGTAGTTTATTTCCGTCTTTGTCTGTTGCAGATAGGAAAGATAGTTCCTTGAAACTATAACCTCTTGGTTGCCATCTGGCTACTGAATAAATGTTTTCTTTTCCTATGTTTAGTTTTTCTGCTATCCAGTTAGCTTCTTTAAATGAAGTCAAAATAATCATCTTCTCTCCTGTGTAAGTTTCTTATATTCAGTAACAATGTTTTTCATAAATGCCTTGACATTTTTAATAAAATCTATAAAAGTCAAAACTACTACTGAAAATCCCCATACAATCCCAGTGGATAAGGCAGAAACAAGATAACCAGCAACAAATAGAAATAAAATTAATTCCACTCTTGACATTTCTTTTAAGAAATCCACTATTGATGTGTTTTCTATAATCATTACTGTTGCAAAATAGATCCCTAATAAGAAAAAAATTTGATTTATAAAAAGAATAGACAGAGTAAGACCTTTATGGCTATCTATTACATAGATTAAAGCCAAAAATTTCTTCTTTATCCCTTGAGAAGATTTTAATTTCCTCTCTAACTCATACTTGTCTTTTTGATTAAAAGGAAGAGAAAGACAAAGTGACATCATAATAATTCCTGTTATAACTCCCATCAAAAGTGCTATATATTCCATCGTTTACTCCTCCTTTATCTTTTTTAGCTTTTCATAAATAGATTTAAATTTTTTGTTATAAGCTTTTCTACAAATTTGGCAGAAATGGAAGCTATTTTCAGGAGCATTCACATAATCGTAGAAAGTGTCATATTTTTCTTCGTAAAAAGGGATTTCTCCTAACCCAAATTTTGTATTTGCCTCAAACTTGCCACAAAAGGATTTGTTCGTTTCTTTATTGAATATGTGTTCTTTAAAGTCCAAATAATAAGATTTTCCGTATGAGAAAGTAGAACATTCCAGTTGCCATCTTAGTTCCGATACATAAGCATTCCTTATTTTCTCTACAATTTCATCATCTATCTGGTAAAATGGCACATCAAAATGCTCTGCTAAATGCTCATCTTCCAGTATGTATTTTGCTACTGCAAAAGCTATTGATGTGGCTATTTCTTCTCTTTCTTGTTCTACTATGAAAAATCTCTTTACTCCTTTCTCTATCTTCTCTAAAACAAATTCTATTAGTTTTATTGTTTCCTTTACTTCTCCAAAGTTTTCTTTACAATTCTTATCTATTAGGCAGGAATATTTGAAAATACCTATACTATTTTCATAAAACACCCTCCTGAAAACTCTAAAATTTTTACCTTCCTTCACAACATACAGAGGTTGCTTTGTAATATAGATTAGGGCTGTCTTTTCAGGGTTAGTAAACCATTTCTCCTGTGGGTTTTTGTTTAAATGCTTTTCTATCATAGTTGAAAACAATTTTTCTTTGAAAACTTTTATATCTGCTTTTTCATTCCTCTTTTTAACTATCATTCATATCTCCTCTAATGATTTTTCCACTTCTTCTTTTTCTTTATAGAGTTCCTCAAGCCTTCCTTCCAACTGATGTAAGCTAAACTTTAAAGCAAAATCATTAGGATATTTTTGTATCATTTCTTTGTCTTTTTCTATTACCTGTTTAAGATGCCGGATTTCCTCATTTACAAGTGTTAAGTGTGTTAGCTTCTCCTGAATAGATTTAATCTTCTCTTTTACCTTTTCAGGCAGTTCCTCAAAGGATAAATCCTTACCACTATGAACATCTATATTCTCTTCATTTTTTAGAAAATCTACTTGATGATATGTGTATTTAGTCTTGAAAAAGTTAGGGCGAACTATATATATAGGTATTCTTTCTCTATCTATATCCTTTACAAGTGGCATAATGTTTTCCCAAAGTGTATAAGGGCAGTCAAGGAAATGCCTGTTCTCCTCTACTATGATAATGTTATCATCTGCTTTTCCTATGTAGTAAGCTAAAACATTGTCAATTTTTACTTGTTTCATCATTTTTTCTCCTAATAATTTTTAATTACTACCATCGCTAATTGCCACCTGAAAAATCACCACTGCTATAACTATCACCGAAAGAGTAATCACTGCTACTTGAATTGCTATCTCCTGAAGAAGCGTCATTACTCGCTTCTATTAGACTGCAGAGAATAAACAAGTCTGTCAAAGTGTCATCTCTATACTCTTTCTTTATCTCCTCTGCTGTTTTCTCTTTATTCTGAATAAAAAACGCAGGGTAGATATTGTCTTTTGTTATGCGTTCTTTTATCTCTTTTATTGGCTTGCCTTCATTTAAAAGTTCTGTTAATTCTCTAAATAAAGGCTTTACTATATTCTCCATAGACTCTTTTAAAGCAAGCAATGTTACATCTAAGGGGAATTCCTTTATTCTCAATCCAATATAGGATTTATTGTCATTTCCATAAAAATAATGACTGTAATTCCAAACATCTTTGTCTATTACTGCGTTTAAGATTTCATTTAATTCCACATACTCAATATCTAACTCTTCAGGAAGTACCTGCATTCCTGTTTCAATTTTTGTTCTCTTTATAATTAAGCCTTTTTCTATTCCAAAAACTGGATATATCACAAGGGAATTTTTATCTCCTGCTTCTTCTACTTTATAAACCACATCTATAAGTTCCACTTTAGCCATTTTTGTTTTCCTCCTTATTTATTTTCTTAATTAACTTTTTTTGTTTAACTGCAATTTCTTTAAGATTGGAAAGGCATTTGACACATAGACATACAACTTCGTTATCAATTATTTGCATCTCAAACTTTGAAACTTCCTTGTCGCATAAATAACAGGTTTCTTTTATCATTTCTCATTCTCCTTTTCTCTATATTTCAAAGCAGAATAACCACCAGCTATGTAAACTAAAAGCAAATACCAAAACACATCATCTATTGATAAGTTTCCCTTTTCAACCTCTTCAGTTAAGACTTTTAGGGGTTTTGTTTGATTTTCTTTGCTTAAAAAGTCATCAGGATTATCTACGCTTATACCTTTTTCTTTCAGGATCTTTTCTATTCTTTTTCTGAACTCAAAACCGCCTTCTTGCATGATCTTTAAATCTTTTTCAAGTAGTGCAAGAGGTAACAAGAATACCACTGGATACATAGTTCCGTATTTAGTTTTTATCTGATTTTCCCTTTTGATCTTTTCTATTAGTTTTTTTCTATCTTCAGAAAATATAGAATACAGAGAGTAGAACTGAACGGGTCTTCTTAGCTTAAAGAATTTTCCAGTAAATCCCTCTTCAAGGGCAATCTCTATTGTTTCCATATTTTCCTTTTCCATATATTCAAGAGCTTCTTTCAAGCCCTGTTTAGTAAGTTTTATTTGCAAAATGTCTAAAAATTTTTTCTGCATAACTTATCTCCTTATTTCCAGTCTATATTTAACTCATTTAACCTGTAACTCATAACCAGAGGAGATTTATCAAAACTTTCTGCAAGGACTTCCAGAGCTGTTTCTTTGTTTTCATATATTTTTGTGAATTTGTCCCATCTTTCCCTGACTATTTTTTCTGGCATTAGTAGTTCATACGCAAATTCGTTAGCTTCCCACTCTAAAGGATGAATGTATGCTGTTCTCTGGAATGTTTCTAAAGTTTCTACCGGAATGTTATTGCTTTCCACCATGTTTTTGTGCATAAAAAAGTGCCCAAGCAGGTGTGCTAAGGTATGTGTTTTGCTGAGTTGCGAGTTTTCATTTATTATTATGTAGGTCTGGTTTTCATAGGTTTTTATTGCCCCTACAAAACTGCTTTTATCAAAAACGTTAAAGGGTCTTTTATCCCAGACCACTTTAATATTTTCTTTTTCTGCAAGATGTAACAAATCCATCAATTTCCCGTATGGATCTGTTCTGTTGTATTTTTTCATAAGTTCTTCTACGACGATTTTTTTATTTTTCTTTGTTATCATTGTTTTTTCCTCTGTATGCTTTCTTTATTTTCTTTATAACGGTTTGATTGAGGTTATAAAAAGGCATATCGAAATATTCTGTCAATTGTTCATCTTCAAGTATGTATTTTGCCACTGCATAGGCAACAGAAGGACTTCTGCTTTTTCCCGCATCACAGTGTACGTAAAGAGTCTCTATTCTTTTTTCTTTCATACTCAGAACAAATTTCACTATTTCTTTTGCTTCTTCATCTGAGATTGGCAAATATCTGGGTCTGATGCCCATAATGTCCTCTATTCTGTCAGCTTGCCTTTCCAGATCCTCTTTGTTCTTCAGATATTCTTCTTCTTCCCAGTCCGGGAAGTCAAATATAGCTATGTTTTCATCAGGGAACTCTATTGGGAAATCATTTAAACCACTTGAAGATATTCTTATAAAAGCCACCTTTTCAGGGTTTGAGAACCACTGCTTTACTGTTCCTTTGTGGCTCATTAGTTTTATAAGGAATTCCTGTGAGAAGACTCTTATGTTCATAATTTTCCCTTTGATTTATTTTTATTTCTTTTGATAAACTTTTTTTCTTATTTTTTAATTTGCTTCTCCTGTTTTTCTCTAAACATATCTATTCTTTTAAACTTTTGTTTATATTATATTTTCCTTTTTCAGAACTCCTTTCCTTACAGCTACTGAGAGAGGAGTTAATACAAAGGATAGAGCTTTTATTGGGTTGTCTTCAATTGAAGATAAAAACTCATCAGAGAATACAATTTCAAAATCTTTTGATTGTAGATCCAGAACCATGTTTCTGTCCTGGTCTATGTCTTTTTGGTTTGAAATCAGGTGGATGTGTACTTTTTCTATTACTTCCTGGGGAACCCCTTCCAGCAAGTTTTCTACGAATGTATAGAGCTCTTTATTTGGGACTCTGTTGAAGTATTTATCAAAGGATTTTATTGTGTAGGCAATAGATACAGTGCTTTCTTCTATGCTTGGTTTCCCCACTGTTATTTCTATGTAGATTGTAGTGTCTTCCGAAGGTCTAAATCCAAATTCTCCAAGATAAGCTGTTATGCTTTTTTTTCCCTTGAATTCGTGGGTCATTTTCATTACAGCTTTCTTTTTTCCGTAGGTTTTTATCTGCTTTGTTATTGGCATTACTGAAGATATTGGGGTAACGGTTTCTTTTTTTTCAACCTCCAGGAGGTATTCCCTTAGCCCTTCAATTATGCCTGATAATGCAAAAACTTCTCCAGTTTCAAGTGTTTCAAATACATTGCTTGACACTTTAAATTTTTCTCCGGAGATGCTCACTTTAAAGTTTAAAGGTTTTTCTCCGTATATTATTGCTGCGGGCGTTTTATAAAATGAGTTTACAGCTTTAGAGAGTTCTCTTTTTAATCTTTCTTTGTTTATTTTTTTATCTGTTTTTATACCTACTTTAGTTTTTATTTCCTTGTTTTGTTTTTTTGTTTTTATTTCCACCTCTATCATTTTTCTTACCTCACTTTAGGTTTTATTCGCAGGAGTACAGATTACTAAGATCTAAGTTTTCTATTATTCTTTTTGGAAGAAGTATTCCTTCGGCATATTCAAGGTTGCCGTTTTTAATGAAGTAACCCCAAACCTCTCCATCTTCTCCTATAAACTTTAGGACTGCATATCCTTTCTCTATGACTCTTGCAAGCTCTTTTGCAAACTTTTCGCTGTCGTAGAATTTTGCACAATATTCAGAGCTTTCTATTTCTAGGTTTCCTTCATTATCAAACTTTACCGCCATATCTCCAAATCCTTGAAACTTATCTTCCTGGAGTATTTTATTGAGATTTTCGAGGGCTTCTTTGTTTATTTTTTCGGCTTTTCCCTCAAAGCTAAGCGTGGAGTAATATCCCATTTTTTCACCTTTTTGTGTGGTTTTTGTTTTGAGCTTTTGGTGATTATGTTTGGGAAGGCTTGTTATCCGAAGATTTCAAGGTCTATTTTGTAGTTTTTAAGTTCCTTTATTAGAATTTCGATTAAATCGTCGGTGTAGAGGTATCCTTCATCTTCTACGTCAGTTGTGTTTTTGAAACGTTCTATTGTTCCGTATATCTTATCTAAAGTTTCTTGTTGGTCTGGATAGAGTACTAGAGGTAGGATCTTACCTGTATCTTCATTGAAAACCTGAACTGTTATATGGCCGTTGTGTTCGTTTATTGATAGGTTTTTTTCAATTTCGTAGTCTATTATTATTTTTATGGGTCTTTCTGGAAGTATTCTTATCGTCAGGTTGTTTATATTTAGAAACTCGTCTTGGTATATGGCTTTTTTATTTTGATAGTAGAATCTCATGAAGTATTCACTGTTGACGTTTCCTGTGGAATCATATCTTGCCCAGTGTGTGTATAGTTCGCAGTCATTTTCTAGATTTATAGGACCCAGAGTTCCCTTGTTGATTTCTATGTTAATAGCTTCTTGTATTGAAATAAGCTCTTCAATTAGCTGTTTTATTGTTTTATCCACTTTTAAGTTATTTATTTAGTAATTGAATTAGCTGTGCATACATTTTTACCCTGAATGGAGCTCCAGTTATCTTGGGGAGCTTTACAATGTCCTCTATATTTGGTTCATTTTCTATCATTTTTCAGCTTCCTCAATCATGTTTTTCCTTTACAATATTATATTTTTAAAATCTGACCTTGAAAACAACCTTTTTGATTTTTTTTTCGTAGCTTTTGGATATGTAGTTAGGATTGTGGTAGAGGGAAGCGTATTGGGCCAAGTTTTTAGGGTATTTTCTCTTTTTCAGAATGTAGATTGCACTATTGTAGAGCCATATTCTCAAGGCAACTTCCGTTTGTACCTTTATGTTGTGAGTTAAACTCCAATTTGTAGTTTTAATTCCGAATGTTTTCTTTATTTTTTCCGGGTTCCATACCTTTGTATTGACCTGGAAGTATCCCCTGTCGTTTTCATCAAATCTTCCGTATTTGTACTTGAAAGAGCTTTCGCTGAAAGCTATAGAAAAAAGAGCTTTCTTGTGGTGTTTTTTAAGATAGGTGTATATCCTTTCATCGGTTAAAACTTTACAGATCTTTTTGTTTGAAACACAGAGGTCAATGACTGCCCGGTCAAAGTTTACTTCTTTAATTGCTTTTATTATTTCTTTTTTCCTGTTTACTTCTGCGGCATAAGGAACCGCTACTAAGAGTGTAAGTGCAAGGATCAGTATTCTGAATAAGTTTTTCATTTCTTGCTCCTGTAAGAAAAAATTTTCTTACAAAGCTTTTGATTTTTTATTAAGCAGTATTTACAATTAGCTTTCTTGTTTTCATCTTCCTTTTTTTTA
>Ga0256832_1001146_pt1 | contig 17850 bp, 20 predicted proteins | sample 134614metaG_FD_190534 | JGI IMG/M metagenome (GOLD analysis project Ga0256832, IMG submission 190534) | Hydrothermal vent microbial communities from Lau Basin, Pacific Ocean - 134-614 | ecosystem: Environmental > Aquatic > Marine > Hydrothermal vents | place: Pacific Ocean: Lau Basin | collected...
CATCCACCGGCGGAACATACAGCTAAATCGCTAAATATTAGCGGCGGCAAAGATAGATTTTATTTGTAATCCTACAGCTATATTTCAAAACAAAACTATTTGCAATATGTTGTATGAAATGGTCGATGATGGGCCCGATATTTATGCCTATATTTGCGGCGGAAATCCGGCTGTTCCGGGCTTAGCTTACTCGATGATTTAACGTAACAAATTATACAACATGAACATATTAGTATGTATTTCCAAAACACCGGAGACCACTGCTCCGATCGACTTCACCCCGGACGGGAAGGAGTTAAAAACCGAAGGGATGAATTACATCCTCAATCCTTATGATGAGTGGTATGCGCTGGTGCGCGCATTGGAATTAAAAGAGCAAAACGGTGGAGCGGTACACGTCATCCACGTCGGCCCTGCGGCCAACGATATCATCATTCGCAAGGCATTGGCCATCGGTGCTGACGAGGCCTACCGGGTGGATTGTGACCCGAAGGATGCCTGGATGGTTGCTTCGGAGGTGGGCGCTTTTGCCAAAGAGCACGCCTATGATATCATATTTACCGGCAAGGAGACCTTGGATTATGCAGGTGCTTTAGTGCCGGGGATGATTGCAGAATTGCTTGGGGTTCCCTTTATCTCCTTTGCCAATCATCTCGAGTACGAAAACGGAAAAATCATTTGCCAACGCGAGATCGAAGGGGGCTATGAAGAGGTTGAGGCCCCAATGCCCCTGGTTGTCAGCGCGGCAAAAGGGCTGGCAGAGCAGCGCATCCCCAATATGCGCGGCATTATGATGGCCAAGAGAAAACCGCTCAACGTCATCGAGCCGCAGTGCGTATCTCCCAAACAAACGCTGACCGGTTACGAAAAACCTCCTCAACGAACAGGGGTAAAACTAATCGATCCGGAGAATATGGACGAATTGGTAAGACTGTTGCACGAAGAGGCAAAAGTCATTTAGATTAAAAAATACAAAAGCAAAATATCATGATTCTCGTAGTAATAGAACACGCAGATAAAACCGTAAAAAAAGTCAGTCTCGAAGCGCTCACGCTGGCCAAAGACATAGCGGGCAAACTCGGTACCGGGGTCTCCGCCTTGTCGATTGGGGCGATCGACGGAGCCGGACAACTCGGCAAGTACGGAGCAGATACTTGTTTCGTCGTAGAGCACGAAAACCTGAGTTCCTTTGACTCCACCAACTACACTTCAGCCATCGCGCAAGTGGCCAAAGCCAAGGACGCTTCCATCATCATTCTTTCGCACACTTCGACCGGCAAGTCCCTCGCGGGACGCCTTGCCGTCCAAACAGACGCGGGTGTCCTCACGGGCGTCAACCAATTTGCCGGTCTCGAGGGGGAGCAGCTTGTACTCAAAAAGCCCGTCTTTGCAGGCAAGGGTATTGCGACGTATCAACTCCCCGCGACCAAGGCTGTATTCACCTTGATGGGCAATGCCGTCCAGCCCAAAGAGCTGGGCTCCGAATGTCCGGTAGAATCCTTTGCAGTAGAGGTCGCTACCCCGCAGACCAAGGTCCTTAAGATTGACCGCGTAAAAGGAAAAGTTCCACTTCCGGAAGCAGAAATCGTAGTATCTGCAGGCAGGGGTATGAAGGGACCGGAGAATTGGGGCATTATCGAAGAATTGGCAGACGAATTGGGGGCCACGACGGCCTGTTCGAGGCCGGTCGCCGATATGGACTGGCGTCCGCACAACGAGCACGTCGGGCAAACCGGGATCGCGATCAGCCCCAATCTGTACATCGCTGCCGGTATTTCGGGAGCCATCCAACACCTTGCCGGAGTCAATAGCTCGAAGAATATCGTCGTCATCAATAAAGATCCGGAAGCCCCGTTTTTCAAGGCGGCCGATTACGGAGTGGTGGGCGACCTCTTCGAAGTGGTCCCGAGACTTACAGAAGCCATTAGAAAATACAAAAGCAGTCATTAGAGCCTATGCCGCACGATAAGAAAGTTCAAATGGAGATCATCGCGCTGTCACACAGCGTCACGCAGTCCAACAACTATGCCGTAGTACTGCAGGAGAAAGGCAAAAAACGAAGGCTTCCCATCGTTATCGGAGGCTTTGAGGCCCAAGCCATCGCCGTCTCTATCGAACGCATGCGCCCCAATCGTCCGCTTACCCATGACCTCTTTAAAAACGTCATGGACACATTTCATATCCGGCTTGAAAGCATCTTGATTACCGACTTGAAGGACGGTATCTTTTATGCCCAACTCGTCTGCACCCAAAATGGAGTGACCCAATATATCGACTCCCGCACTTCGGATGCCATCGCCCTTGCTGTCAGGTTTGGAGTCCCGATTTTTGCAAACACTTCAGTTTTGGAGGAGGCCGGTGTCACGATGGAAGCAGAAGAACCCACCCCTATCACCGAGCGTTCAGACGCAGGCAAGGAAGGGGATCCGACAGGAAAATCCGGCAAAAAGAAAAAATCGGATTGGAGTTTTGAGGACTACAGCAATGACGAATTGCAAAAAATCCTCCAAGACGTCATCGAAAAAGAAGATTACGAAAAAGCTGCCCTCATCCGCGACGAAATCAATAGACGCAAGAGTGGAAAGTAACGGTTTGGGATGCTCTTCCTGACTCAATGCACCCGGTCGCCTCTCGGCGTCATAGAGGCCAACAGTTCTGCTTCGTACTTAAGGAATTCATCCCAACGCGCCATCACCTGCTCCCTACCCTCTCCATACAGGATCGCCAAATCCAGAAACATGCGATAATGTCCGGCTTCTGAAGCCATCAATCCGTGATAAAACTTGCGCAATTCCTCATCTCGAAGCTCTTGGGACAACAGCCGGAACCGCTCGCAACTCCGTGCCTCAATCAAGGCACAGGTCAACAATCGCTCTACCAATCGCGACTCTCTGGAGCCCCCTTTGCGCTCAAATTTTAACAACCCATTGACGTATTCATCTTTTCGTTGAAAACCGAGCGGTACGCCGTATTCTTCCAGTTTTTGGAGCACCATACGGAAGTGTTCCCACTCTTCGGTCACCACCGGTGTGAGGCGCTTTACCAGCTCCTTTTTGTCCGGATAGGACTGAATCAAAGTGATACATGAAGTGGCCGCTTTTTGCTCGCAAAAGGCATGGTCGATGAGCACTTCACTAATCTGTTTTTCCGCCAAATTGACCCAACGCGGGTCGGTAGGCAACTTAAGTCCGAGCATTCTTTACTATTTTCTTAATACACGCCAATCTATCTACAAAAAAATCAACATTCCGGATATCGTACTCTTCGAATCCCTTCTTCCAAAACAACCCCAGGCCGTCAAGCTCCCATTTCTGCAGTGCTTTGACATCGCGCTTGGATAGCTTGTACGAAGCGCGATAAATGTGCTTGTCCTTACGGTCCTTGTAATCGATGGGCGCATAGACATCGATAAGCTTCGGATAAACAGAAGAGCCATTGATTAAGATCATCCGGATATCATTATCATCAGCGATCCCTCCAAAATACTTATCGGCCCGGGTCGCATGCACAGTCATCTGCAGGATCATGCGATACTCCCCATGGTCTTTTATCAGTTGGACAGAGGATTCCACCAATGCTCCACCGTGCAAATACGGCACCATTTCTTTAGGTGTAAACCGAAAGAGCCGCCCGTATTCGAGTTGGATATACTGGACCCGGCCATCCGCCCCTTTGGTCATCTTTTGCACTTTGCAAACCCCGGGGTGATCATGCACAGGGGCAGGAGCAGGATGAGGTATGAAATGGTAAAGAAATATCAGAAGATATAACATAGGTCAATATTATTTCATTCGTTGCAAAGGTATTTAATAAAACGATATTATGTGTGATATCCAGGTCAATTGTGTGTATTACAAAGTGCACTGTTACGCCTTGTACGTCTTGTTGCCACAGGTTTTAAGTAGTATAGCATGTGCCGCCAAAGCGGTACAGGAAGAGAGTGTACACCCTCTTAATCTCTAATCCCGTTTGAACAACCTCATCCCCTAATACCGCCTAGGGCGGCACAGGCTCTACCGCTAAAGCGGCACAGGCTCTTCTCCTTTGAAATATATCAAGTAATATAGTAAATACATAGCCAAAGGAGAATAGCTTGTGCCGCCGTGGCGGTAGGAATACACTCTTAATCTAGCTGAATATTACCCTAATGAAATTCCCAACAGTTAGAAAAACATAAGCCCCCCTCTCCTTCATCATAAATATTCATACTAAGTACAGTTTGAATAACGCCGAGGCGTCACAGGTTATGAAGGAGTAGAGCCTGTGCCGCTGTGGCGGTAGGGATGGGGGTGAGGATGTAAAAAAGTGCATTTTGTAATACACACCACCGGCAGTGTGTATTACAATCTGCACTTTTTTAAAGTATCGTTCCTTCGTAATAATTCTTCGTGTAAATCTCCGCTCCCAAGTCTTCCAGCGTCAACTTTGGGGTCGGAATTCTTGCGGGCCGTTTGTTTTAGATTATTGTACTTTGTAATACACACGTGCATTTTGCATTACACCCCACCCCACCACAGCTAAAGCAATCCTTTCATTTCATAAGATCCACCAAATCCGCCTTGATGCCGATGCCGGAGGTGATGCCTGTGCCATTGATTCGCACCTCCAATGTCTTGACCACCTCCTTGTCCTGTCGAATATGAAACTTCCACGCCGCATAGTCAGAGAACCCGTACTTTGCCTGATAGAAGGCATAAATATGGAAGTACTTCGCTAGGGTAATCCCTACACTCCCGCGGAGCATGGGCTCCACCTTCCACCCCGGGTTGACTTGTATCATAGCACAATAGTCGAAAGGGACAGGATAAACCTCTTTGTAGGTAAACCGGCAATCCGTTACATCTTCATACATCCTCGATACCTTGCTCATCACCAGATAGGCACCAATACCCCACCGAAACCGCCCATGGTACCAAGTGCCGTATCGGGATATTCCCACATCGTATGCTCGGATTTTGATGGAGTATAGCAAACTAACATAATAGCCCAAGCCCTCTACGGTGTAAAATAAATCCGGATAAGCACCGGGGGAATAACCTATCGACGCATACAATCCCCAAGGCTTGTAGATCCTGTGCTCATAAAGATAATGATCCAGACTGACATTAACTGCGCTAAAAGGCTTGATATTGATAGAGCCTCCTCCTGTGAGCATGCCTTGGGCGTAATATGTCCAGCCGGTTCTCTCTACGGCAATAGACTGTCCTTTTGAAGATAGTGATATCAGTACCAGCGCCAAGAAGATTATAACTCTTTTCATAACGGGATGACTTAAAGGTTAAAAATTGACTTTTAGACCGAGACCGGAGGTAATACCCGTGCCATTGATATAGTGGGTGAGATCATGATGCTCCGTACTCCCCACATAAGTCCAGTGGTAACTGATGTCCTGAAACCGCTTAAATCCCAAAGTCCACCCCAGCTTAAAATACACCCGCCATCCCCGCCATATCCTGAACTCTACCGGCAGTCGCAGCTCCACCAATGGCGGTTTGAATCCGGGATAGGCATGCGCGTCAATACAGCCGATAAAATCATCTCCATGTTCGTGTGTAGTTAATGGTACGCATTCGGAATCCCACCAGGTTCTTTGAATATAGACGGCCCGGAGGTAGAGCCCGGGCGATAGGGTCCATCTTTTCCATGGGTCGTGAAAGCTCCGTTTTACGCCCAAGCCCAATAGATGTGTTCTTGAAAAGCCGTCACCAAATCCATTGCGGTCATAGCTCTTTTCGACTACAGCAAAAACAGGGATATTAAAATAATTGGTGTAGTCGATACTTACATACCAGTCGTCTTTTAGCCGGTGCTCATATCCGAGTAGCCAGTGAACCTGTTCAATATACTCGCCCTGGACTTCTTCCGGGATAGGTTTTTCAGATATATTTAAAAGACTGGTGTAGAGGTACTCGAGGTAAATACCCTGAGAAAACAGGGTCATCGGTAAAAATGCGAATAAGGCTATGAGCCATCTGTAATACATGATATATATGATCTTATAGAAAAGAGGGAGGCGGTCCTTGCCTCCTCCCCCTACATTATTATTATAATAAAAACAAATCTCCAATCCAACAATCCTTTCCTATCTCGACCACTGCTTTGTGCTGTGATTTCATCTGTCTGCTTTTTATTGTCTTTTAAAGGTCAGATGGAACCTTTGATGATTAAAACAATCATTACAAGAATAGACTAATGCTTGTTTTAATCATGTCGGTTTCATCGAGTGGTGTTTTGCGCCGGGTTTATTAGATCCATGGATATTTCTTGCCTGATAAGACGAGTTTCTCTCAGACTCCCAGCCGGGCATGATATCGTGGGGATCACAAGGGCACTCACCATTATTCGGGCTTTTTATTTTTTCATACCAGGTGCCTTCTAATCTTGTACCTATCCAACTGACAGGTTTTTCGTACCATATGGAGAACCATCCCTGCCTCTTATGTCTTGTTGAAGCTCCTATCTTCGAATTAGCCCAGGTAAAAGGTTTTGCCCATATTGTGCCAATTATCTTATGCTTTCTTCCTTTGCTGTCTGTAATAATACTTGATTCTTTTGATTTTTCACCTTTTTTACAATCGCTTTCGCCTGAAATGTCTCGTACTTGAACGTGTAGTATAACCCAGCAGCTATGTGCATCATCAACATCTCCTCCACCACAGTACCAATCTATCTCATACCAAATGTGGTATGTCCCTTCTTTCGAGTATTTATGCGAAACCGATCTATCCGGGAAACCAAAGCCTGTATATTTAGTTTTAGTTCCATCCCCCCAATAAACGGTAAAGCTGTAATAGCAATTTGATACGTCCTTCCCTGGAGGCAGGACATTGGGGTCATTGACGCCATCCGGTTTCCAAAGATTAAAGCTAATCGTATTTTCTCCGCATGGCAAAGGAATTGTTCTCTCTAACACACAAATTGCTCTGGTCACAACAATGTCAGAAGTGTCGGAATCCCCATCAGGTTCAAATGCAACTAAGGTAATTTTAACCGAGTCCGAATTAATCGTATAATCCGGAGGAGTAGTACCGGAAAAAGTAGTTGTACCATTGGGTTGACCTGTGTCTAAGGTCCATTGGTAGTTTACAGCACCATCACGCACTCCATCGTCCAGCGCAGATATATTCTCCAATGATATTACACTGTCATTGACATTATGAACGTTAAATCTGGCCTCAAGAAAGGGTTTTTGAGCCACCACATCGTTTTCAGTGTTGAATACAAAATAGTAATCCGGTTCCCCTTCTACAAATCTCAGATTTAATGCGTCACGCATACTATCGACAGGCATTTCTCCTAAGGTATTTAACGCGTTTAATACATTTTCATCTTCATTTGTAATCATTGCGGCAAATCCCGATGGATAGTATTTGTAAATCCTACTACCGATTTGAACTGTATTGTTTGTATTAACTAACGACCCTAATACAACGTCATTAATAAAGTTTGGATCAGTAAAGTTTTCCGGGTCGCCACCATTCTCAGTGAATGCAAACTCATCTATTTCTGCTTGGCGTCTGGCAGAGACAAACCCCATGTTTTGTTCCCATAAATTTAGGACAGGTAAAGATGGGATATTGGTGGAGTCATCATCAAACATAGCCTGGGTGTAGCCTAATGCAGCATAGGCATTTTGGACAGCAATAGAATCATGATTTAAAGAATCTAGCGTATGCATGGTGTTTTTGAAGATGGAAACATTGTCAAATACCAACCTACCATTGACCATGGATATTCCATTGCCAAGGGTACGAGTAGATATGCCACTTGACTTTGGAACGCTTAAGGGTTCATCCTTAGTGCATGAGTAGATTAAAAAGGAAGACCCAAGAATAGCAATAAATAATAAGAGTAACTTTTTCATGTTTACAATTTTTTAATTCATTCCTTACTTTCTTTTAATAGGCGAAGGTTTCAGGATAATATTCCGCCTACATCTATTTTTACACTTGATCTTTTATTAATGTCTCTATTCTTCTTTTGTGTGCCTAACCGGTTAGCTGGGACATTAGTGTTGGGACGTAGTGTTATTAAGATGTAAATTGGTTCATTTAAAGTGAAAAACTCCACAAATATACTACCGCCCAACACCGGATGTCAATACCCAAAAACCGGTATTTTTGGATTCATAACGGATTGATATATATATATATATATAGAAAATCAACAAGTTATGAATGCATAAAACATGTATATTTCTTTATTTATTAAAATTAAGTGTTAAATAAACGGATAATGATGGTGGAAAACGCTAAATTGAGAGCGATATTAGTAATAAATGCGATGTATCAATTTGCCTATCATAATTACCATAAATTACAAAGAAGGATTAGTGTATTCTACAATGGACACGTCGGTATTTCCTCTGCACTCCTACAAGAAAATCACCTCATAGAAAAGCCCTTCCCCCCATTAATACATCGGGATGACGGTGGAGCGCTTGATGACATCGAGGACAAACGTGCTTTTTATCTGTGACACATTGGGTAGGGCAGCGAGCTTGCCGGAGGAAAAGCGGTGATACGCCTCCAGGTCTTCCACCATTACTTTCAGTAAAAAATCATTGGCACCACCCATCAGGTAACACTCGATGACTTCCGGGATCTTTTCTATTGCCCGGCTAAAAGAGGTGATATCTTTCAAACGCTGACTTTCCAGTGATACCGAGCAAAAAACGACAATCGTATGGGTGATTTTTTTGGGATCGACCACCGCGACGTATTTCTGAATAACCCCCGCTCGCTCTAATCGTTTGATCCGGTCATAAACCGGGGTTTTTGTGAGGCGTAGAGCAGTGGATATTTCCTTTATGCTTTGCTTTGCGTCTGCTTGGAGCAATTCGATTAATCGCTTGTCCGTGGGGTCTATTTTAATCATAGGAATTATTCCTTTTACGGCCGAAATTGGATTACAATACATGGGTTAATTCCTGTGTATATGTATATATGCAGGAATATACTCTTCTTCATCAGCAAATATACGGCATTAATCCTTTTGTGATGTAGTTTTGCGGTAATTAAGCATCAAAACACAATAAGATATGGCACGACCTAAGCATCCGGAAAGTCAAATGATGAGCTTCGGATACCGTCCCGAGTGGTCCGAAGGCTCCGTTAAACCCCCGGTTTTTATGACCTCCACCTTCGCCTTCAAAACGGCCGAGGAAGGTAAGGCCTTCTTCGAAGTGGCTTATGGCCTTCGGGAGCAAGGGGAAGACGAAAAGTTGGGATTGATTTATAGCAGAATCAACAACCCCAATCTGGAGATTTTAGAGGATCGCCTTTGCCTTTGGGACCAGGCAGAAGATGGTGCCGTTTTCGAGAGCGGGATGTCAGCCATAAGCACCTTGTTTCTGGAATTTCTCAAGCCGGGAGATACATTGCTCTACAGCCTGCCACTTTATGGTGGGACAGAGCATTTTATCAATCATTTTCTTACGGAAATCGGGGTACGGTGTATCGGGTTTTATCCCGGAGAGACCAAGGAAGAGGTAATGGCCCGCTTGGATGCCCAAAAGGCCGGGGATAAGCTCGCGCTGATATATGTTGAGACTCCGGCCAACCCGACCAATGACCTCATAGACATCGCTATGTGCAAGGAGATTGCCGAGGCGTATTCCACTTCCGAACGGAAGGTGTACTTGGCGGCAGACAATACCTACATGGGGCCTCTGTGGTCCCACCCCTTACAGTTGGGTGCCGATCTCGTGTTGTATTCTGCAACCAAATATATCGGAGGCCACAGCGATCTTATCGCGGGTGCAATATTGGGAGGGTGTGAGGTAATGCAGCGAATAAAAGTGTTGCGCACCTTTTTGGGAAATATGCCGAGCCCCCATACCTGTTGGTTGCTTATGAGGAGCTTGGAGACACTGAAAGTGAGGATGGAGCAGCAGGCCCGAAGTGCCCGCAAAGTGGCGGAATTCCTGTCTGAAAGGGAAGAGGTAGAGCATTTGCATTATTTGGGATTCCTGGAGGAGACCTCTCCCGACTATGCGATTTACCGGCGGCAATACTCCTCGGGGGGAGCGATGCTTTCCTTCGAGATTAAAGGTGGGGAACCGGCAGCCTTCCGGTTTTTAAACCACCTGAAACTGATCAAATTGGCGGTGAGCCTTGGGAGTACGGAGAGCCTGGTGCAGCACCCGGCAACGATGACACATGTGGGCCTGCCGGATGAGATGAAGCAGCGAATTGGTATCACCCCCGGGTTGATTCGCTTATCCATCGGTGTGGAGCATCATGAAGACCTTATCGCTGACCTGAAAAGGTCCCTCGAAGCGGGGTAGTGCACCGGGAGTGAAATGGAAGACATATCTCCGAAGCTGTTTTTATCTGAATCGAGGGGCTCAAGCAGATGTAAACAGAGTCCATGGTTATAACTGTGGAAATGAGGATTTATATGGTTTCTTGTAGGGATGTAGGAGAATGCTGCACAATTTTGAGTTATAGGTGTTTTAACTGAACATCATGCATCTTTACCACATAATCATCCTCCTATGCCGGCATACGACCTTCCTCCGGAACTGATAACAGATATAAAATCCCGCCTCAAGACCCTCAGCGGCCAATTGCAAGGGATTGTCAAAATGCTGGATGAAGGACGGGATCCGGAAGCCATCAATGTGCAGTTTAAATCCATTGACAAGGGGCTTCAGAAAGCCCACCTGCTCCTATTGGATGAGGTGTATCGCAAGGCGCTTGCCATCGGTATTGTCAAGGCAGTGGATTCCTGTCCCGGCAATTGTGGTATGGAGGAACAGATCGAATACCTACGGCAGAGTTTCCCGACCCTGACCCTCTCAGACATCACTCATAAACTCAAGGAGATTCAGCAGATAAAACAGCGTTTGGAAGCATTGGAAGGGTGAAATAGGTAGGAGGTATTCCTCCATTCCGGATTTTTGTAAAGATAATTTGAAAAACATTTGGTTACCCCCCCGGCGCCGGAGGCACCTTTGGGTTTCGTAAGCCGGCCGGCATGATATGCGACAGGTAAGACTTGTCTCCTACGGCCACTTCGTAACCTAAATGATAATCGTGATGAAGAATATATTTGCGCTTTTACTGCTCCTGCCGGTGATTTACCTTCGGGCACAAGGTCCACCGATTACGACCGGGACACCGGTCATGTTGGGTCTGGCGGGAAGCGGCATTCGTACATTTGGGAAGTTTATCTCAAAGGAAAACGCCAATATCTATGTGCATCCTTTTGGGATTCCCTACAATATAAGCCCCAAATTTCAAGTCGGAGGAATAGTGCCGTTCAAGTGGATTACCCCTAAGGGAAGTGAGACTTCCGGTGGGCTGGCTGACATGGTGCTCTTTGCCAAGTACCAGCTTTATAAGAGGGACGGCAAAGCGAAGACTTTTAGGATATTGGGCCAAATCAAACAGGGGATACCGACCGGGAGAACGACTTCCTCTCCGAAGATAGGATCGGGGCATTATCAGACTTACACAGGCATTATTGCCGGCAAAATTTCTTCCAAGCTCGGATTGTATGCGGATATGGGTTACAATTTCATTCCGGGTCCTGCCGCCGACCATTTCATATACAACTTTTCGGTTAGCGTGCCGTTATTACCACATAGATATCCCCAGAAGCAACTCAATGTTCTCCTCGAGTGCAATGGAAATTATATCATCTCACCGGAGATACACACGATTTTTATCTCACCCGGCCTACAACTCATTCCGGGAAGGCGTATCCTGTTTGAGACGAGTGTTCAGATCCCCGTCTTACAGCAAAATGTCTTATCCAATCAAACCAATTACATGATTTTGTTGGGGACGAGATTCTTGTTTAACTAAAGAAAGTGTTTATTGTGAAGTCTATTGGATTAAATAATACATTTAAAATTATTTATATATGAAATGGTTGATTGCAATATTTATATTCCACATCTCGGTGGCGCTTCAAGCCCAAGCCCGGACAGAACCGGAGATGGTGTATATCAAAATAGAAGTGAAGGGCCTGGCTTGTCCTTACTGCGCATATGGTATGGAGAAGGACCTGAGTAAGTTGGCCGGAGTAAAGCATGTGGATATCCAACTCAAGGAGGGACTGGCATTTATATCGGTTCCTACAGCACAAAAACCTACCCGGGAACAAATCGAAGCGGTAATTGTCGATGGAGGATTTACTCCCGGGGAGATTGTCTTCCGTTCGACGCCTTTTAAGCGGGAGTGATGTATTTGAAGAAGGTGAAAATGAGCGTTTCCTTAAGCTATGTTTAGGCTTGTCCGCCCATCAACGACTGCCATTAAATACCTCAATTCTCCTAAATAGAGAGCGAACCAGCCGGTTGTTGGCGCAGTAGTAGAGGATCGGAGGCAAAAAGTAGAAGAACCCCCTTCGGTACCCGCTCGTAATCCAAGTGGTCTGGTTGGGCATGTAGTCGGTCTTGATTTGGTAAAAGATGATCATGTAGAGCCCCCAGGCAGAGAATATGACGGATAAAAGCACCAATTGGTCCTTCTTTTTAATAATGTTGATAGCGTTGAGGGCGATCAATACTAAGAATAAAAACACGGTGATGCCGTAGTAATTGGGTTTAAAGGTCACCCAACGAACCTGCTTCATCATGCGGCTCAACTTGCCCGGATCCCAATAAAGTGTTTTAACGAGGGGCAACCCTTCGTGCACATCCAATACGGCACTCGTGTACCATTGCCATATGAAAAATGAAAACACGGTGATGACACTGTAAGCAATGAGAGGTTGATATTCCTTCTGGTGCAAGCTTTTTAGAAGGATGAGCACTCCGCCCGGGATGGCGAAAATAATCGATTCCGTCCGGGTCCAAAGCCCAAATGCGATGAGTACTATCCCCAGATGCAAGTAACTCTTCTGGTCTTCGTTGTGCCAGATAATCAGGCTCAATATCCCGATTGCTACATAAAAGGTGGTCGGAGGATTGGGCGAGGATAAGGCTGAGAAGGCGGCAAACTCCGGGGTGACCGCCAATAAAAGAGAGAAAAACGCAGCAGCCAAATGTGTCGTATGCCGCTTAAGATAGGCATAGAAAACCAGGTAAATGGACAGGTAATAAAACACATCTACAATTTTGGATGAGGCCAACCCGGTGATGTGGGCATAGGCAAAATTGTACGGCACCAATGGGGGATAAAGGCACCTTACCGTATAGAGCGGGTAATCGGGGTCGAATATACTATTGTGTATCGTCCCCTCTCTGGCGATGGCCTTTGCGAGGAAGTCGTAGCCGGTGAGGCTGTCGTAGATGAATACCGGCCAGGCGAGCGTCTTAAAGACAATAGCAAATACTACAAAAAGGGTGATGCTTATGAGCAATAGCCAGGTGAAGTTTAAGGCTCTAATGGTATCCCACTTGACAGATATTTTCGGCACGGTCAAACCGGATAGAGAAGGGGCATCCTGTTTCTTGTATTTGATCCATTCAAACAGTGCGATGAGCAAGAGTTGGAAGACAAGCAGCGTCCAATTGTTGTTTACAGGAAAGTGCAACACGTCTAAAAGGAACATAATAATCGACTGAATTCCCATTCCCATTGGGAAGGAAAACCCAATCTTTTCTGCGGCCCCAATCTCTTGGGCAATAAGCGATACAAACGATAATCCAAGCAGAAAGACCACTAGCCATGAGAGAATAATCATTTCTTAGATGTTTTAAGTGCTGTTAAATTAATGATAGAGAACTCTTCTTTTTTCTTGACTTTAAAGGGCAGCTTCTCGTACCCCCAATGATTGACTACAGCAATATGAGTGGCCTTTTTATAGAGCTCGGGATACTTATCTTTTTCCTTTTCAAAGACTAATTTTCTAGGGTAAACGAAATAATGGCCCCAGGTCCTTCGTGTAATGAAATTGTTAAAATGATTTTTCTTTCCCTTCGGGTGAAATGCACTATCAGGGGGCATGATGATGATGGCATCTTCCGGGGTTTCTTTCTTTAGAAAATTCATGTATTTACTCGAGAATCCCAGCTTCAGCTCCATTTTTTGCTCAGGGGAATAATCCAGGTATTTGTAGGTTTTTTTGAGGTTTTCTACTATCAGATGATCGTAAAACCACTTGTAGCCGACATTGAATCTGTAAAGAGCGAATAGCATTATTACCGTAGATGTAAACACAATAATTTTCCGAAGGAAAAGCGGGAGAGTGAACCCTTTTCTTACTTTTGATACAGCCTTCTGAGTCTTTCTTGAAGGAGTCTTTTTTCTGTTCTTTTTCATGGTTACACTTTGGTTGGTTGGTTGGTTGGTGTAAAGTTTTTGGACAAGTTAGATTACTTCCCCTTTCAATTACATTTTATTTTGAACCCGAAATTTGGTGAAATAGCGGTGACTAAGACACAAATATACAAAATGGAGAACACAGGTAAACAAATAATAGGTGTTTCGTGTGTATTATTTGCGCTCATGTTTTGTGCAAATTTGTTACCTTTGACTTTTATCTTTGATGGTGTGGGTTTAGGCTCCCACTCTCCGGAAATCTTCCGGCTAAAATTCAACCATTTCATATCCATAGCTCCGCTTTTTTTTATAAAAAAATATGGTTGTCATGAAAACTGCAAGGATTATCACATTAATGCTATTGCTCCTTTGCGGGAAGCTGAATGCCCAAAGTAGCAAGTTTGACAAATGGCAAACACCCGGATTTTTTCACGGGTACAACATGACGGATTGGGACAACCAAGACGAGCGGGATGTCTATCCGAGTGACTTCGTAAAACTGAAATCCATCGGGGCCAACCTCGTCGATATCCAAATCGAAGGCCTTTGGGAGGTGGACCCTCCTTACCGGAAACATATTTGGTGGGCGGAAGACGGAGACACCACGTTTTACATCGAGATTTTGGATAATATGGTGCGGTATGCGAGGAGTGCAGGGTTGATGTATGTCATCACCATACGCACCGGACCGGGCAGAATCGATGTCTCCGACGAGGAAAATGAATCGAGTATCTGGACAAATCGCGAGGAACAATTGCTCTATGCCTCCATGGTCAAACGCATGATTACTCCTTTCGTCGAAGACTCGCTTTTTGTAGGGGTGGACCCCTTGATAGAGCCCAATCCTCTGTTCTTATTGGATGATGGCGAACCCACTATTCCGGCGGCAAAGCAGGCATTTGAGGATGCGGGCATCGATGTCAATGCACTCTATACCCTGCTGATCGACTCTATACGCACGGTGAGTGAAGACTTACCCATAATGGTAGAAGGTCCTTACTTCTCAGATCCCGAGTATTTTGGTTTGGTGGACAAGCAAAAAGATCCATATATCGTGTACAAGGTGCATTTGTACAACCCTGCGGAGTTTACCCATGCGGAGGAGAACTGGAGCGTGACCTATCCCGGGACGTACTTTAGTATCAGGTTGCAGGAGGAAAGGCGGTTTGACAGATCCTTTTTGGAGCAAGAGTTGTACCGGCCCGTACTGGAATTTCAGAATCGATATCAAGTGCCGGTTTTTGTCGGAGAAATGGGTGTTTCGAGGCCGCAACACGGGGCGATGAAGTTTCTCCGCGACATCTCATCCATCGCTTGTATCCACGGTTGGCACTATGCTTTTTGGGGATTCAATGACGGGCCGGAATTCAATTACTGGGATATGGATAGCCTTTACGGCACTCGATATGTTCCCGTCATTGAGCGATTCATGTCCTGCGAGCCGGTCACTTCGGATATTGATCGCAAAGAGGATAACGATATAGTGGTCTACCCCAACCCGCCAGGCGATATACTCCATATTCGATTGGGCTCCAAAGCGACCGCGGACAGTGCTCTGCGATTTTATAACGCCTTAGGGGCAGAGGTCACCTCGAACATTTCATGCATAAGAGAGGGAGGGGATGTCCGAGCGGATGTAAGTGTATTGCCCCCGGGCGTGTATTCCATTTTCATAAGGGAGGCGCCTAATCAAAGGGCAATAATCATCAAATGGGTCGCCGGGTCGCCTCGATAAGGGCATAGACTCCGCCAATTCATCTGTTATGGTCAGATGGAACCTTTGAAGATTAAAAATCGAGCCCCATCGACAGATGCAATTTGGGTTTTTGAGTCACTCCGTTGGTATTACCCCAACCGTAATCTATCCGGAAGAAATACCCCAACACGGAGGTGCGCAGTCCCAATCCATACCCGATGAGAAGGGGCTCGGTATAGAATTTGACGCGTAGCTTGACCGCCGGATTCTCGAAGTCCCGGACATTTTGATTGCTGTCCGGGTCCAGTGGATTCCACCCATACCATCCCAATCCGGCATCGGCAAAGGGGACCAGTTGGAGATGTCGTACAAAGGACCACTTGGAGGGGCGATGCATCAGGTATTTGGTGACCGGAATCCGCCATTCTGCATTGGCGATGCTGTAGGCGCTGCCATTGCGCGCATTGTAGCTGAATCCCCGCAATGGTGGGGCCACTGTCTTATACCCAAAAGCGATATCCGGAGGGACGGGGTACCCGGGATGGATGCTATAGTTGAGTTCGTCACTCGTCCCTCCCAACAAGTACAGGATTTTTTCTGGGCCAAAGGACAGAGCTCCCGCCCAGCGGAAAGCCAGGACACTGTGTCGAAGCACGGGGATATAATGACGGAAATCCCAACCGCCGACCATCATCCATGGGTCGCCGAGTTTAAACGTCCAGGGAGAAAGGTCAATGGTAAATCGTTTGAGCCATTCGATGCCGATATTGTAGCGGGTGCCCCGAAGCAGGTTGAGAGCCATGGTCATCGTATTGTCCATGACGTATTCCATTTTTATTCCGATACGCTGCCGGTCAAGGCTGGGGCTTAATGCGGTTTGCCGGTCGCTAATCAAATCGAAGGAGCGCTCTTGTCTGAAGGTGGCAGAGGCACGAACACTGCGATACACATCGAAGGGATACTTGAGTTGATATTGACCGACCAGAGCGACATCCTTCGAAAAAATGGGGTCTAAACTGGGCGTTTGACGGGTGTGTCTCCTGGCATGCCGGTAAAACGTCCAGGTTTTATCGATGAGGTGTTTTCTGTCGATCCACTGCACGTATTCCTCCCAGCTATTCAGTCCGGAAGTGACCCGCATCCCGGCGATTAAGGAATAGTCTTCAAAGAGCTCCTTCAAATGCATCTTCATCAGTACGCCGGACGGAGCCCGTATGGGGCTGTTTGAAAGATCATTGCCAGCCACATTTTCATAGGCGATGAGTCCGTCAAAAAGCGGACTGTTATCGAGCTTGGTGCTGAGGTCGTACAGCCTGAATTGCTTGAAGTAGGCATAAGCCAGCGAGGACTTAAAGGGTTGGGGACGAGTGGCTGTGCGTTGCTCTTCTCCTGTTATCCAATGCAGTAAGTCTGTGGAGGTCGCCTCTGACGATTTCGGAATGATGCTATGAATCGAAGGCGGAAGGGCAAAGCGGGATTCAAAAAAATGCAAGGGATCATATCGCCTGGGTTCTTCGCTCTTCAAGGTGTCATCGACAGTAGCAACCGGCCGTGCATCTTTTTTCATGAGTGGCGTGAATGCGGAGAGAGAAGGATAGGAGGGCTTCTTTTTTAGTATGAAATTGCCGGCTTTGACCGGTACATCCAGCACGAGTGCTTTCGTCACGGTATCCCAATAGTAGGTCTCCGCAGAGGGAAAAAACAAACCGGTCAACTGCTCGTCGAGGGAATCTGCAGCCCAACCTATAGTGGCGGTGTGTATATTATAACGCCCATACCGGTCACTGCGAAAGGCGATTTTGTCCGTTCCAATCTGTTGTGGGGCGCCCTCGTCAATATGCGGGGTATGGGTAAGGCGCCGGAGTTGTGTCGCCTGATACTCCTTATTCCATGTGATGAAATACAAATCCATGGGCCCTCCCGGTAAGATGGTGTCTG
>Ga0256832_1001147_pt1 | contig 17844 bp, 16 predicted proteins | sample 134614metaG_FD_190534 | JGI IMG/M metagenome (GOLD analysis project Ga0256832, IMG submission 190534) | Hydrothermal vent microbial communities from Lau Basin, Pacific Ocean - 134-614 | ecosystem: Environmental > Aquatic > Marine > Hydrothermal vents | place: Pacific Ocean: Lau Basin | collected...
CTCCTCCGGGGTCTTGCCGTAGCCGCCGTACTTCTGAATCAGCCGGGCGGCCTCAGCACCCCGGCCCTTGGCCCTGAGGGCGTCCACCAAGCGGTCGATCAGCTCCTTGGGCTCGGGCTTTTTCGCCGCTCCCGGGGTCCCGAGGCCAGGCGGGGCAAAGCGGCCGCTCTTTTCGTCGTAGTCCACCCAGGTCTTCTCCATGCGGTAGAGGTGCCGGCCGACGCCAAACTTCACCGCGGCGCGCTTCAAGGCGTCGGAGAAGGCGGCCTTCAAGGAATCCCCCTCGCCCACGTCCTCCTTGGTGACCCCGAGCACCGTGAGCCGCGCCTTCACCGCGTAGGTGGCCCCGTCCTTGGGCAGCACCTCGTAGGCATCGTGCCAGTTCTCCGGCCCCACCACCTCGTCAAGCCGGTCGAGCACCGCCCGCGCGTCCACGTAGGGAACCACCAGGGCACGCTTTTTGTCCTTGGAAATGGCCTCCACCCGCCACTGGATCTCCTCCGCGGGAAAGGGGGCCGAGAGCGCGGCCCAGACGTCGTCGCTCATGGCGCCATTCTAGCACCGGCGTTGACAGCTCCAATCCCGTTTTCTAAGATGAACCCGGCCTTGGGGCGTCGTCTAATGGCAGGACAGCGGACTTTGGATCCGCCGGTCGTGGTTCGAGTCCACGCGCCCCAGCCATCTTTTTTACCCATCGCTAACGAAGACGCGCTAAAGTGGGGGTGTGAACGCCCTGGTGGTCAGCGCCAAAGGGACCTTCCGCGCCCTCTTAGAGATCTCCCTCGAGGCCGAGGGCTTTAGGCCCACCTCGGTTGCCGACTCCAAGGAGGCCCTCCTCTACCTGCGCGAGCACACCCCGGACCTGATCGTGATTGACGAGGAGATCAAGGGGGACCTGGCCCCTTTGGACCTGGTCTGGCGTATCAAACGGGTCAAGCGCTTGAAGGACGTGCCCGTGATCTTCACCGTGGCCAAGAAGAACGAGCGGCTGGAGATCGCCGCCCGCATGGCCAAGGTGGACGCAGTCCTGGAAAAGCCCATCAGCGGACGCGACTTCGCCCGCTTTGCCCAGCGCACCATTGAGCTCCACGACAAGCACGAATGAAACGCCCGTTTCGTCTCCTCTTCTACGCCCTTGCCGCCCTGGTGCTGGGCATGGGGCTTGGGGTGCTGGTGGTGGCCTGGCGCTGGAGCCGGGACCTCCCCAGCATGGCCGCCTTCGAGTCCTTACAGCTCACCTCCACCACCACCCTTTTGGCCCGGGACGGCACCCCCATCGCCACCCTGGCCTCGGTCGAGGAGGGCCGCGCGCTGCGCCGACGGCTGGTGCGGCTGGACGAGGTTTCCCCGGCCGCCGTCGCCGCCGTGGTGGCCAGCGAGGACCGCCGTTTCTTCCGCCACCACGGGATTGACTGGGTGCGGTTTTTCGGCGCCCTCTGGCGTACCCTGCGGGGCGACCTGCAGGGCGGCAGCACCATCACCACCCAAGTGATCAAGAACACGCTCCTGAAAGAGCTCGCCAGCCAGCGCTCGCTGGAGCGTAAGTTCAAAGAGTTTCTGCTCGCCCTCGAGCTTGAGCGCCGCTATACCAAGGAGGAGATCCTCGGCATGTACCTGAACGTGGCCTTTTGGGGCGGCAACCTGGCGGGGATCGCCGCCGCCAGCGAGGCCTATTTCGGCAAGGACCCGAGCACCCTAACCCTGGCCGAAGGCGCCTACCTGGCGGTACTGATCCCGGCCCCGAACGCCCGCTATCGCGACCTCAAGGGCACCCTGGCCCGGGCCCGGCACCTGATCCGGCAGATGCAACGGGAGGGCTGGGTCAGCCCTGAGGAGGCGACACGGGCGTTCAAGGCGCCTCTTGTGCCACGGGGCTGGCAGGCCCGCTACGACGAGGAGGGCCGCCTCGTCAGCGCTACGCTCAAAGACCCCGAGGCCCAGGTCCTCCCCGACCTCGCCGCCGAGGTCGCCCCCCACTTCGTGCTCGAGGTCAGGAAGGCGCTTTTGCGCCGCTTCGGCCCCGAGCGCGTCTTTGGCCAGGGCGGGCTGAAGGTCACCACCACCCTCGACCTCGGCATGCAAAATGCCGCCGAGGCCGCCGCCCGTTACGGCATGAAAGCCGGGCTGATTGCCGACAAGGCCCAGCTCGCGCTGGTGGGGCTGGACCCCAAGACCGGGGAGGTGCTGGCCTTGCTCGGCGCCCTGCCCGGCACCCAGGGCGAGTACAACCGGGCCACTCAGATCCAGCGCAGCCCCGGCTCGGCGGTGAAACCCTTCGTCTACGCCACCGCACTGGAGAGCGGCTGGAGTGAGGCCAGCCCGGTCTGGGACAAGCCGGTGGAGTTCAAGGACCCCAGCCAGCCGAGCGGCATCTGGAAGCCCAAGAACTTCTCCGGCACCTTCCTCAACCGCCCCATCACCGTGCGCTACGCCCTTGACCGCTCGCTCAACATCCCCGCGGTGCTTACCGCCGAGGCCATCGGGGTCAAGCGGCTGGCGGCCAAGCTAACCTCGCTTGGCTTCACCCTGCCCCGGCATCCGAGTTTGGCCATCGCCATCGGCGCCGTGGGGGCCAGCCCTCTGCAGATGGCGAGCGCCTACGCCGCCTTCCTGGAAGGTGGGCTGATGCCCACCCCCCACCTCATCCGCCGCGTGGAGGACGCCAGTGGCGAGGTGCTCTATCACGCCCGCCCCCTAAAAAAGCGCGTTTTTGACGAAAAGACCGCCTACCTCGGCTGGGACCTTTTGAAAGGCTACGTTTACGATCCCGATCCCTTTGGCAAAAAGAGCCTTGCCTGGCGGGCCCGCATCCCCGGCCGGGTGGTGGGGGGCAAGACCGGAACCTCCAACGAGGCCCGCGACCTCTGGTTCGCCGGGGGCACCCCGGGGCTGGTGGCCGCGGTCTGGATGGGCCGGGACGACAACAAGCCCTTGCGCTGGCGGGGCAAGGAGCCCTCCTCCTCGGTCCTCGTGCCCCCCATCTGGCGGCGCTTCGTCGAGGAGGCCCTGCGCGGCCGACCCGCCCGCGAGCCCGAGCCCCCTGAGGGCCTGCACCCGTTGGCCATAGACCTGCTGGACGGCGTGCCCCGGCCAGATGGGGTGAAGGCCTACTTCCGAAGCGGCCGCGAGCCCGTCGCTACCCTGCCTACAGGGGGCTTTTCCTGGGTGCCCCTCGACCCGGCGCGAGGCTGCCAGCTAAAGGCCACCGGGCCCCTGATCGGGGCCCGGTGGGTGCCACTCGATCCTAAGGCGCCTAGGCCTCGCCCTTGCAGCGCGGGCACAGCCCCCAGTAGGTGATCTGGGCGGACTCCAGCCGCCAGTCGGTGGCGGCCTCGACGTCCTCCTTGGCCTCCATGGGGTCGGGGGCCTGGCCCGCGGGCAGGTCCTCGACGCGGCCGCAGACGCGGCAGAAGAGGTGATGGTGGGGCTTGGACCAGCCGTCAAAGCGGGTCTGACCCTTGGGGTCCTTAAACTCCCGGACCAGCCCCACGTCACGGAGGACGTGAAGGTTCAGGTAGATGGTGGAAAGGCCGATGTCATGGCCTTTCTTACGTAGACCCCGGTAGAGTTCCTCAGGCGTGGGATGCACGTTCTTGCGATCCAGGTAGGCGAGGATGCGTTCCCGGGGTTGGGTGTGACGGAGACCCTTGCTCTTTAACCGTTCCCGATAAACTGCGCTTTTTTCACGAATACGTGCCACAAAGAATACACCTCCAATCCATTCCAGCATATACCATGCCCGGATTACGGTGATGAGCGCTATAGTAGAAGACATGCGCGAGGCCCGCCCGGGCTACCGGTTAATGCTCCTCTTTTTTGCCCTCGGCGTCCTTCAGGTTGGCGTGCTGCTCGGCCTGGAGGCCTGGCGCAGCTACGCCCTCAGCCGCTCGATCGCCGCGTTAAGGGCGGAAAACCAGGCCCTCTGGGCCGAGGTGCGGCGGCTGCGTGCCGAGGTGGCCCGGTCCGACGACCCCGCTTACCTCGAGGCGCTGGTGCGATCCCAGCTGGGCTGGGTGCGAAAGGACGAGATCCTCTATGCTCGAAAACCTCATTGAGGCCCTTTTGGAGGACGAGAGCCTGACCCGCGGCCTACCCGAGGCCGAGGCCCAAGAGCTCGTCAACTGGCTGATCGGGCTCTTGGAAGAGGAGTACGACGACCGCGGCGCCGCCTTCGTGCGCGAGCTGGGCAAACGCATCGCCCGGCTCGCCCAGCGTTACCGGGTCCCGGTGGAAGCGCTCATAGATCTGGTCGAGTTCGCCTGGGAAGACGCCCTCTACCCCGAGGAAGAGGACCGGCCTCTGAACGCCTAAAACGGCACCGCCTCCTCGCCCCCGCCGCCCTCGCGACGGGCCAGGAGGGCCTCGCGGTGGGGGACGAGGCGGGCCGGCACCCCGGCCTTGGTCAAGGCCTCTAGCACCCCCTCGTCCACGCGGCGCTCGGGCGCCTCATAGAGCGCGTAGCCGCTAGGCCCCTTCAAGAGAATCTCGAGCACGTGGGGCCCGGGGTGCTCGTCGAGGAGGCTCAAGAGCTCCAAGAGCCGGGGCTCCTCGAGCTCCTCAAGCGTCAACTCCAGCCTAAGCGCCCGTGGGAGCCCCTCGAGCTCGTCAGCGTGAAAGAGGTCCTCGGCGATCACGCGGAAGCTCTCCCCCTCGGCCTCGGGCTCCACCGAGGCCACCACGGCCACCGGCGCGTCTTCCTTCAGCCGGGGGGAGATGCGCTCGTAGGCGCGGCCGAAGACCAGCACCTCCACCGCCCCGCCCTCGTCGGCGAGGCGGAACTTGGCCATCATGCCGCCGGACTTGGTGGGCTTGCGGCTGACGTCCTCGACCATCCCCGAGAGCACGAGCCGCAGCCGCCGGCCGCCGTTCGCCTTCTTCGCGTAGTAGCTGCCCAGCCGGGCGATGGGCGTGGAGGCCGCCTCCACCAACCCCGGGTAGTGCTTTAGGGGGTGGCCGGTGACGTAGATGCCAAGGGCCTCCTTTTCCATCTTGAGCCGCTCCACCTCGGGCAGGGGCGGGACCTCGGGCAGGGGCGGCTCCAGGTCCTCGTCAAACAGGCCAGCAAACCCCATCTGCCCGCGCGACTGCTCGGCCGCCGCCCACTTCAAAAGGTCCTCCAGGCCCGCGAGCATCCGCGCCCGGTCCCCGAAAGCGTCGAAGGCCCCGGCCTTGATCAGCGACTCCACGGCGCGCTTGTTGACGAGCTGCAGGTCCACCCGCTTCAAGAACTCGGGCAGGCTCTTGAAGGGCCCGCCCCGCTCGCGCTCGGCGAGGATCACCTCCACCGCCCCCTCGCCGACGTTCTTCACCGCCGAGAGCCCGAAGAGGATCTCCTTTTCCACCACCCGGAAATCGAACCCAGAGCGGTTGATGTCGGGCGGCAGCACCGGGATGCCCATGGCGCGGGCGTCGCGGATGTACTCGGCGACCTTGTCGGAGTTCCTGCGCTCCACCGTGAGCAGCGCGGCCATGAACTCCACCGGGTAATGGGCCTTGACGTAGGCGGTCTGATAGGCGATCAAGGCGTAGGCGGCGGCGTGGGACTTGTTGAAGCCGTAGTTGGCGAAGGCCTCGAGCATGTCAAAAAGGCGGCTGGCCTCGGCCTCAGGGATCCCCCGCTCGGCGGCCCCCTTGATGAACCGCTCGCGGTGGGCCTTCATCTCCTCGACCTTCTTCTTCCCCATCGCCCGGCGCAAGAGATCCGCCTCACCGAGCGTGTAGCCGGCCACGCTGGAGGCGATCTGCATGATCTGCTCCTGGTAGATGGGGATGCCGTAGGTCTCGTCGAGGATGGGCTTTAAGTACTTTTCGGCGTGGGGGAACTCGGTGTAGGTGACCGGCTCCCGCCCGTGCTTGCGGCGCAGGTAGGTGGGGATGTTATCCATCGGCCCCGGGCGGTAGAGGGAGAGGATCGCGATCAGGTCGTGAATGCGCTCGGGCTTGAAGGCCTTCACCGTGGCCGTCATCCCCGAACCCTCCAGCTGGAACACCCCCTTGGTCTCCCCCCGCTGGAGCATGGCGAAGGTCTTCTTGTCGTCGAGGGGCAGGCGGTCGTAGTCAAGCGCATCGCCCTTCGACTCCCTGACGATCCGCGCCGCCTCCTCCAGGAAGGAGAGCGTACGCAGGCCTAAAAAGTCCATCTTCAAGAGCCCCAGCGCCTCAACCGCGTTCATGTCGTACTGGGTGATGATCTTGTCGCCGCCACCGGTCTCGCGCATCAGGGGCACGAGCTCGGTCAAGGGCTCCTCGCCGATCACCACGCCGGCAGCGTGCACCGAGGCATGGCGGTTCAGCCCCTCGAGGCGCTGGGCGATCTCCAGCACTCGCTTGACCTCGGGGTCGTTTTGCATCATCGCCCGGAGCTCGGGCACGGTCTCGATCGCCTCTTTGAGGGGGATGGGGCGGCCGAAGACAGTGGGCACGAGTTTGGCGATCTCCTCGGCACGCTTATGGGGAATGCCGAAGACCCGGGCCACGTCCTTGATCGCCGCCTTCGAGGCCATGGTCCCGAAGGTGGCGATCTGGGCCACCCGGTCCTCGCCGTAGCGCGCGCGCACATACTCGATCACCTCGTCGCGGCGCACGTCGGAGAAGTCGGTGTCAATGTCGGGCATGCTGACCCGGGCGGGGTTCAAGAAGCGCTCGAAGAGGAGGTTGAACTCCAGCGGGTCAATGTTCGTGATCCGGGTGGCGTAGGCCACCAGGCTGCCGGCGGCGCTGCCGCGGCCGGGGCCGACGCTGATCCCTTGCTTTTTCGCCCAGTTAATGTAGTCCTGGACGATCAGGAAGTACCCGGGAAAGCCCATCTCCTCGATCACCGAAAGCTCGTAGAGGGCCCGGGCGAGGATGCCATCGGCGTCCCAGTCGCGCACCTCCTTGGGGTCGGGGAGTTGAGCCCGGAGCGCATCCCGCTCCTCCTTCGAGAGGCCGGCCAACGCCTCGACCAGCGCGCCCAGGTCACCGTGAGGGGGAAGTTTTTCCAACCGCCGCAGCACCCCGCGGTAGTAGTCGGCGGTGATGCGGTCCGGGTAGCGCTCGGCGAGGCCCAAAAAAGTAAGCTCGGCGAGGTGCTGGGCGTCACTCTTGCCCTCGGGGGTGGGGTACTTGGGGATGCGGTAGCGCTTTTTGTCATCTATGGGCAGCTCGACGTTGGCCTTCTCAGCGATGAAGACGGTGTTGTCGAAGATCTCGTCGCCCCACTCCTCAGGGGGCAGCGCCTTTCGCATCTCCTCCGGGGTCTTGACGTAGAACTCGTCGCAAGGGAACTTCCAGCGATTCGGGTCGTCCCAAGTAGACTTCGACTGGATGGCGAGCAGCACCTCGTGGGCCTCGGCGTCCTCCTTCTTTACGTAGTGGCCGTCGTTGGTGGCCACCATGCCGAGGCCGTACTTCCTGGCAAACTCCTTGAGGATGACGTTGTTGCGCTTTTGCTCCTCAAGGCCGTGGTCCTGGATCTCGATGTAGAAGTCGTCCTTGAAGATGGAGAGGTATTCGTTGAGCCGCGCCTCGGCGAGGTCCTCGCGGCCGGCGAGCAGAAACTGGTTGATCTCCGAGCCCAGGCAGCCGGAGAGCACGATCAGCCCCTCGGCATGCTCGCGTAAAAGCTCGCGGTCTATCCGCGGCTTCTCATAAAAGCCCTCGAGGTATGCGCGGCTCGCGAGCTTGACCAGGTTCTGGTAGCCCTTGAAGTTCTTGGCGATCAGGGTGATGTGGTAGTATCCGCCGTCCAGACCCTGGCGGCGCTTTCTATCAAAGCGGCTCTCGGCGGCAACGTAGGCCTCGTAGCCGATGATCGGCTTCACCCCCACCTTGTGCGCCAGGCGGTAGAAGTCCACGGCGCCAAAGAGGTTGCCGTGGTCGGTGATGGCGAGCGCCGGGTACTCGGGGCTGGTCTGTTTGACCCACTCCAAGAGGTCCTTGAGCTTCGCCGCCCCGTCCAGGAGGGAGAACTGGGTGTGCTGGTGGAGGTGTGCGAACTTCACGCCTTTTAGCATAGGCTAAGGCCATGGCGAGGTTGAAAAAGACCTTACTTTTACTCTTTTTCCCGGCGCTGGCCCTGGCCGCGGCCCCGCCTCCGGCCCATCTCCTCAAGGGGGTGCCCCGCCCCTGGGTCCAGGCCGCCATAGCGGTGATCGCGCACCCAGAGCAACACCAGCCCAGCCAGACGGCCGAGGTGGGGCCAAAGGGCGACCGGCCGGCGATGCGCATCTTCGAGTTCGTGGGGCTAAAGCTCGGAGACCGCAAGTTCGAGACCGTGCTCTTAGCCCGCGCAAAGGCCGACCCCGGGGACTGGATGCTCGAGCTCACCCCCGGCAAGTTCGGCCCGCCCATCGCCCCCGAGGAGGTCGGCGACGTGCTGCTCGCAGGGGAGGGGCCCGACTACTGGATCTTTCGCATCAAGGCCGGGCCCTTTGCCGGAAAGCTGCTCGTCTGGTCCACGGCCACCGGCCATCGTGGCGTCGGCGGCGAGGCGGTGCGCATCTACAGTGAAAAGGCCGCGCGTCACGAGCCCGCGCTGAGGCGCTCCCTGCGCTAAAAAGGGACAATCGTCCTTTGACTTTGGTCATGGCGCCCTTTGGGCGCCATCTTTCATTTTGTTCACGAAAGGAGGTTGGGTATGGACTACAGCTGGATCCAGATCGCCGTCGCCGCGATCTTCTTCTCTGCTGTGATCACCCTGGTGCTATCCCGGGGCTACGGCTGGCTCTCGCCCACGTTCTGGCGCAACGCGGCGGTGGTCAGCTCGCTGATCATGACCTTCATCCTCTTGTGGCTGACCTTCGACACCGCCAACCAGATCCGTGCCGGGGCGGGCCGGGTTCCCGCCTGGACGGTGATCAACTATGAGATCAAGCTCGTATGGGACGCCAAAAAGCGCCGCCAAGTCCCGGCCGTGGGCCAGAAGACCGGCTTCTTCGGCAAGGTCTGGGACGAGGAGGAGGCCTACAAGCTGATCAACAAGGGCAAGATGACGCTCCAGTCGAGGAACTGCATGGAGTGCCACACCATCCTCGGCAACGGCGCCTACTACGCGCCCGATCTCACCCGGGCCTGGCTCGATCCCTGGTGGGAAGAGCGGATCATGCCCATCACCGGGGCCAAGAGCCGCGAGGAGGCGATGAAGATCTGGCTCTCGGACCCCAGGAAGCTGCCCCAGGGCAGCCGCCGCATGCCCAATCTGCACTTTTCCGACGAAGAGCTCACCGCCCTGATCGCCTTCCTCAAGTGGATGTCGGCCATTGACACCAACGGCTTCCCACCGCGCTTTGGGATCGCCCAGTAAAGGAGGTTCGCGCAGATGGCAACTTCTTTCGCTCGTCCCAAGGGGCTTCCCCTCTATGAGTCGCAGAAGCTGGCGCTCGCTTACTTCGCCGTCGCCATCGTGTTGTTTGGCGCGCAGCTGATCTTCGGGCTGCTCGCGGCCTACCAGTACATCAATCCCAGCTTCGCTCTCGACCAGCTCCCCTTCATGACCAACCGGACCCTTCACGTCAATGCCATGATCGTCTGGCTTCTGGTAGGGCTGATGGGCGGCGTCTACTGGTTCTTGCCGCTGGAGACCGGCCGCGAGGTGGTCGGGATCAAGCTCGCCAAGTTTATCTGGTGGGTGATCGTTGCCGGCGTCGGCGTCGTGGTCCTCGTCTATCTCTTCGTGCAGACCGGCCACGGCAACGCCTTCACCCTTTGGTTCATCAACGAGGGCCGGGAGTACGTCGAGGCCCCAAGATGGGCCGACCTAGCCATCGTCGCCTGGGTGGCGATCTTCCTCTACAACGTCATCGCCACCACACTCGCCGCCCGTCGGATCACCGGGCTCCTCGGCGTCTTGATCTTCGACCTCGTGGCCCTCGGCGCCCTTTACACCGCCGGCATGCACTACACGGTGAACGTCACCATGGACCAGTACCTCTGGTGGTGGGTGGTGCACCTTTGGGTGGAGGCCACCTGGGAGGTCCTGGTTGGCGTGGTCATGGGCTGGAGCCTGATGTACCTTCTGGGCAGCCCTAGAAAGCTGATCGAAACCTGGCTCTTTTTAGAGGTGGCGCTGGTCTTCGGCACTGGCATCTTGGGGCTTGGCCACCACTACTTCTGGATCGGTACCCCCGAGTACTGGATCGGGCTTGGCGGCTTCTTCTCGGCGCTGGAGCCGCTGCCCCTCGTGGCCATGGTGGTGCACGCCGTCTACGACGCCGGCGCCCACCGCCTGCACACGGTGAACCGGCCGGCCCTGTTCTGGGCCATCGCCCAGGCGTTTGGCAACTTCATCGGCGCCGGGGTCTGGGGCTTCATGCAGACCCTGCCCCAGATCAACATGTACTCCCACGGCACCCAGCTCGCCGCCGCCCACGGGCACCTGGCCTTCTTTGGTGCCTACGTGGGCACGGTGTTGACGCTGGTCTACATCGCCGTGCAAAACGCCCGCCGGCCCATCCAGATCCCCCTCGACTCCAAGTACTGGAGCTGGGCCTACGCCCTGATGATCCTGGCCATCTTCGGCATCGCCGGCTCCTTCACCATCTCCGGCTTTGCCCAGACCATGATCGAGCGCGCCGAGCTGGGGAGCACCTGGTTCGCCTTCATCCAGTCCTACACCCACCCTTGGTACACCAACACCCACGCCTGGCGCTTCGGGTTCGGGCTGCTTTTCCTAGCTGCCTACCTGATCCTGGTCTACGACCTCCTCACCATCGGCCGGAAAGGGGGTCAGCGTGCCTAGCAACCACGAGATCGCCCAGATGGTGGGAAGCATCATCATCTACGGCTTCTTCTTCGTGCTCTTTGCCGGGCTGTATGCGATGTTCTACGCGCTGGGCCGGCTCTTTGAACGGCCCTGGCTGGTGCGCTTATCCTACGTCTTTGCCGTCGGGCAGGCCCTGGCCGCGCTGGGGATGATCGCCACCGGCTACCTCGACGCCTTTTGGACCTACCTGATCACCTTCGCCGCCATCAGCTACCTCTTCATCCCCCAGGGCATGTGGTGGGTGGTCACCACCTTCCACGCTGAGGAGGGCCACGCCCATTAAGGAGGTGTGCCATGGACATCAGCCGCGTTGAAGTTTTTCTGGACAACATGGACCAGCCCTTCACCGTGCTGGAAAATCCCCCTTTCAAGGTGCAGCTCGACCCCTCGGAGCTTGCTGAAGGGGAGCACTACCTGGTGGTGGTCACCTACTACCAGGACGGCTCCAGCGACCACCACGAGTACGTTTTCGAGGTGAAAAGGAAGGGGCCGGTTTTTGCCGGCCACATCGCCCGCGCGCCCTTGATGAGCCCCGTCGAGGTGGAGCTTTTGGACGCTGCGGAGACGGGCCCGCTGGTGCGGCCGCGGCCGGTCTTCTACGCCGCCCTGCCCATCCTTCTCTTCCTGCTCATCGCCGGTGTGGCAACCTGGCTCGGCTACTACGGGGAGACCAGCCCACAAAACCCCAAGATCGCCCCCGGCGGGGTGGTGGCCGCCTCCGCCGCGGGCCCGGCCAAGGCGGCGCCGGCACCGGCGACCGTGGACGGCAAAGCGCTCTTTGAGCAATACTGCGCCAGCTGCCACCAGCCGGACGGCCGAGGCATGCCCCCGACCTTCCCGGCGCTGGCCGGCAATGCCAAGCTGGCCGACGCCGCCTACGTGATCAAGACGGTGCTCTTCGGCAAACCGGGCACCGCCATGCCTCCCTTCAAGAAGCTCTCCGACGAAGAGATCGCGGCCATCGTCAGCTACGTTCGCACGACCTGGGGCAACGACTTCGGGGCCGTGACCCCCGAGGACGTGGCCCGTCTGCGCGAGTAGCAGGGGAATAAGGAGGTGTTAGGATGCGCAAGGTTTGGATAGGGCTCTTGGTACTGGTGCTCGGGCTGGCCGCCTGGGCTGAGGTCCAGGTCCCGATGCTCAGCCCGGCGGAGATGGAGAAGGCCAAGCAGATCTACTTCCAGCGCTGCGCCGGCTGCCATGGCGTGCTGCGCAAGGGCGCCACAGGCAAGAACCTTGAGCCCGAAAACCTGATCAAGCAGGGCAAGGGGCTCGACTACATCAAGACCATCATCACCAACGGCTTCGGGGGCATGCCGGCCTGGGGGAAGCTCGGCATCCTGAACCCCGACGAGATCGAGCTCATGGCCAAGTTCCTCCTGAACCCGGTGCCCGAGCCCCCAGCCTGGACCTTCAAGGACATCGAATCCACCTGGAAGGTTTTTGTCCCCGTTGAGCAGCGCCCCAAGGCACCCGAGACCGACCGCGACTGGCAGAACTACTTCGGCGTGATCCTCCGCGACGTGGGCAAGGTGGCGATCGTGGACGGCGACCGAAAGGAGCTCGTCACCATCCTGCCCACCGGCTACGCCACCCACATCCTGCGCTCCTCCAAGGACGGCCGTTACTTCTACACCATCGGCCGCGACGGCTGGGCCAAGGTCATAGACCTCTGGATGAAAAAGCCCAAGGTGGTCGCCCAGGTCAAGGCCTGCCTCGACGCGCGCTCGATTGACACCTCAAAGTACGAGGGTTTCGAGGGTAAGTACGCGGTGATCGGCTGCTACTGGCCGAGCGCCATGCTGGTGGTGGACGGCCAGACCCTAAAACCCCTGAAGATGGTCTCCACCCAGGGCTATGTGAAGAGCCGGGGCGAGTTCCTAAAGGAAAACCGCGTGGCTTCGATCGTGAGCTCCCACTTCAGCCCCGAGTGGATCGTCAACATCAAGGAGGGCGGCCAGACCTGGCTCGTCAACTATGCCGACCTCGACAAGAAGGGCCAGCCACTCGGGATCAACGTCATTGACACCGAGCGCTTCCTCCACGACGGCGGCTGGGATAAATCCAAGCGCTACTTCCTGGTGGCCGCGAACGCCATGAACAAGGTCGTCGTTATTGACGCCAAGACCCGCGAGTTCGTGGCCAGCGTCCCGGTAGGGGTGAAGCCCCATCCCGGTCGCGGCGCCACCTGGGTGCACCCGAAGTACGGCCCCGTCTGGGCCACCGGCCACATCAAGGACAACAAGATCTCGGTGATCGGCACCGACCCTAAGGCCCATCCCGAGTACGCCTGGAAGGTGGTCAAGATGATCGAAACCCCCTATCCAGGCAACCTCTTCCTCAAGACCCACCCGAAGAGCCCCTGGCTGATCGTGGACTTCCCGGTAGCCCCCACGCCCGAGGCCAACGCCACGCTCTGCGCCTGGCAGAAGGAGAACCTCGAGGCCAAGCCGGTATGCTGGAAGGTTCCCGGGGCGCTGGAGAAGAAGGCCCGGATGGTGCACATCGAGTTCAACAAGGAGGGCAGCGAGTTCTGGGTATCGGCCTGGGGCAACGTCAAGACCCCGACCTTCATCGTCGTCTACGACGCCATCACCTTGAAGGAGAAGAACCGCATCACCGGCGACTGGGTGCTCACCCCCACCGGCAAGTTCAACGTCTACAACACCGCGAACGACATCTACTAAGGACCCCCCTCCCTCACGGGCCGCGGCGCCCTTCGCGCCGCGGCCAAAACTTGGCCAGGAGGTAGGCGGGCTCGGTGACGCGTACGCGCCGACCCTCGAGCTCGATCAACCCCTCGCGGTAGAGCTTCCAGAGCTTGCGGCTGACGATCTCCGGCACCGTACCCAAAATCCCGGCAAGCTCCGCGTTGGTGGGCAGCTCAAAGCCCTGGCCGTCGGCCTCCAGCCGCTCGACCAGGTAGAAGACCAGCCGTTCTAGCACGTCCTGGAAGGTGAGCTTGGAGACGAGCCGCAAGAGCTCCCGCTGGCGGGCGGCGAGGTAGCGCGCCACCGCCCGGGCCACCGTAGGCTCGGCCTCCATGAGCTCGAAAAGCGCCTCCCGGGGCACGGCGATGACCTCGCTGGGCTCAACCGCCTCGGCGCTCGCCGGGTAGCGCTCCTCCTCCAAGAAGACGGCCACCTCGGCCACCGAGGCGCCCGGCCCCTCCATGTGCAAGACGAGCTGCTTCTGCCCCCGGGGCCCCGACTTATAGACCCTAATCCAGCCCGCCTCGACCACGAAGAAGTGGGTCACCGGCTCCCCCTCCAAAAAGAGGAGCTGCCCCCTTTCCAGCTGACGGCACTCGCAGCGCTCGGCGAGCCGGGCCAGCCCCTTCGAGCTGGCCGCGGCGAGGTAGGGCACCCGCTTCAGCGCCGCCAGCGCCAGGTCCATGGGTCTCACAGGCTAGGCTATTCTACGTGATCACGCGCTACGAGACCCCGGAAATGGCCACGCTCTGGAGCGAGGCGGCGAAGTTTCGCCGCTGGGCCGAGGTGGAGCGGCTCGCGCTAATCGCCTGGGAACGGCTCGGCCGGGTGCCCGCCGGCACGGCGGAGGCCCTCGGCGCGGCCCTCGCACGCCGCCCCATCGACGCCGCCTTCGTCGAGGCGGTGAGGACGCGCGAGCGCGAGACCCGCCACGACGTGGCCGCCTTCGTCGACGTGCTCGGCGCCTGGAGCGGGGACGAACGGGTGCGCCGCTACCTCCACTTCGGCCTCACCAGCACCGACGTCGTGGACACCGCCCAGAACCTCGCCCTGAAAAAAGCGCTGGACCACGTCCTCGCCGCGCTCGACGCCGTTCTCGCCGCGCTCCGCGAAAAGGCCCTTCGCTACCGCGACCTCCCCGCGGTTGGCCGCACCCACGGCGTCCACGCCGAGCCCACCAGCTTTGGCCTCAAGTTCGCCCAGTTCTACGCTGCCTTCAAGCGGGACCAAGCGCGCCTAGCGCACGCGCAGAAAACCATCGCCGTGGCTAAGCTCTCCGGCGCCGTGGGCAACTACGCCCACATCCCCCCCGAGGTCGAGGCCTTCGTGGCCGAGGCGCTAGGGCTAGCCGTGGACCCCGCCACCACCCAGGTCACCCCCCGCGACCGCCACGCCGAACTCCTCTTTGCCCTGGCGCTTTTGGGCGCCAACCTGGAGCGGCTTTCGGTGGAGATGCGCCACCTGGCGCGCACCGAGGTCGGGGAGGTGGAGGAGGGCTTTTCCCGGGAACAAAAGGGCTCTTCGGCGATGCCCCACAAGAGGAACCCGGTGGGGTTCGAAAACCTCACCGGCGTCGCCCGCATGCTCCGCGCCCAGGCCCACGCCGGTCCCGAGAACGTCGCCCTCTGGCACGAGCGCGACATCAGCCACAGCTCGGTGGAGCGGGTCTTCTTACCTGACGCCACCACCCTCGCCCACTACGCCCTGACCCGGCTAAAGGGGCTCCTCGAAAACCTGGTCGTCCACGAGGGCCGCGTGCGGAAAAACCTCGACCTGACCCGGGGCCTCGTCTACAGCCAGCGGGTGCTCTCGGCGCTGGTGGAAGCGGGGCTTTTGCGCGACCGCGCCTACCGGCTGGTGCAGGCCGCGGCCCGGATCAGTTGGGAAAGGGAAAAACCCTTCAAAGAGGCGCTGGTCGAGGTGGGCGTGCCGCTTTCCGAGGAGGCGCTTGAGCGGCTCTTTGACCCCGCCTTCTACCTGCGCCACGTACCCCGGATCTACGCCCGGCTTGGGTTATCTGACCCAAGCCCAAAAAACCCTGGGTGATAGGCTGGGAACATAGGGAAGGAGGGGCCATGCCGGTACGCGGCATCACCTTCGACTTTTGGGGCACGCTTTTTACCGAAGGACCGAGATTCTTAAGCGTCGTACTCCCCAGGCGCTATGAGATCCTGCTCGACGCCACCAGCGAGGCCGGCACGCCGGCCGACGAGGAGGCGGTGCGCAACGCCTACCAGGCGGCCTCAAGGGCCTTCCGCTCCGCCTGGCAGGCGGGCGAGGTGATGAATAACTACGAGCGCGTGGCCTACATGTTCAAGGTGCTCGGCGTGCCCTTCGACGAGGGGCTCGTGGCCCTCACCGCCCGGCGCCTGGAGGACGCCGCCCTCGAGGGTAACCTCGCGCCCCTGCCCGGGACCCGGGAGGCGATCCCCGAGCTCGCCAAGGTCTACCCCCTTGGCATCGTCTCCGACACCGGCCTCACCCCCGGCCGGGTGATCCGCCAGCTCTTGAAGAAGGACGGCTTCGACCGCTTTTTCAAGGCCTTCGCCTTCTCCGACGAGGTCGGCCACCTCAAGCCCGACCCGGAGATCTTTCAGGCGGCGCTGGATAAGCTCGGGCTCACCCCCGAGGCCGCGCTCCACGTCGGCGACATTCCCCGCACCGACGTCGAGGGCGCCTTCAAAGCCGGCTACCCCTACGCGGTGCTCTACACCGGCCTGACCGAGCGCCCCTACCAGACGAACCCTACCGCGGTGATCAAGAACCACAAGGAGCTGATCCCGCTCCTTCCCCGGCTCGGCTAATCGGGATGGCGCACCCCGTGGCCCGGGGGCAGGAACTCGGGGAAGTCGGGGTTCCCCTTTTTCGCCGGGGCAGGCCGCAACCGCTCAGCGGGGTGGGGCTCGCCGCGGGCGCAATAGGGGCAGTCGGGCCGCTCCTTGATCCGCCGCACCCGCGCGGGAATGCCCATCACGATCGCGTGCGGGGGCACGTCGCGGTTAACGAGGCTCATCGCCGCCGCCATGGCGTCGTCCCCCATGCGTACCCCGGCGAGCACGGTGACGTGGTAGGCGAGGCGGACGCCGGTGCCCAGGATGGTGGGCTTTAGGGTGACGTCGGCCTGCTCGCGGACGTCGTGGGTGTGGCTGTAGACGTTGGCATAGTCGGCGATCGAAACCCCGTCCATCAGGATGATGCCGCCGATGTCGTCGAGCAGCACGTGGCGGTGAACGACGACGTCGTCGCCGAGCTCGAGGTTGTAGCCCACCGAGAACTCGACGTTCTGGAAGAACTTGGGGTTCTTCCCTACCCGCTTGAAGATGAAGGGCGCGAGCACCGCCCTCAGGCGCACGCCGGTGTGCACGCTCTGGCCGAGCGGGGTGAGGTCGAGCGTCTTCCAAAGCCAAAGCAGCGGCTTGACCCGTCGGAACTTTTCAGGATCGGTGGCGGCGTAGTACTCGGCCTCGAAGGTGACGTTATCGGGGTCGAGGGCGAGGGCGGCGAGGGGCGCGCGCTCGGCGAGCTCGTCGTAGGCGGCGCCGTAAAGGACCTCGGCCAGCACCTCGCGCACGAGCGCGCGGCGGTCGGTGGCGGGGTCCGAAAGGCGTTCGGTAAGCTCGCCGAGAAAACGGGAAAAGGCCCGGTCGGCCTCGGGGGCGATGGCGCGCGGCAACAGCCAGGGCATGGCCTCAGTTTGGCCGGCCCTCGCCCGGGGCGCAAGGCCCTACTGGTAGCCGAGCTCCCTTAGAGCCTCGGGGTCCTTGCGCCACTTGGGGTAGACCTTGACCGCGAGGTCCAAAAAGACCTTGCGGCCGAGCAGCACCTCCAGCTGCTTTCTCGCCGCCTGGCCGATCTCCTTCAGCTTGCGGCCGCCCTTGCCGATCACGATCGGCTTATGGGCCTCGCGCTCGACGTAGATCACGGCACGAACGTAGAGCATGCCGTTCTCCCGCTCGGCGACCTCCTCCACCTTCACCGCCACCGAGTAGGGCACCTCCTCGAAAAGGCGCTTCATCGCCTCCTCGCGGATGATCTCGGCGATCCACTCCTCCATGGGCTGGTCGGAGCGGGCGAAGTCCGGGGGGTAATAAAAGGGGCCCTCGGGCAGCCGGGCAAGGATCTCGGACCTGAGCTCGGCGACGTCGTGGGGGTCCATGGCGCTGATCATGCGCACCTCCTCGACCCCGGGGAGGAGCTCCTTGTAGGCCGCAAGCGCCTTTTCCGGGTACCTGGCGGCGTCCTTCTTGTTGCCAAGGAGGTAGATGGGCACCTTGCCCAGGAGGGGCTTCAAGGCCCGGGCCACGAGCTTGTCTTCCTCGGTTGGCGGGTGGCGGAGATCCACCAACCAGAGAATCAGGTTGACGTCGGAGAGGGCCTCGTAGACCTGGTCGT
>Ga0256832_1001148_pt1 | contig 17843 bp, 13 predicted proteins | sample 134614metaG_FD_190534 | JGI IMG/M metagenome (GOLD analysis project Ga0256832, IMG submission 190534) | Hydrothermal vent microbial communities from Lau Basin, Pacific Ocean - 134-614 | ecosystem: Environmental > Aquatic > Marine > Hydrothermal vents | place: Pacific Ocean: Lau Basin | collected...
TCCGTTCCATTCCTGGAGCAAACTCACGCCCTCTGTATTTATTATAGGATGCTGATGTCGCATAGGTTTCATCAGTCAGATTCATAACTCGGGCATACAGTTCCAGGCTGTCTTTATTACCCATATCAACAAAGTGATTAATGCGGAAATTAAACAGCTCATGGCCATCGTATTTTTCAGTATTCAGATTATCCATATAATATGATCCCATATAGGAATATTCCAGCTCCATACGTCCGCCATTAAGAAAACCAGGGCGATAATTTAGGGTCGCATTACCGAGGTTATTAGGTGCTGAAGGCAGTTCATTACCACTATAATCAGTGCCTTTTTCAGTCCAGTCCTCATAGGTTTGCTTTGTCCATGAATAACTGACACCCAGATCCCACTCCCTGTTAAACTGGTAATCAGCCCCCAGTTCAAAACCTTTATGACGGGTTTCACCGGCATTGGTAGTATAACGATCACCGGTAACCGGATCTTCATAAGTGACCAGGTCATCGGTTTTATCCATTAAATAATAAGACGCTTCAAAACTTAACTTCGTTAACAGACGACCGCGTAAGCCAATTTCATAACTATCCACTTTTACAGGATCCAGATCCAGAGAGGCCTGATTACTGCCCGGTCTGAATATTTGTCCTTCTGAAGGAACACGAAAAGAGTTTCTATAACTTACAAAACCGTTTAGATTCTCATTAAATTCCCAGGTAGCTCCAATTTTTGGACTCCAGTGCTCAAAAGAAACAGTATCATCATCCGGCCGATTAATCTTCATTGGTTTAGGAGGTCCCCAACCCTGCATACTCTCTGGATAATACTGGAATAAACCACTGGACATATGATTATCATAGTCGTATTCAACATTATCATATCTTAGGCCGGCCGTAAGTCTTAGTTTATCCACGGGAGAAGTTTCCACATGGATATAGGGAGAAATACCCGTATAATCTACATCATAATCATAGATTTTGTCGCGCTTGATATAATAGTCATATATTCCATCTGCATTTTTAGTTGAATCGAAATAATGTTCCTTACGGCTTCCAGGACTATAATCATAATCCATCCCGACAATCAGGCGGGTTCTATAGGGTTCAAAATCCGTTCGGTGTTTTAACATCAGACCAAAAGACTGATTCTCTGTTTTCTTAATACTGGGATCATAGGTAAACGACCAGTTAGGCAGGTACTCCATTTCATTGTCACGGAAATATGGAGTAATTGTCAGCAGAGAATTACCAAATTCCTGTTCATAATTAGTGGATAAACGCAGTGCCGTTACATCCCGATAGGACACTCCATAATAGTTCTTAGTAGGGTCATGTTTATAATCATCCTCTGACAGTTTGGACGAACCAGCTGTCTGTTGATCAATATCTGAACCACTGAACACGGTTTCCAGGGACGCGCCATTATTTAAAACCGCATCCCAACGGGCTGTACCAGCCACCCGATCATAATCAGTTTTATCCCGCCAGCCGTCAGTATGGGTAATATTTAAATCACCTCTGATGCCATTATCACCCCAGGTATTACCGCCGCTGAGCAGTATTCTGCCCCAGCCGTATTCACCGCCTTCCAGACCCAGATCAAACTCAGGCTCAAGCGGCGCAGGTCGGGTAATGACATTAACAATACCGCCAATGGCATCACTGCCGTATAAAGAAGTTCCCGGCCCCTTGATAACTTCCACGGCCTGAGCTTGCGGTAAATTGGTTTCATACAGAGCATTATGATTAAAAAAACCCGTAGAGCGGGTTGGAATACCATTTTCAAGATATAAATAAACAGGCTTAGTAGTAATGGGCTGACGCATCATCATCATATGCCCTTCACCACCGGTCACATTTACATGCACACCGGGAATACGATTTAATAATTCTGAAGGATGCCCTGGTTTGACTTCATCAATTTCTTTTTCATCAATAACGTCCACTGTTTCCGGTACTTCACTTTTCAGTGTTTCTTCCCTCGTGCCGGTAACGGTTATCTGAGGCATATCCAGTTCGTATTCTTCCGCATAATTTGAGCCAAAAGGACTCATGGAAAATAAAACCACCAGGTAAAGTGTTTTCTGTTTTGTTGTTATCATTGTTAATCCCATAAAGTAACTATTTAAAAAGCAAAACAGCTTATTAGCAATTATAATGCCAGTACACAACACACTGATTTTAAAGTCTTTTGTAGATTCTTACTTTTTAAACGTGAGTGATATAACACAGTTTTTGTGGCATATAACGCATAAAAAGACATATAAAAAGTAATAAGCGACAAACAATATTTGGGTAATGAAAGGGAGTGGATAAGTCCAGAGACAAAAAGGGAATGGATGGTAACAAAAAATGCCCCTAACCCGCTTGATTTATTTTTATTGCAAAGTCCGGGGTGAGGGGAATGAAATGGATTGTTTTTTAAGCTGAATTAATCATCGGTAGTGGACAGATAAGCCATAATAGCCTGTATTTCTTCCGGTTCCATTTCTTCAAACAGATCTTCAGCGTATTCATGCCAGCGTTCGCCGGTGGCAAAGTGTTTTATCTGTCTGGTCATATATTCTGTGTATTGTCCTGACAGCGGAGGGGTTTCAGAACCTTCCTTACCCTTGCCGTTTTTACCATGACAAAGTTTGCAGTCATCAACGTATAATTCTTTACCCAGTTCAACATCACCCTCGACCCTGGCAATATTAAACACTTTTTTTGCAATCAGTAGTTTTTCATAGGCCGAGGTATTTTCATCAAACTCCGGCATTTTGCTGGTCAGTTTAATCTGTGATAAATAGGCTGCAATAGAAGGAATATCTTCATCCGGTAATTCCCGGTCATTAGCATAAGGACGCATGGGCATATTTTTACGTTTTTCTGATTTGAAATTTTTAACCTGCTGTATAATATATTGTGCAGGTAACCCAGCAAGACGTGGGTACTCACCAGCTTTACCGCCCTGGCCGAATTCACCATGACAGCCGGCACAGACTTCATTAATCTCCTCGCCCAGATCCAGGTCAATTTCTACTGCTGCATCTGCAGACTCCTGTTCTGTCTCCTGTTCTGCAAAACAGACAGACATCGTTAATAAGAATACTAAAAAAATTAAAGATATGAATTGTTTGAACATAAGAAACCCTCACCCTGATCCTCTCCCATAGGGAGAGGGGAAAAAGATGGACATTTTTTAATACAGTTAATTAAAAAAATTAAGGCAGATCACCTTTCTTGAATAGATAATAGCCAATGGAAGCACAGAAGGTACCCAGTAATACGGGATAGGCAATGGCCCAGAGTATATAACCAGCCTCGGAGAAATTATCCAGAATAACATAGGCTGAGGGACCTAAAATTACCAGTTGGGGATCAAATAATACCATGGCGGCGGTTCTGAATACCTGTAATGGATTGATCAGGGAAATAGCCACCGCTGTTTCTGAAGGCAGACCTTCACGGATCATAATGCCCAGCAGGATAAGATCCAGGAATAATAACAGGGTCAGCCAGACCACAAAGGCCAGTCCCTGGGCTATATCTGCAGAACGGGCCAGGGTAGAAATCAGCATACCGATACCGAGAAAACACCAGGCGACTGCAAGTAATAATCCGGTATAGCTGGCAAATAGTCCCCATGGAATGTCCGCTCCCTTAATGGCGGTCCAGATAACTGCACCGATCATGGCCAGGAATACCGGCAGGAATACCACAATAAAGCGACCCAGGAATCGTCCCCAGAACCAGGCTGACAGTGAGATAGGCAGAGACAGCAGGTACTCAAACACACCGGCCTCCCTGTCTCCCGCAACCGAACGTACCGTTGTAATCAATACAAACACCGGCAGAATAGCAATAGTTAACTGAATGTAGGTAATTAATAATCGAGTTAAGCCGGTAAAACCCATAATTCGGCTTTCCGTTATACCAAAGACAAACAGCAGCACCACAATACCGCCAAACACACCGCTGTACACGATAAACCATTTTGCCCTGAGTGACTCGATAATATCAGCCCAGGCTGTTAACCATAAATGTCTCATTTAATTTTCACTTGTGTTTAATAATTTATACAATTAATGTTCCAGATTACCGCCGTGGATATTGAGTTTCTTTTCCACTTCTTCAATATGCTTAACGGCCTGCTCAAAATTTAATGCCCCTTCAGTTTTTTCTTTTACTGCGCCCAGGCCATAACCCATGGGGGAAATTTCGCCTTTAACAAACCAGGCTTTTCTGGCATCTAACCATTCTTTGGTTTTATAGTCATTAACCCAGATTTCAGTTTTAGGATCATTTTTATAGGGTTGTTCTTCAAGCCATAAAACGGCACACCCCATATCGTCAAATTTATAGACTTTAGAACGTTTACCCTCTGGAAACACTCGAACCTGGGCCGAAAAATCACGATCACTGAGCATCATCCGACAACGTGTACAGGCATCCCGATCCCATTTAACTTCAACAGGCCCAGTCTGATTGTTATTACCGCAACCGGTCAGCAAAATCAGAACCGATGCAAAAATTAGTACAAAATATGTGATTTTATGCATTTTTACGTTCTTCCATATGAATGTCTTTTAAAATCGCCGCATAGCGGGAAAGAACACCCAGGAAACGCAGACGATCCGGACCTGCTACTGTTCCATGCCAGACCTGACCGGCATCCTGGGTATTCTCAGCCGTTTCAAAGTTCCAGAGTTTAATGGCTTTAGAAAAGGCTTCATCTACCCGTTTAATGGTAATTTCTGTTTTCAGCACACTGTCGAGATCCACTTCATCTTCCACCCGGTCATCCAGAATCACCCGGCCCTGATCCATTTCAATAACCCGATTTACCAGGGAAGCCACTTCATCCAGCCGGTGACTTGAAATTAACATAACGGCTTCATCTTTCTTTTCTGCCAGCAGTTGAAAGAAAATATGCCGGGCATCGGGGTCAAGATTAGCGGCCGGTTCATCCAGGATTAATATTTTGGCTGAACGTCCAAGAGCAATACTGATCAGCAGTTTCTGCTTCTGGCCGCCGGAGAGTTTAACAAAAGGACGGGATTTTAATTGCTCAAAATCCAGCCCCAGTCGTTCCGCAACATTAATCATTTCCTGGGGATCGGATTCACACAGGCTGGCAGAAAAATGAATTAACTGCCCCACCGGCATTTTTAAAGGCGGCGGTAACTGCGGTACGAAACCAATATCTTTTAAAACCAGCTGACGTTCTGTACGCGGATTATGACCATTAACCAGAACGGTGCCTTCACAGGTGTATTCTCCCAGAAGACAACGGATCATGGTGGTCTTACCCGCCCCGTTTGAACCCACCAGTGCAATTCGGTCACCGGTGGTTATTTCAAGATTAAGACCTTTAAGCACTTCGGTACGTCTAAAGGTCTTTTTTACATTATTAAATTGTATCATCAGGATTGTTCTTCTTTCTTCTCAGGCATCAGTGAACGTTCCACTTCCGGTTTGGAAGACTTACGGGTCAGCCCCTTGAATTCAAAATTCAGTGAATTCGTCGGGCAGGCATCGACACACAGACCACAACGGGTACAGTCAGCGCCGATACCGATTTCTACATCAGTACTGCGATTTTTAATGGTCACATCCAGCACATGGGGCACCAGACAGACATTACGGCAGTCCCCTTCATGCTTACAGTCTGTCATATCATAGGTCACACGTACCGGTGAGAATATTCCCACCAGGCCATAAGTGATACCAATAGGACAGACATAGCGGCACCAGGCACGACGGGACAGAAATATTTCAAATAATAATAAAAAAGCCACCCAGGCCAGAGCCAGAGTTGGACCATAAATTAAGGCTCTACTCAATATACCGGTGGGTGAAATAAATTCATAAACTGTATAGCCTGTCAATAAGGCTAGCAGGGCAAAAATAATATAAAACACCGTTCTGACACCGCGATGGAAGGTGTAATTTTTCGCCAGTCCTCTGGCAGCCAGCCACAGGTGCAGTTTTTCCGCCCACTCAGCAAGTAAATGATAAGGACAGACCCAGGAACAGAAGGTTCTACCGCCTAAAATAAACCAGAGAATAAAAATGGTGGTAATACCGATCATCAGGTTAATTAAAACCTGTTTATGCGCCAGCATGACCTGTAAGGCTGAATTTAAATCAGCCATATGAAAGCCCATAAAACGTGAAGCCGTTAATGCCCCTTCCAGTAACTGAATATCAAAGTAATAAGACACGACAAACAGCAGATTCACGGCAATTAATGTCAGCCAGCGGCGTTTACGCCACTTGTTTTTGGAATTTTTATGATGTTCATCATGCAGAGCTTCCAGTTGGGCCTTGGTAACTTTCTCACCTTTTTTATAGAAGTATATTTTCTGTACTTCAGGAGAAAGTTCATCTTTCTTGGGTTTACGAGGTGCACGCCCCAGTAATTGCAATAATGATTCAAGAGAACGGTTCATGAGTGTCCCTCGCTTTTCTTAAGGTATTCAGGACTCAGGGGCATTTTAGTTACTTCATTGTAATCAATGACAATAGCCGCCTGTTCTGTCGGGCAGATCATTTCACACACCCCGCAGCCGACACAGCCATCATAGACCACTGGTTTCATATGCCTGACACCATTTTTTTCTTCAATTAATTCCAGACCAATGGCTCTCTTGGGAGGACACTGGTTTTTATCTCCGGAAGGGTAATTACCTTCCTGACACTGGTTATAGCGCTGCTCAATAGGACAGGCCTGTACACACAGATCGCAGATTTCCACATCATAAGGATGATCCTTAAGTGGTATCGGATTCCAGCGGTCAATATCTTCATAACGCAGAACCCCGTCATAATCAGGTCCCCGCGCTATACCCTTAAAACCTTTACCCGCTACGGCAAGACAGATTTTTGGCTTATCCAGTTTGGCGATACCCATGCGGGTATCCTTAGGATAATCCAGAACATGAGTCAGGGAGCCGGTAGGACAGGCCAGTACACATTGAAGGCCATCACAGGAAAAGTCACAGGCCTGTTCTCGTGCTTCAATATAAGGGGTACCCAATCCAAATCCGGTATCCAGGTCATCCAGTTTAATGGCGTTAACCGGACAGACCTGTACACACTGACCGCATTTAATACAGGAAGCCAGAAAGTCTTTTTCTGTCAATGCGCCCGGCGGACGCATTTTCAGACGAGTATCGGCATGGCCTTTAAGTGGAATAAAACCAGCCAGGGAGACACTGGTCACACCCACAGTTAAAGCCACGGAACGCAAAAACTGGCGTCTGGCTTCCTGGGCACGTCTGCCTGGTCCGCGATGAATGGTTTTCTTTTTTGACGGTTTCTTGCTCGTTTGATTTTGTTCTGCTTTATCGTTAGTAGCTTGAGTCATGTAAGTACCCTTTCAAACGTTTTTCGAGCTCGGTTTCATTACTGTTCTGGTTATCTTCTTCATCCTGACTGATTTTATCTTCAGCCTCTTTTTCTTCTGCATCCAGTGCACTGACATTCATTATGGGCATGGTATCTCTGAGAATTAAATCCGGTTCACTGAACGGTGCCAGTTTTTCCAGAAAATCAATTAACTCAAGAACCGCAGAGCCTTTATAAAACTGCGCCCCTTCTACATCCTGCCAAAGCTTATCGGAATAAGCATAAATTTCGTGCGGTGTATCACCAATACCATTTTTATCTTCATCAAAGCCTTCATAATCATCCCAGTAATTTCCATCCCATTCGTTTCTATTGGCCGTTTTACCACCCGAAACAATAACCTGAGTTATATTGGCTTTAAAATAATTGTGTTTAAAGATATTATCTTTCCAGTCTGCCAGAAAGCGGATCCCAATACCGTTAAAGGCAATCAGATTATTAGTGAAATAATTAGTCGTGTCTGGCTGATACGGTGATACATCAATAGACAGGCCGGTAGAACTGAACAGAATCTGGTTGTTTTCAACTTTAATGTCCGAGGTTTCCTTAAAGCCAATACCCACACCTGAAGGGCCGGTTGCATGAGAAACAATATTGTTTTTTATCACCACCCCATCACTATACATTAAAAATATGCCGACAGAATTATTATAATATTCATTGTATTGCACATCATTATATTGTGAATACATAAAATGCAGGGCGTAACGTCCTCGATGGCTGATATTATGATGAATAATATTATTCCTGGAATACCAGACCACCATATCCCGCACATCATTCATTACGTTATCTATGATCTTGTTATCAAAACTGTACCAGAGTCGAATCGAATCCCCTCTCATACCCAGTTCTTCATCTTTTGAAGAAATGGTATTGCGTTTAACCACGTTATTTTTGGCTTTCTGTAAATCAATACCGAAAAGACAATTGTCAATAATATTATCTTTAATCACATTAAAATCACCCCGCACCTGAACACCGGAGTCAAGGTCATTGTGATGAGCACCAGAATTAGTCAGATGAAGATTTTTAATAACAGCCCCATCGGTTCTGAGATAAATAACCGAACCTTTACCGCCGGCATTAATGGTTACTTTACCCTGACCATCCAGAGTGACTGGCTCGTTAACAGTAACAGGACCGGCATAAGTGCCTGGCGGGATAACAAGGACATCGCCTTCTTTTAATTTATCGATAAGAGGTTGTAAGGGAGGATATGAGCTGTTAGCCTGACTTCCATTATCCGCAGGCAGTGATGCAAAAATTGCCGAAGAAAAAAGGAATAGTAAAATAAAGAGAACGCGATACATCATCGTTTAATAAATCTTATATAAAATGTTATGCAGCTTTACAGCCCTTGAGCAAGCAGTCATGAACTATTAACAGTCACAAATTATTAACAGCCCAGAGCTTATTAACAGTCCTGAACAAAAAATAAAATTCAGGACTGTTACCATTTGCTAAAGAGCCATTATAAAGATTCTTTACGACGCATTAAAGCAATGGCTGCCAGTAATATTGAATTAAGCATCATTAAGCCGAAACCAATGCTTGGATAGGAGAAAGTGGCGAATTGTGCAACTTTACCTTCACCAAAAACAGTCGGCATAAAGGGTTTGACAGCAAAAGCACCCATAGAGTTCAGGGTATGACCATACCACCAGAGCCAGGCCGAATAATCAATAACAAAAAAGACCGGCAGAGCCATGGGAACCAGAATCATCAACCAGTAAATAATATTATTTTTAGGTCGGGTTCCAACAACAATTAACAGCAGCATAGCACCTATTAAGCCAAAATAAACGACATTAGTGGCCACTCTAAGATTTTTAACCATGGGACGAATCTCATCCTGGTTATTAAAATAACGCCCAAGCACCTTGCCATAATGCCAGGCCATTAACTGGTATGCATTACCTTTCCAGGGTTCAGAAACCCGGCCGTTACTGAGATCATTTTCATAGGTATTTTTCAGCTCACGGATCAGGCGGGTCTTTTCAGCCATTGGAGCGGCTTTTTCCGCAGATTTATCAGCCTGATTATCTGAGGTATCTTCATGGTACTCTTTTCCTGCCAGAGAGGCTTTAAGCTGCTTTAATGCCTTTGAAGTATCGGCAAGCTTTACATCTTCCCCCAGAGTTTTATCATTAGCATCCTGATCCAGCTGATTCATCAGGGCATAAAGGTAGCCCTCATTTTCATATTTTATTCCCCCGGGCATATAAATGGTCATGGTCATCCAGACGGCATTACCCGAAAAGGCCACAATAAGAAATAGCCGCCGTTTTTTGGGATTGGAAATGGCAAAGCCTATAACCATAATAATCAACAAGGTAATTAAAAACGGGGAAAAACCGCGTTCAATAGGACCACCGGCTGCAATAGGATACATACCGACATAATGGTTAATCGTATCCATCTCATGCACACAGTCCAGTGCTTCTTTTTCTTCAATTTCGTCTTTAACCACCAGGGAACAGCCGTTAAAAACACCATTCATATGGAAGTTAATTCGAACACCATCAGGGAATGCGGCTTCCGGATAATTAGGTGCAGTTAATGCCACCCACCAGATTGGCACGAAATAAATGGCAATCATCAATAGCACAGAGGCAATTGATAAAGAGGCTATAATGGTTGAACGTTTTGCATCATTCATTGGAGATGATCCTTTATGTTACATTAGCAATGCCTACCCCAGGCTTATACTAATACACGTCTAAGTAAACTGTCGGCAAAACATATTATCGGTATAATCCGATATTTTTATAATAAAATTTCAGTTTTTACCCAAAAAGCCCTTATATCCACGAGAATATAAGGGCTATATATTAAAGCTTTTAAGACAGCTTATAACTTTGGAAAAGTTAGTAAGCCATTTTTAAACTTTAGTCAAAGTCTGGATTTTTCCAGTCTTTGGAAGGTGCCAGATCTTCTTTAGGAACCGGAATGCTGGAAACATAGCTGATTACATTAACCATATCTTCATCGGTAAAGTTCTTGATCTGCTCAACCATATCAGGATTGGCATTACGACGCTTACCATCACGAATCCATTCAAACTGTCTCAGCATATATTTATAGTGCTGTCCCTGAATTCTTGGATAATATTTATCCGCATCACCCTGGCCTACATCACCATGACACTTGACACAGTTATCGTGGAATAATTGTTTGCCTTTTTCCAGATCGGCTGTTGCAGGGCCTTTACCATTGTCAGGATTCATCTTCAGCTTCTGAATATAGGCGGTTACATCGGCAATAGCCTGTTCGTCACCAATGGACTCAGGTAAAGCAAATGGATACATGGTTGGGTTATCACGGTTTAATGCCCGGATATCGGCTAACTGCTTAATCAGTACCTTACGATGCTGGCCGGCTAACTGAGGGAATGTACCGTCTTTGGTACCCCAGCCTTCGGGCAGGTGACAGGCGGAACAGACTTCATAGACATCCAGGCCGTTTTCCAGATCCGGAGTCAGGTGCAATGCAGCATCCTGTTCACCACCACCTTTATTCCAGCCCAGACTTTTTGCATGTTCATCAGACATTTCTTCAACAGCCAGAGCAGCACTGCTTAAAGCTATAACTGATGTAAATGCCAGCATACTTATTGCTGATTTTAATTTCATTTCAGGTAAACTCCCTTAAAATATTAAACAAACACTTGGAACCATAATTTTCAAGATTTAGTCATAATGCCATACCAAATATTAGTTGACCTTGATAAACATCAAAACAATACAAATAACCAAGAAAATCAATCAGGAATAGACACAATTTTTACAGGGTAATTATTGCTGCTATTCCTGATATGGACTCAAAGTGTTACTGGGTAGCGAGCCATTCAGCAATTGCTTTCTTTTCTTCATCGGTAGTCATGTGAGTAATACCCTTCATGGCTGCCGTCATACCGTTATTACGCTTACCGGACTGAATATCCTTAATCTGGTTATACAGGTATTCTGCATTGTTTCCAGCCAGTTTAGGATAAGTTGGCATAATAGGAGACTTACCATCTTTACCGTGACAGGCAGAACAACCGCCTTTAGTCGCGTCCAGGTACAATGCCTGACCATCCAGAGCCAGTGCACTGGAAGCAAAACCAATACCACCTGCACATAAAGCAGCCGCTACAGCAATTTTAGATAATTTTTTCATAATATTTCCTGTTAATTCTATTAAATAATGACTCATTAATTGCAGGACAGGAAGAGATTCTTCCGCCCTGAATCAAGCCTACATGAATATACCTGAATGTTGACTGAATGATATGACCTATGTCAACCATTTTCAGTGCCTAACATCACAAAAGATACCACATAAAAGCTCAAAATGTATCAATAATTTGGTCTTATAAACTAAACTATAAACTAAAGAGGGGGAACAAATGTTCCCCCTCTTTGGACTTTCCATGGTTAAGAGTTATTTTTTAATAACTTTTGCACCATGTTCTTCCAGGTAGGTCTTAGCTCTCAGACCAATGTCTGCAGCTTTAACCTGATACTGCCAGTGCTGGCCAGCCCAGAGTGTCGCATTCTGCCAGTCACTCTTAGCAGCTGCGGCTTCGGCTTTCTTCTTAGCTTCATCCGCAAAACCTAACTGGTCTGTTGCATCTTCAACCAGTGCCACCACTTCAGGGAAGTCTTTATAATTAGTGCTGGTGATGTAACCAACCACTGAATTAATGACTGCCTGAGTATCATTATTGGTTTTAACCTGTTTTTCATAGTCAGCTTTAGTATATGCCTGACCTTCCTTCACGCTACCTGCTTTCGCTTTGTAGCCCTTAGGTTTAACTAACAGATAACCTTCCATTTCCAGATGCAGTGCTGAACAGAATTCAGTACAGTAGTATGGGAATACACCTTCTTTTTCTGCCTTGAAGGTTGCACTGATGGTTGCACCAGGCTCAAGAGACAGATTCACATTATGAGCAAAGATAGCAAAACCGTGAGTTTCATCTTCTGCACGTTCCAGATTAGTCAGATGCAGTTCGATAGTATCACCGACTTCTGCTTCAATGGTTTCTGGAGTAATGTGTGAACGGATGGTGGTACCGTTAACGACTACGCGACAATTGCCATTCGCATCACAGGTACGAGTAGTTTTTTCACGACCTGCACGGGTTTTGAACTTGGAACGCTTGTCTGTACGCGTGTTCCAGCCAGACTTGTAGCGAACAGCAGGTTTAAGCTTGTCCGCCTTAATAGCTACCACATAGTGAGGTTCACCCAGAGGAACTGGCATATCATACAGTAACTGCATTTTATCGCCGGAAATATCAATCAGCTGGTGGTTCTGAGGATGCAGAGGACCAACAGGGTTGAAACGGTCAATAGCCAGCTTGTTCAGAGCAACCAGGTATTTACCATCGGGAGAAACAGAATCACCTTCCATTGTTACCAGGTGACCAATGTTATAGTGAATGGAAATCTTATCCAGTACTTTACCTTCACAGTAGTTCCACTTGGCAACCATGGAGTCCACATACAGAGAAGTATAAACTACACATGACTTGGAGTCATACTGAGTATGCAGAGGCCCAAGACCTAATTCAACCTGCTTGTGAATCGCATCTTTCATGCCAATAATTGGAATACCGTAAGCATCTTTGCCTTCAAATTTCTTGTTATCAATTGCTTTTTTGATTTTAGCAAAAGAATACACAGAAGCATGGCTGTCCAGTTTACCAGAAACAATAATGTATTTACCGTCTGGAGAAACATCAACACCATGAGGGCTCTTAGGCTCAGGAACCAGGAACAGGGCATTGTTCTTAACCATAACATCTATAGGCAGAACATTGTGACCGTTAATTTTAACGGCTTTACCGGCTTTAACCAGTTGTTCCGCTTTTTTCCAGTTCACTACGTGCAGGAAGTCAGTATCTTTCTGAGAACAGCCCGCTTCATATGGTGGGCGTCCTTTTTCAATACCGCCGACATAACGTTCGGAACAGAAGGAGTTAGTAAAGGACCAGCCGTCACTGGCTTTTTTACCAAAGTCAGATAAATCCTGACTGTAAGGAGGTGCCATAACGGTAAAGGAATTTGCTGGGTCTAAACGACCTTCTTTATTATCAAATTTCCAGTAAGTCATACCACCGCGGTATTTATCATTGAACTCTTCTAAAGGCACATATTTGTTTTCAAAAGGTGCCGGGTACTGTGCTGCTTCAATGACATAGTCAGTATTAGGAGAAACAAACGCACCGCCATGAGAAGACTTGAATACAGGATTGACAACAATCTGCTTGGTTGCAAAATCATGCAAATCGATTAAAGCAATACGAGGATTGGCTTTATCATTAATAAACAGGTACTTACCATTATATTCGCCATTGGTTTCAGAAAATGCCGGATGGTGAGTATCACCATAGGTAATATTACCGTTTATCTGGCCCTGCTTCAGAACCGCTTTGGATTCATCATCAAAACCATAACCCTGCCATGGCTCCGGTGTAAATACAGCAATGTATTTTAAAATCCGCATGGAAGGAATACCGTAGACAATAACCTGTCCACTCTGACCACCAGAACTGAAAGCCATATATTCATCACGGCCACCGGTCGGTGTATAAGTTTTTGCTGCGGCCAGCAGATCCTTCTGAGTCAGTCCCCTGGCTTTCATTACATCTTCAAGGGAAGACGCAGAAGCAGTGGATATTGCCCCAAAGGCAATACTGACACCAGCCAGCAACGAGACTACGCTCTTGCTTACTTTTTTCATGTTTTGCACCCTTTTTTCTTGTTTAAAAATGTTCTTACTTATGCACATCTTGAGTAAGAATATGACATATACTAGCACACCGGACGTCATATACAACGGTTGGTGTGGCATATGACACACTTTTGCATAGGGAGAAATATAAAGAGATATCTTTCATATAACATTGATCTAAGTCAACCCAGCTGTTTTGTTACAAAAAGAAACGTTTTTTGTTTATAAAATAGCCCGTTATTTATAACAAACTCTATTCACTGATAGCACTGAGTCTGTTTCCACTGCGATCCTTTTAGGTTTATAATTCCCGGCATGATTAATACGTTAATGCATAGAGTGGAAGAATCTCTGGAACAGGCCCTACAGCAGGTACTGGATACTGATTTTCCGGCTGGCTACTACCTGACCATTGAAACCCGGCTGGACAATCACTTCCCTGTTTTACCCGTGGAGGAACTGGAACATTTTTTTATAAACAAACCAGATGATCAGACCTGTCTTCTGGGACTGGGAGAAATGATGAGTATCAGGGCTTCCGGTGCTCAGCGTCTGGAAAGCTTAAAAAAACAGTTTAAGCAATTACTGGAAAACTGGTATTATCCTGCAGCATCTGCTCCACTGGCCTTTATTGCTTTTGCCTTTGATGAAAACGATCCCATGAGTGGTGACTGGCAAAATTTACCCAATGCCCTGCTGCAGTTCCCGCGCATACTGATAAAAACCACACCTGCCGGCAAATTCCTGCAGTGTAATATGACTATCCATTCGGCCGGGCAGGAAAAACGGCTTAAAGATGAATTTAAGAGTATAAAAACACTATTAAGCCAATACCTGTCATATCAGTCAGCCACTCAAGCCAAAGTTGTTCCTTTAAAAGCTGAACACAACACATCAGCAAACAATAAAAATAATAATAAGCAGGCATGGCAAAAGCTGAGTCAGGAAGCTCTGGATGAAATTCAGAAGGGACATTTTGATAAACTGGTCACCAGTCGTCAGCAATGGGTTACGCTGGCACAGAAGGTTTCTCTTGCAAAGCTGGCAGAAAAACTAAGCCGGTACTATCCTGCCTGTACGGTTTTATCATTTTTAAGCAAAGGCACCAGGCTGGTCTGCGCTTCTCCGGAACGGCTGATCCAGTTACAGAACTCTGTTATTAAAAGCGAGGCCATTGGCGGAACCATTTTAAAAAGCCCCCAGCAGGATGACAATCCACCTCACCTGTTACCGACTGATCAGGATAATCCGGAATACCACAAACTGCTTAAAGAACACCGTTTTATTGCCCAGGACATCTACCAGCGTCTTGATCCGCTCTGTCACAGTCTGAAAATGCCCTGCTCACCTTATTTAATGAAACTGCATAATATGTATCACCTGGAAACACCCATAGAGGGCGTATTGCAGGAACAATACGATGTATTTGATATTATCAAAGCCCTGCACCCGACTCCCGCCATTGCCGGTTTCCCGGCCCTGCAGGCGCAACAGTGGTTATTAGCCCATGAAGGCTATCAACGAGGCTGGTATTCCGGTGCTTTCGGCTGGCTTGATGCCCGGATGAATGGTGAACTTTCTGTAATGTTAAGATGCGCCCTGCTCAATAGTGAACAGGCCCATTTATATGCCGGAGCCGGACTGATCAGGGAATCAGACCCCGATATAGAATGGCAGGAAACCGAATTAAAAATGCAGACCATTCTGGAGATGTTATAAGTTGAACGAACAGACCGGCACCTTAAATTATCAGTGGGCTTTCAGTCTGATTCACTATTGTAGTCGGCATAATATCAGTCAGGCGGTCATATCACCGGGTTCACGCTCTACGCCACTGGCACTGGCCTGTGAAAAACACCCCGCAATTAAGACCTGGATCGACATTGATGAACGCAGTGCCGGTTTCTTTGCCCTGGGCCTGTCTCAGGCCGGCCAGCATCCTGTATTGCTGATCTGCACCTCCGGTACTGCAGTAGCCAACTGGCTGCCTGCGGTTATTGAAGCCAGTTATTCCTATACACCACTGCTTCTGCTCTCTGCAGACCGACCGGATGAACTACAAAATTGCGGCGCAAACCAGACCATTAATCAAGCTTTTTTATTCGGTTCCAATGTACGGGAATTTATTCTCCTGGAACATCCGCAACAGAAATATCTGGATAGTGGTTATCTTAAACAAACCATTGATAGTGCATACAATAAGAGCCTCGCTGCTAAACCGGGGCCGGTACATATTAATATTCCTTTAAGAGAGCCTTTGCTGCCCCAGGCAGCAAATACAGAACAATTAAATAATATTATTGAACAAATAAGCCGTGATATTTTAACATCAGACCAGCCTGTTCACCCTGATACCTCAGAACCCCAGCCACTCAAGCAGACCAGACTACAGGCTATTCTGACACTGCTTAACAACCCGCCCGGTTTAATAATTTGCGGCCGGTTAACACCTGAAGAACAGGACAATTTACAGTCTGTTCTGCCTTCCCTGGCTGAAAAGCTTAACTGCCCGGTACTGATTGATCCTCTCTCCGGATTACGACTGACAGCAAATCACAGCCCACTGCTGTTGATGAATTATGATACTTTTCTGGATAAAGCTGTTTTTAACGGGCAGTCACCTCAATGGATCATTCACCTGGGTCAGTTTCCCCTGTCTAAAAAACTGCAGCAATACCTGAAGCAGCAGAACTGTCAGCGGATCATAGTCAGTTCCTATGGTGATTGTCTCGATCCTCTGCATACTCATAAACAAGTGGTCAATACTCTGCCCAAAGCATTTTGTCAGACATTACTGCCTTTAGTCACCCGGAACCCAGACAGCCACTGGCTCAGCCAATGGCTGGATGCAGAACAGCAGGCAGAAAACAGAATTAAGCAATCCTTAAATACTGACCAACTGTTTGAAGGCCATGTTATTAATACTCTGCTAGAAGCCGTTCCTGAACAGTCATTAATTTTTAGTGGTAATTCCATGGCTATTCGGGATTTTGATACCTTTATCAACCATACCAATATCGGTGATAAAAGCCTTAAGCTCTATGCTAACCGGGGGGCCAGCGGTATTGACGGTAATATTTCCACTTTTGCAGGACTGCTGGCTGCTCAACCCGAACATTATGGTGTAGCCGTGCTGGGCGATCTCAGCTTTTTTCATGATATGAACGGTCTGCTTATGCTCAGACAGCTTCAGAAACAGGGTTATAATGGCACCGTTATCCTGCTCAATAATCATGGCGGAGGAATTTTTAATTATCTGCCGCCCCGCCAGCTCAATGAATTTGAAAAATTATGGCAAACGGATACGGCTCTGGAATTCAGGCATTGTGCTGATTTATACCAGCTCAAATATATCCGTATCACTCAGGTATCAGAATTAGAGCAGCTGACAGAAGTTTTCAGGCAAAACGGATTCACTCTTGTTGAAGTTATTATCGATGCTCAAACTAGTGTAAAATGCCACAGGCAAATTTAAAGCATCATAAACCGGATAACAAATATGAGCTGGAATACCGTTAGCGACTATAATTTTACCGATATACTCTATGAGCACGGCACTGGTGACAGCACCGGTATTGCCAAAATCACCATTAATCGACCTCAGGTACGCAATGCTTTTCGGCCTGAAACCGTCAGTGAGATGATTGAAGCCTTTCATCATGCCCATTACGACAATAGTATCGGAGTTATTATTTTAACCGGTGCCGGCGAGCTGGCCTTCTGTTCCGG
>Ga0256832_1001150_pt1 | contig 17830 bp, 13 predicted proteins | sample 134614metaG_FD_190534 | JGI IMG/M metagenome (GOLD analysis project Ga0256832, IMG submission 190534) | Hydrothermal vent microbial communities from Lau Basin, Pacific Ocean - 134-614 | ecosystem: Environmental > Aquatic > Marine > Hydrothermal vents | place: Pacific Ocean: Lau Basin | collected...
TTTTTCCCACGGGATCTCATACATTTTATTGTAGAGAGAAGCCACGCTTTTGATGTTCCTTAGATGAGCAATGGGGCGCAAAACTCGTAGTGCGGTTCGTAGTTTTAAATTGGCTTTATACAAAAATCCGAGATCACCGTAAAATTCCACCGCTCTTATCAAAGTGCGGGGTTTTTGTCCGCCCAGTTCCAACACTTCTTTTGCCAACACTTTTTCCAGGCCTTTAAAAGTGGTGGCAATCATCTTAAAATTTCCTTCGGGTATTTTTTTCATCCGATTTTGATTTTTTCGCCCAAATATTTGGGTTGTTTACCGGTTAAAACATCCCATACGGCAAGTGCCCGTGCAAACATTTCCCGGACTAAAATTTTTAATCGGCTTTTCCCGCCCGGAGACTTGGCTTTATATCCGATAATTTCCATATTATTTTTTCTTCCGATGAAAATAGCTCGACGAATGTGAAAATCTTGCGAAATGACCAATAAGGTATCCAAACCGAAAACTTTTTTGGCTCTCAAAACGGAGTCATAGGTCCTGAACCCTGCATAATCCAACACAATTTTATCGGCCGGAATGCCGCTTTTTATTAAATCTTTTTTCATGGTTTCGGGTTCATTGTAATATTTGGTTGAATTATCGCCGGAGATAAGGATATAATCGATTTTCCCGTTTTTGTATAAATCTTCCGCGGCATGCAGCCGGTATTTATAAAAAAGATTATGTGATTTTTTGACGGTATACTTGGATGTACCAAGTACCATTCCCACTTTTGTTTTGGGAACTTCTTGCAGGTTATCATAAACATAGCGAGTGGTGTTGAAATGAATATAGAAATAGTTAATGATCAAAAAAACAAACAGCCCAAAAAAACTCTTTCTTAGAATGCGTAAAAATTTTTTCATCACCACTTTTTGCTACGGACTTGATGCAATATAACCAAAATCCTGCAGGAAATCAGGGTAAAATAACAGTTCCTTTTCCGTTTTTGAGCCCTTGAAAATCAGTTATAATGGAAGGTTGCCCGGACTGTTCGGTAAATTTCTTGGCAGCCAACACTTTGGGGAGCATATTTCCCTCTCCAAAGGCTTTTTGTGCAATCCATTTGTCTAACTCTTTCACACTCACTTCATACAAAGCTTGCTGTTGAGGAGTTCCATAGTGTATATAAACGTTCGGAACGTCGGTTAGAATGATAAAACTTGAAGCTTGAATATCTTCCGCCAAAACCGAAGACGCCAAATCTTTGTCAATAACCGCTTCCACCGGCCGGTATTTTCCGTTTTTATGCACAACGGAAATACCCCCACCCCCTGCAGCGATGACTACAAAATCATTTTCCAACAATTGTTTAACCGCATCTATATTGACAATTTTTTGAGGGACGGGCGAAGGCACAACCCTGCGCCATCCTTTTTCTCCGCTTTTAATTTCTTCTTTGAAAACCCATTTTTTTTCGGACTGAAATCTTTCTACGTCTTCCCAATCATAATAAGTCACTCCAACTCTTTTAACGGGATTTTGAAAAGCCGGATCATCTTCGCTCACTTCAACCATACTGACAAGTGAGGCAACCGGAATATTTTTTTTGCGTTCCATGGCTAAATTCCGCCATTCACTTTCTATCAAATAGCCGATTTCTCCTTGCGTATCCGCCACCAGGACGTCAAGCGGATAAACGGGTGTGTCATACACTTGTTTGCCGGCGTCTTCTTTCAATAGATGAACCCCTACTTGCGGGCCGTTTCCATGGGTGATAACCAGACGTTTACCTTGTTCAACCAACGGGAAAATATTTTTAAGCGCTTGGCGGACATTGACACGCATTTCTTCAATTTCACCTTTTTGTCCTCGTTTAACCAATGCATTTCCTCCCAGAGCTACTACAACAATATCTTTATTCATATCATTTGAAATTTAAAGGGACACAAAAAAAGGAAATTTTGATGAAAACGCCAAAAACTTTAAAATGAATACATTGCGCCGGCCATCACCCTAAATCCGAATACGGGATAAGCATGATAAAGTTGATAATTATTATTCAGCAGATTATTCCCTTCAGCAAATATTCTAACCTGTTTACTCCATACATAATCCAAGCGTAGGTTTAAGTCGGTAAAAGCATTGGCTTTCAGCACTGTATTGCCTTGTGAATAGTAACGCGGCCCGACATAAAAAGTTTGGGTTTGAAAACGGAATTTTCCTGCATGAAATCTCAATAACCAAGAGAGTTTATACTCGGATTTGTTCCAAGCTTTGGTTGCAGTGGAAGGATTGTATTGATAGTAATCAAACAAAATTTTGGTTTCAAATTTCTCGGGAACCACATAGGACAAAGAAGGTGAGAAATAATAGTAATCCATAGAAGTATCATAAACGGGTGAAAGCGCCAATCCGTCGGGTGAGGAATTCAAATTCATTAACAAAGCGTTCTTTTCGTTGGCTACCCCCAATCGCAAGTCATAAACCACTCTTCCGCCTATGTTTCCTTTAAAACCTCCGAAAAAATGATAGGTTATCAAAGAAGGCAATAAAGGAACATTGGGATAGATATAAATACTTTCGTTCAAAAGATTTGAATAAGCATGATTTTTTAATCCTCCTTCATAATTCAAGTAAACGGTTAAAAGTTCATAAATCATATGATACTGAACTGATATTTCCGGGAAAAATTGAAAATTCTCGTATAAATCTTCTCTGTTTTGATAATACAAGGCGGCTCCAACGTTGAATAAAAATCTTTCTCTTTCGAATTGAACGGAAGGAGTTAGTGAAACAAAGTTGTTGTTATAGCTTCCGGTTTGATTATTTCCATTAACCCATCCCGCATGCAAAGGAACTTTTAAAGAAAGACCGGATATTGGAAATTCGGGAGAAATATTAAAATCCAAAACATGTTCTTGCAAAGCCGAAGGACCGGCAAGAAAATTATAATTCAACCCTATTTCACGAACATTAAAATCGTCTATACTGAGTTTATTATCCCATCCTATCCGGTGAAAATGAAAAGGCGAATTTACCTTTGAAAAAGGCAGAAGGGTATCTCTGTATAACGAGTTTTTCAAGTTATATGAAATTTGTCCGGTGTATGTAAGTTTATCTCCTTCACCGATGATGTCACCGTGTAGATTCAAATCTGTCAAACGGTTAAAACTCAAAGTATCCAATGAAGATGGGCCGTTATAAAAAAAATTAACACCCGCTCCTGCTTTCCACACATCCGAAAGTTCATGCAGATAGTGTCCTTGCAAACGCAATGATTTTCTGTTTCCTACGGAAAAAGCAACGTAACCGTCTCGGGGTTGAAAACTTTCTCTTTGAACCAACGGGCGAACCAATTTTCCTTGCTCCGCCATATAAGTGGATACGGCTTGTATTTCCAACGGATTATATTCCACCGGCCGTTTTTCAAAGCTTTCATCTGAAATAACCGGGGGATTTATTTCCATTTTATCGGCGTCTTTCACGGTGGGTTGATAAGATTTAGTCACCGTCACGGTTTCTGACGCTATGCTGTCCCTTTTTTTCTGTCCCCATGCAACAAAAGGAATCAAAACAGCCAAAATCCAATAGTTATATGTTTTGTTTAATCTCATCTTATTGATTTTTTGAAGTATCTTCATTTTTTATTTCGTTCAATAAATGTTGTGCTTCTTGAATTATTTCAGGATATTTATCAAAACGTTTAATAATATTTTCCAAGATATAAGTGGCATTAAATAAATCGCCCTTGGCTCGCATATTTTTAGCCATCACAATCAAAGCTTTTCCGCCCCAATATTTTTTGGAAGGATATTTTTTTGATAGTGCGGCAATGGTTTTATTGGATTTGTCATATTGACCATCTTTATGTTCAAACAAGGCTTTATGATACATAGCCTCGGCGGCAATGGACGGATTGGAACTTTTGGTCAGTTTGTTATACAGTTCTTTGGCGGTTACATCATCCCCGTTTTTCACGGCGGCGCGGGCCAAAATCGATTCGGCTTCTTCTTTCATCCGGGCACTGGCTTTGGGATGATTCAACACTTTTTGGGCATAAGCCATAGCTTGCAAATCATCACCCTTCTGTTCATATATTTTCATCAAGTTGGAAATGGAAAAGAGTATATCATCATCGGTTTGGGCCAAATCTTCCAATTTTTCCAAATGTTTAAGCGCTTGGTCGTCTCTTCCGTGTTTTAAATCTTCCAACGCCAAATAGCGAAGCGCTTCTACGGTGTATTCGTTTTCCGGTTCTCCGGCTATTTTTTCATAGTAGGCATAGGCTTTATTTTTTTCTCCTTTTTGATCATGAATTTTGGCCAGGTAGCGATATGCTTTGACCTTGTATATGCCTTGCGGGAATTTTTTCAAATAGGTTTCAAATGCTTTTTGTGCCGCATCCCGGTTTTGCTCAAAATATTTTTGTTCGGCGGCTTCAAAAATTTCGTTTTCCAGTCCGGAAGTTTCCACATTCAGTCCTTTCACGCCTTTGATAAAGGCCAAATATTCATCAATGTTGTTTTCATCAATGTAAATATTTTTCAGGTAGTCGGTGGCCTCCAATGCCTCCGGTGTTTGCGGATGGTTTTTGATGAGTTTTTTAAAGGTGGTTTTGGCCGGTTCATTACGGTTGGTATTGTAGTATGCCAATCCTTTTTTGAGCAACGCAATAGGAATATACGGACTTTCCGGATGTTTGTTGATCAATATGTCAAAGGTTGAAACGGCATTGTTATATTGGCCTAAATTCAAATACGTATTGCCCAATTGATACAAGGCATCATCCGTAAGTGGCGACTTGGGATATTTGCGCAAAAACTTTTTCAGTTCTTCTATTTTCTTTTTAGGCCGTGAAACAAATCCATAGCTCACCGCCTTTTGATAAAAAGCATAATCCGAGTTGTAGCCGGGCAATTGAATGGCTTTGTTATAGGCTTCCATGGCTTGCCAATATTTTCTTGTGGCAAAATAGCTGTCGCCCAGTCTGAGCAAAGCATCTTTTTTAAGCTTGGCATCGGGAAAGTTATCTAAATATTGTTTGAAATAAGGAGCCGCCTTCTCATATTGTTTGAGTTTGAAATAAGTATATCCCATATTGTAGGGAAAAATCTTGTTTTCAAATACCAAATCCTCACCGGCTTGCAATTCATAAGCTTTATATTCGGTCAAAGCGTCCTCATATTTTCCCAGGCGATATAAACTTTCTGCCTTCCAAAAAACGGCTTTATCACGATATTTTTTATCTTTTCCATGTTTCAACGACAAATCAAAATATTTGATAGCATCCTTGTATTTCCCTTCATTGAACAGTTCCATGCCTTTGAAAAAAGCCACTTTTTGATATTCGGGGCGGTCTTGCATTCTGTTGGCTTCCATAGCTTTCAAGGCCGCATCATAATTGCGTGATGTCAAATAGGAACTCACCAATAAGTTTTTCAATTCATCCCGGCGGACACTCTCCGGAAAAGTTTGTAAATATCCCTTCACCGCATCATCTAACGTCTCATAAGGACTTCCGATTTCATAGGCCAGTTTGATATATTGATACCATCCGTCTTCTTGGATTCGCTTGTCAAAATCCATTTCCGAAACTTTTTTGAAAGCGTTCAAGGCCTCGGCTTTGTTACCGGATTTCAAATAACATTTAGCCAAATGATAATAGGCATTTTGCGATAAAGCATCGTTTCCGCTTACGATTTTATTGAAGTAAGGAATGGCCTTTTCACAATCTCCTTTTTGGTAATAAGCAAAACCCAATTCATAATAATCCTTCGGCGCCCATTTTCCTTTCTTTCCCTTGTAGGCTTTCAAATAAGGAATAGCCTTGTCATATTGACCCAAATTAAAATAAGAAGACCCGATGATTTTGGCCAATTCGGACTTCTCTTTTCCACGTGAGCGCTTATAAATTTTGAGTGCTTCCTCAATAGCTTTTTCAAATTGTCCGGAGCGGTAATACATGTCCGCATTATAGTAGGGAATATTTTTTTGGTAAGATTTTTTGTTTTTCACTTGAGAGAAATAGCGTTGCGCCTGCACCAAATTATTCTTCCGGTAGGCAATATATCCCAAATAATAACGCGCTTCATCACCATAACGCTCCGATTTTTCCAACGACTTAAAAGCCCTTCGCGCTCGTGATAAATTCCCCTCCTTCAACAAAATATAGCCTTCATAAAGCGATAGCCTCTCCCTGTCATCTTGGCTCAACTGATAAACTTCCATATTATCAATCAATTCCCGGACCTTGTCCAAACGGTTTTGCGCAAAATAATAATCCACCGCGTGCATCATCACCACATTCCGGTAGGGCGAATAAGGATATCGGTTCAAATAAGCTTGCACACGCCCGGGAACATCAGGCTGTCCGGTCTGCACGGCAATTTCCAGCAAATAAAAATCCACATCTTCTTTGAATTTATCCGTTTCGGGCTGTTTTTTCAAAGCCTCAAAAATTTCCCGTGAAGCCCGGTAATTCCGGTTTTCAAACAAACGCACCCCTTCGTCATACCGGTCCGTAACCGATTGATGCACATACGGAACCTGGGCCTGCATCATGGCCATCAAAAAAAGCAACCCCGATAGAAAGCGAAATTTCATACAATCAAATTTTTATGGATGATACTATAACGCTCTAAAGATAATCAAAAGTATATTCACTCGCCAGACAATAAAAAACAAATTGAAAGAAAACATTTTATAAAAATTCCGGGAGCCCCTGTGGGTCTCCCTCCATGCCTCCGGGAGCCAAAGGCTTCCCGGTCAACAAATCCGACACACACGCCTTTGTCTCCCTCCGGACTTCGCAAGCCGGCCCGCCTCCGCTAACGCTCCGGCGGGCGTCTTGCTCCGTGACGCCTCCAAGCCCTTCGCCCTTCGCTTCGCTCCGGGCTCCGGTCTTTTCGGCGGGCCGGTGAGCCGGACAAAGCCGTCTCACCTCATGCGGCGGGAGAGCCTGCGTCAAGGCTTGTCTCCCCGCCGGATTAAATGTTTTTAACTACAACACCCTAAACCTCTTCCCCGGAAGCGATTGCACCACACCGTTGAGCTCCATCATCATCAGCAGTTGAGCCGTTTTGGAAACAGGCATTTGAACCGACAGGGCAATAATATCCAAATGCTCGGGCCCTTGCCGTGAAAGGAAATCATAAATGCTTTGTTCGTCTGCGCTTAAATCTTTAAAAACGCTTGTTTGCACCGGCCGCGATGAAGTTTCCGGTTCTTTTTCGGGTTTTTTCCACCGGAGGGTTTCGGGAATTTGGCGCGGTTCAAGCAAAGCTTGAGCTATGTTTTTTCTAATTAGTTCATTACATCCCATGCTATAAACGTCATCTATTCTTCCCGGAACGGCAAACACTTCCCGGTTATAAGAAAAAGCCATTTCGGCTGTGGTCAATGATCCGCCCTTGATACCCGATTCCACCACCACCGTTCCGTCACTGATGCCGGCCACAATACGATTGCGCTTCACAAAAAAACGCGGATCGGTTTTTTCATACGACCAATATTCGGTCAAAATAACCCCGTTTTCCACAATTCTGTCCGCCAATTTTTGATTGGCCTGCGGATAAATCTGTGTGAATGATGTCCCCATCACCGCGATGGTTTTCAACCCCGCGTCCAAGGCTTTTTGATGGGATTCGGTGTCCACCCCGTAGGCCATTCCGCTCACAATAACCGGATCATATGCTTGTATTCCGTCAATGATTTTGTGAACACTTTTTTTCCCATAAGAAGTCATCATCCTTGTGCCAACCATTGAAAGGCTTTGACGGGCCGACAAAATTTTATTTGCTCCTTTAGAAAACAAAATAACAGGCATATCCGGAACATATTTTAATTTCATCGGGTAATCCGCATCCAAAAACGATAAAATCCCGATATTGTTTCGTTGGGCATAATTCATTTCCTCTTCGGCCAAATGAAAAAGATTAAAATTTTTTATTTCGGAGGCAATGATTTTCCCCGAAATCTTTTCCAAATCTTTCTTTTGGGCTTTGAAAACATTTTCAGCCGTTTCAAAAACACGCAACAATTGTTTGATTTTGATACTCCCCAATCCTTTGACACGGGTGAGTGACATCAGAAAAAACAAGTCGTCCTTCAAGCTTAAAAGTTTTTTTATATTTGGCTAAAATAAAGAAAATTTATGCGAAGGATAAAAAGGTTTATCGGAATTTTGTTGCTTGGACTTTTTTTGCCCGCCGGCGCACAGGAAACAGATTATTTTGAATGGGCCAAACAGATGGAAATCATGGCATCGGCTTTGGAGCAACTCATGAATAACTATGTGGAAGAACCGTCGCCCGATAAACTCATGTCGGAAGCCCTCAAAGGAATGCTCTCCCAAACCGACCGTTTCACCAACTTCTATGACGAAGAACGCATGTTTGAACAACGCCTCAGGCGTTTGGGAAAATCATCGGGTATCGGTGCAACCGTCAAAAACAAAAAAGAAGGCTTGAGCATCCGGGAAATTTTCAAAGGCTCTCCGGCCGAAAATGCCGGACTTCAAATTGGCGATTTAATCATTGAAATAAATGATAAACCTCTAAAAGATTTAAATTTCAACGAAAAAATGGCCCTTATCAAGGGGAAACCCGGTTCGGAACTGACCTTGAAAATAATACGTCAAGGCAAAACCCGTAAGATCAATTTGACACGTCAAGTTTTTGAAAGAAAGGCCGTAACGTTCTACAAATTATTAGACCGAAACATCGGATATGTCAAATTGGACAAATTTACAAAAAATGCATCCCTCGAGCTCAAGGAAGCCATTGTGGAACTGAAAGAACAAGGAGCCGAAAAACTCGTTTTGGATTTGCGAAACAATCCCGGAGGCCTGTTGGACCAAGCCATTAAAATTGTCAATTTTTTTATTCCCAAAGACAGTTTGGTGGTTTACACACGCGGAAGATTTTCCAACTACAACAAAACCTATAAAACCAAAAATCTCCCTTTGGATGAAAAAATACCTTTGGTGGTTCTCATCAACAAAGGAAGCGCATCGGCTTCCGAGATCGTATCCGGAACCTTACAAGACTATGACCGTGCCGTGATTGTGGGTGACACAAGCTATGGAAAAGGACTTGTGCAACGATTTTTCCCTTTGCGATATGGAACCTATATCAAAATCACCATCTCCAAATATTATATTCCCTCCGGACGTCAAATTCAAAAAATTGATTATTGGCATCGCGATAAGCAAGGTAGAACCAAACACTACAAAACCGATAAAAGTAAAATTTTCCACACCTCCAAAGGAAGAAAGGTTTATGAGCACGGCGGCATCACTCCCGATGTAATCATTCGTCCCGATACCTTGCCCCCCCTGGTAAAAAGTTTAGTCAAAGAAGACTTGATTTTTGACTTCAATACCCAATATTTCTACAAGCATCCGCAACCCGATTTGAGCGATGAAGAAAAAATCTACAATCAATTTTTGGATTACGTCAAACAAAACCAAGACAAAATCAAAACCCCGGCCGAAAAAGAACTTGAAAAAACCTTGAAAAAAGCCAAGAAAGAAAAATGGCCCGAAGATTTGCTAAAAGCCCTGCGTCATACCAGCAAAACCCTCAACCGTGAACAAATGGCCGGATTGGAAAAAAACGAAGCCTTGAAAAAAATCATCATCCAACGAATCATTTCGGATCTTTTGCTGAGATATGAAGGAAAAAAAGCCCGTAAAGAATACCTCTTGGAACACGACAAAGTTCTATCGGGCGCTTTGGAAATCCTGAACAATATGAAACGTTATCATCAAATACTAAACCCGTAAAAACATGGAAAATTTCCTTTGGCTTGTGGCCGGATTAATTTTGTTGGTTTGGGGTGGCGAATTGCTGGTGAAAGGAGCGGTGGCGCTCTCGCTCAAAGTCAAACTCTCAAGAATGGTCATCGGGATGACCGTGGTTTCTTTTGCCACTTCGCTTCCCGAGTTGATTGTCAGTTTGATGGCGGGCTTATCCGGTCACCCCGATATTTCATTGAGCAACGTTGTGGGTTCCAACATTGCCAACATCGGACTGGTTTTAGGATTAACGGCCTTGCTTATGCCCATCGCCGTCAAAAGAGTTTCCTACGTTTTCAACTGGCCCGGAATGATGATCATTTCTTTTATGTTGTATTATTTTCTCGTGAACGATCAAATGCTTTCCGCTCCCGAAGGAATGGTTTTATTTGTTTTCTTGCTTTTTTTTGTGTTTTTCATCATCCGCCACTCCTATAAAACCGGCGATGTATTGCTGGATGAAGTAAATGAGGAATTGGATAATAAACCACACGGAAAAATTATTTTTTGGTTGATTGCCGGAGCCTTTGTCCTGTGGTTGGGTTCCAAGTGGTTGCTTAATGGTGCCGTGGGTTTGGCACGTGACTATGGCATAAGCGAACGCATTATCGGAATATCCATGATCGCCGTGGGAACCAGCATTCCCGAACTGGCCGCCTCTTTGATTTCGGCCTACCGCAAAGAAAGAGACATCTCGCTAGGAAATTTAATCGGATCCAATATTTTTAACATCGGTTCGGTCTTAGGGATCACAGCCATCATTCATCCCATCGCCAACTTTGACCATGCCCTGTTGGATAAAGACATTCTTTGGATGCTATTACTTTCTTTTTTGGTTATCCCTTTGGCTTGGCTGCCGCAAAAAAATATGATCAACCGCTGGAAAGGAGCCTTGTTTTTGATTTTATACATCGTATTTATCATCACCACGTTTTCTTAAACAATTTTTTGGGCGCCTTATGGCGTGCTCCGTTTAAATCTTTTTCGGCCCGCTCGGTTTTTGGCAAGTCACGGTTGCGGGGTCTCCTCGTCCCAGCTCGGAGCCTTCTCACCGTGGCCAAAAATCCGGCGGGCCTTCAAAAGGATAACACTCCGCCCGCCGGCGCATTTTATGAATCATTTTCATTGAAAAAACCGCCGGGAAAGGCGTTTTAATTATTCCACTTTTATTAATCTCTCAATAGTTCGTGGGTTTTTAAAAATTCGAATTAATTTGTTCTTTTGAATATTAAATGTTTCTGTAGGCTCCTTATGTTTCAAGTATTTGGTATACTTAGACATGTAATTAAAACTATCAATTTTATAAAACATCGTGTCGCAAAACAAATATACCTTCTTCCCATCGGTTTTCCATTTCCCATAACTTTTCACGACGCATGTCTCTATGTGCTGTCAGCATGGAGTTCAAGTTCTGTGTTTACAATATAATTTTTATAAAAAATAAAATCCCAAAATTGAACACGATTTTTATTTACATAATGCTTTCCTAAATAGGATTGATTATTTCTGAAACAACCCCAAAGGAAATCGGAAAACAAACTAATCCATAAAAATCGGTTGATCCAATCTTTATGTGATTTCATGGTTTGTTTTGTTGGTGACTTTGACAATTAAAAATATTAAATTTTATTAAGGTTTTATAATTTATTTGTTTTGTATTGAGATTTATAAAAATAAAACTAAGAAATATAACCGCTCATTTTGATAAGAAATAATCAAAATTTTCTTTTCTAAAAATGCAAACAATGGATTACTTCTTTTTTGTCCACCCCAAGGCTGAAAAAGCGTTGTGGTGAAGTAATTTATCGTTTTATTAGCTTTTGGTTTAGAAGCGATATCTTATTCTTAGGGTGATGGTTCTTTCTTGAATATATTTGTTTTTAGAGATAGTTATTAATGGGTCTGAAAAAATAGAATTCTTCACTTGTGAGTTCAATAAATTGGTTGTATAAAATTCAAAAATAAATGGGGAGTTTTCTTTAAAATATTCTATTTTAAACTCAAGTTGAGAGTTTGGAGAGGTTTTAAAATTTGAAGTTTTTAAAATGTATATATTATATTTAAAATTAAATTTGATGTTATTAAGAATAAAAGTCAGATTAAAATAAGGCATCCATTCTCTATTGACGGAAATATCATTTTCTTGTAATAATTGTTGATGGAAAAAGCGAAAACCACTTTTTAATGTAAGAAATTTTAAAAAATTCTTATCAATAGAAAGATTTATAAAAAACATATTTTGAGTAGTTGGATGTATTGAATTTGAAATAATTGTGTAAAACTCTTCATGTAAAATATTTGAATAAAATTGAAAACTCCACTTTTTCTTTTGCAATGCAAATAAAATATTATTATTAACTGAATTTTCTTTATTATTTAAATTTATATATTTTTTAACAGCCTCGGTGTTATTAATGTATTTAACATGATTTTTAATCCTATTTATATGTTGTGAGATTTGGCTTTCATACATAAAAGTTAAACCTCGTTCTAAATTAAAGAAATGATACTTTATTTTAAGGTTATTATTCAAAGCAGGATTAATGTCAGAGTTTCCTAAAAATAATTGGTTTCTATTTATAATTAAAGCTTGATCTAAGAAACTTTTTTCTTGTGGATATTCAGGTTTTAACTCATAAGAAATTTCTAATCGACCTTTTAAAATATCTCTTTCAAAGTTTAATTTTGGAAGAATAGAAAAATTATTTTTTAGAGGTGAATTGGGAACTCCCCATACAGAATATTTAACAAAAATAGCAGATGTAATTTTACTATTTAATATTTTAAATCTAAATTGTAAACCTGGTTGATACGATTTAAAAATAAACGGAAAGTTATTCAAAGAAAATAAATTAGAATCAGTTCTTTCTGATCTAAAAAAGGCAGATGATTTAAAAAAAATACTTGTATAATTGTATTGGAAAGATGTATAAATATGAAATTTCCTTTTATATTTAAAATAGTGTTTTAAATGAATAAAATATGAAACTGATTTTTTATTTTCATTTTGATTTATATAATACAGAGTGTCAGTTTGAAAAGAAATAAAAGAAGATAAAACTGGATAATTCGACATAAATTTCAATCTTCCATTATTTATTTCATCTAATTGATACGCTATGAGTTTGATTATATTTTTTCTGTTAATTTTTTTATACCATTGGAAGGCATGTAAAACTTTGTTTTTTTGAGTATTTTGATTTTCAAATAGTAAAGAATTGGTATTAAAAAAAACTTCATTATTTTTTATTTTGAGTAATTTATGATTGATAAGGCTTAAAGTGTAAAATAAATGTTCACTAATTTTAGGCTTGTATAGAAGTTTGAACTTTCCATAGAATATATTCGCTTTTGTGGTATTGTTAGTATTAATTTTTTCAGTATCTCCGGAAAATAAGTATTGAATTTTTTGAGAAAAAGAAGTAGTAAAACGTTCATCAATATTGATTATATAAGCATTAAATTGCATTTTGGATCCTAAATCTTTATTTATTTGAAAACCGGAAAGATTTATTTTTCTAGAAAGAAAATCTTTTGAATTTGATAAAGGTAGTACGAGTTTTTTTGTTTCATCATTATAAGTATTAGTTAGCATCCGTTCCATTTTTAGCAAATCACTCATGCTAAAATTTTGTTCACCTGTATTATTATAGTCACCAATCAGGCTTAAAGATGTCTTAGGAGAAAAGTAAAAAGCTTTGGGTTGAAAAATATATTTTTCTCTTATACCACCGCCTGCTAATATGTTACCAAATACAAATCTTTTTTTATTTTTCTTTAGTTTGACATTTATTATTCCACTTGTTTTTTCAACATTTTTCATGTAGTCTATGGGGTGATAATTTTTTAAAACCTCTAAAGATTCAATGACATTGGCAGGAATATTTTCTATTGAAAACTTAGTGTCACCATTAAAAAACGGTTTGCCGTCAACTAAAATTTGAGAAATTCTTTTTCCTGCAACGATAACCTCTCCATTTTCCTTTACTATAACTCCGGGTAATTTTTTTAGTACGTTTTTTAATTTAAGTTCCTTGCCAGAAATAAATTTTTCAATTTTGTAAATTAAAGTGTCTCCCTTTTCTTTTATGGGCTTTTCGTAAGTAATTTTTACTTCATCTAAAACTTCTACATCTGGCATTAATATATAAGTTTGAAATTTGTAAGAGGTGTCTTGGATTGAAAATTTCAAGGTTTTGAACCCAATCGAAGATATTTGAACATAATATTTTATACCGCTAATGACAGAAATTTTGAAATGTCCATTTTCATTTGTTATGCCATATATTTTTTTTTGTAGAGTATCTTGTGGAATAAGTACAATATTGGAGAAAGGTACCGTATCACCAATGGTATCAACCACTTTACCTGAAAAAATAGTGATTTTTTGTGAAAAAAAGAGGGTGGTATAAAATATAATCGAAATAATTGAAAATAACTTTTTCACCTAGTTAAATGATTAATTTGACGAATACGTTCTTTTCTACCTTCTTCTGCTGTTCTAACTATACCTTTTTGGGGTCTTTTTATTTTTAATGTTTTTTTGGAGAGTTTAATTTCTACGGCTTCAATTATCCTTGCTTTAGTAGTATCCCATTTTAAAATTAATCCAGGTAAATTACCTTTTCCTAAAGGGCCAAATGGAACCGGTATATCAGGCGCAAACCATGCTATATCTCCATTGTTGGATACTGCCTTAAAGACTTTATATCCCAAAATAGTATCAGTTTCTTTTAAAACTGTCCAATTTTGGTTATTAAGAAGCGAGGTTTCTATATACCAATTATTATTTATTGGGGATTTGAATTGAACCAAATTTAAATTTTCATCTTTATTCATATAATATTTTGCTCGTCCGCCTCCTTTAAGGATGGCTAAATTAAACTCTATTTCGTTTGTGGCATCATCTAACATTTCTTCTTCCCAAAAATAAAGGCTTTCGTTTTTGTTGAATTTGAGTTTGAATCTAAAATTTTGTGCGAGCTCATATAATCTTAAGGTTCGTTCCTTAGCAATTTTATTGTATCCTTTCAAAACAGTATCTTGTTTGTAAAAATTATCAATATATTCTTTATTTAATTTTATTTGATAGATAACTGTTCCTGAAACTTGGGTATGCGCTTGTAAATTACTAAGTAAAAAAACAATCGTAAAATAAAAAAAGTTAAAATTTTTCATAATATTAAATTATATTAAGCAACCAAACACTTTTGATTTTACTCAAAAGTGTTTGGTGTTCTAAAGTTAATAAAAATTTTTAATTTTCGTCATGTAATTATTAAATCACTTCCATGCACCAATTAAAATGCAAAAGATAAGAAGACTGCCATGCAGTTGATCCATATTCATATCCATCATTACTCGCTTCTATGATGGCATAATAACGACATATTCTTCCCGGGTCTTCCGGATTTTCCTCTTTCATTTCAACATCTGATGCAAATGAATAAGAAACGGTTAAAAACAATAGTGCAATTAAACTTATTAGCTTTTTCATAATTTATAATTTTTTGGGGTTAATAAAATCAAACTAAGGTAATACATTAGCTCTTCCTTCCATGCAATCTTGATAATAATCATAATAATCTCCACCTTGTTCCACTACTTTTGTTATTGCATATCTACTGCAAAAAGAAGGATCAACGGGATAATCGGGCCTTTTAATACCTTTCATTGATGAAAGGACAACGAAAAATAATAAAATAGCCCCTGTAATTTTTACTGATTTCATTTTACTAAATTTTTAAAGGTTAAACAATTATTTTAAAGATCTCATCCGGCCCTCACGCCGGTTCAGGTTTATCATCGGGTGGCCACCCTTTCCCCGGAACGTCGTCCGGCCGCAACGACTTCCGGGTGATTTTTGTTACAAACATAATAATAAAAAAAAAATACAAGTCAAGTAAATGCAAGTTAAATTTTATTCAATGCTTTCTTTATTTTATGTTAAAATATGATTACTACTTATTTTTCAATAGTAGAACTAAAATTTTAACCGCTGAAAACAGGGAATTAGTAACGCCTTGAAACTACTTTGTATATTTATTGGATACATTTTGAATATAATTCAAATACGGGTTAACATAATGTTATTTTATTCTTAACATTATTTAACACTCAACCGCATAAACTTTCCTATGGTTTTACTGTGATTATGAAGGATTTCCGCCTTCAAAAGGATACCACTCCGCCCGCCGGCGCTTACATCAGCTTTTTAACTACATGGCATATTTGAACCGTTCATCAAACTCCAGTTTATTTCTTATAGATTGAAGCGCCTCAGCATATAATTTGAGTTGTTTCAAAGAATATTCTGCTCTTTCTCTAATCAGTGCATCGTTATCGTTTTCAGGTTTGTCTCCGTTCATCACCGAATTTACAAAACGCACAATCAAATGGTCGGGGATATATACCCACTTGGTGTTTTTATATCCGCTCACCCGCAAATCGCTGATGGGATATTGTCCGCTGATGCCCGCACTCACCGAAACCAACAAAACCGGCTTGTGTCCGGTTATATGCTCTCCGGCAAACAACGTAAGGTTTTTAATGGCAGGGGTAGCCATCCCGTTCCATTCGGGGATGACAAGGATAAAAGCATCGGCTTTTCGCATTTGTTCAATAACAGGATTCAACATGTGTTTCCATTCCGGTGTTCCGTCCCACACGCCTTGATCCCAAAGCGGTAATGGGTTTTGACCCAAATCTATCAGTTGAACTGTGTCAAAAAATTTATTTTTTTCTACGGTTTGTTTCAGATAATCCGCCACTTTACGTGATTGTGAAGGATAGCGTTGACTGGCACTGATGATGAGTAAATTCATATATTTTTTGAGCTAAAAATACAAAAAGACGCTTTAATGCTAAAAAACCAAATAAAGTTCCGGCGGGGAGACAAGCCTTGGCGCAGGCTCTCCCGCCGCAAGAGGTGAGACGGATTTATCCGGCTCACCGGATTGCCGACAAGACGTTCCGTCGGCTTGGAGGCATAACGCAGGAGACCGAAGCCGCCGAGCGAAGCGAGGCGGCAAGTGGCTCCGGAGTTTACGGAGCAAGACCCGTCAGGGGCTTGCGAAGTGCGAAGGGAGACCCGTGGGGGCTCCCGGAGCCACGAAATGAGACAAGGCTTGGAAAATGCAATGGCTCTTGAAAGCCGAAGGCTCATGAAGCAAAAGAGGTGAGCCCGGGCGGGCTCACCTCGTACACAAAATCCTCTTCTTCAAATTTTAATTATACCACACCTTGCGCTAACATGGCGTCGGCAACTTTAACAAATCCGGCAATGTTGGCGCCTTTCACATAATCCACGTATCCGTCGGGAAGTTGACCGTATTGAACACAAGAAGTGTGAATGTTGTTCATGATTTCACGGAGTTTTTGGTCCACTTCTTCACGCGACCAGTTCAAGCGCATGGCGTTTTGGGTCATTTCCAATCCGGAAACGGCTACGCCACCCGCATTGGCGGCTTTGCCCGGAGCAAACAATATGCGTGCTTGTTGGAATATTTCAATGGCTTCGGGTGTGCTGGGCATGTTGGCACCTTCGGCTACACACATCACGCCGTTGTCAACCAGTTTTTTGGCGTCTTCGGCTTCGATTTCGTTTTGCGTGGCGCAAGGCAGGGCTATGTCGGCCGGAATACCCCAAGGACGCTCTCCTTTAAAGTATTTGGCGTGCGGATATTTTTCGACGTATTCATAAATTCTTCCGCGTTTAACGTTTTTCAGGAACATGACGTAATCCAATTTTTCGCGGTCAATTCCTTCCGGATCATAAATAAATCCGCTGGAATCCGAAAGTGTGACTACTTTGGCTCCGAATTCCATGGCCTTTTCGGTGGCATATTGCGCCACATTGCCCGAACCGGAAACCAGAACGGTTTTTCCTTCAAAACTTTCGCCTTTAGTGGCCAGCATGGTTTGTGTAAAATAAACCAAACCGTAGCCGGTGGCTTCAGGGCGAAGTAAAGAACCTCCATAGGGCAAGCCTTTTCCGGTGAGAACACCCGTAAATTCATTTTTGAGTTTTTTGTATTGACCGAACAAATATCCAAT